>Ga0116227_10011824_pt1 | contig 14502 bp, 12 predicted proteins | sample S1TSphgellanicum_FD_89693 | JGI IMG/M metagenome (GOLD analysis project Ga0116227, IMG submission 89693) | Host-associated microbial communities from peat moss isolated from Minnesota, USA - S1T2_Fb - Sphagnum magellanicum MG | ecosystem: Host-associated > Plants > Peat moss > Unclassified... | reverse complement strand
GCAACCGCATCGAGATCATCTGCGAACCTCGTGGTCTGCCTCGCATCAAAACAGCCTGCCGCTTACAAAGTCCACGAAGGCTCGCAGCTTGGGCGACAGGTGCTTGCTGGATGGCCAGAGAATGGAAAACTGGCCCGGCGGAATTGCCCTGTCCGCCAGAATTTCAACCAAAGCCCCATTGGCCAGGGCATCACGCGCCAGAAAATCGGGCACGAAGGCGATCCCCAGCCCCTCGATCGCGGCAATCCTGACCGCCTCCATGTTGCTACAGGTGATGACAGTCGGTGGCGCGACGATCACCTCGTCGCCCTGCGACCACTCCTGCAATTTTCCCGTGGTGGGGAAACGGTATCGAACGGCTGAATGCCCCGCCAGATCCTTCAGCCCCTCAGGCGTTCCCCGGCGTTCCAGATAGGCTGGCGATGCACACAGCACGAAGGAAAAGCCACCGAGCCTGCGCGACATCAGGCTGGAATCGGAAAGAGCACCGCTGCGGATCACAGCATCGAGGTTCTCCTCGATCACGTCGACCAGCCTGTCGTTGAAATCCAGATCGAGCTGTATCTCGGGATAGAGCCTGTGAAACTCGGGCAACACCGGCAGCAGGAAACGATAGCCAATGGTCGGCAGGCCGATGCGCAAAATTCCGCGCGGGGCCTCTGCCGCGTGCTGCATCATCGCCTGCGCATCCTGAAGGTCGTCCAGAATCCGGCGACAGCGTTGATGGAACTGCGCGCCCTCATCCGTCAGAACGACACGACGTGTGGTGCGCTGAAACAGCCGCACCCCCAGCGAGGCTTCGAGCTTGGCGATATTCTTGCCCACTGCCGAGGGCGAGATACCGAGCGCGCGGCCTGCCGCCACGAAACTGAGATGCTCCGCCGCCGTCACGAAGCTGGTGATGCCGACCAGACTGTCCATGGCGGGCATTGTAGAGATTCTCGCTCGATTGTCAGGAGTTTTGCGCTGATTATCGAACATTGCTTCCTGATTATACCGCATGTCCCACCATCACAGGAATGCGCCATGATCCCAGTCTCAATCCCCCCATCGGCACGACAAGGGCGGGCGGTGCTCGCCGCAGTCTGTCTGGCGGCCTTTATCCTGCCGTTCAGCTTCTCGACCGGGGCCATGGCGACACCTGCCATCGGCCAAAGCATGGCCAGCAGCGCCACCATGCTGACCTGGATCACCAACGCCTTCATGTTGACCTTCGGCAGCCTGCTGATGGTCGCAGGCGCTTTGGCCGATCAGATCGGGCGCAAACGGGTGTTTCTGGCGGGATTGGGGATGTTCGTCGGCGTGTCGCTGGCTTTGGCCGGCGCCCGTTCGCTTATGCTGATCGATATGCTGCGCGGGCTTCAGGGCGTGGGTGCGGCAGCCGCGCTGTCGGGAGGATCGGCGGCGTTGGCGCAGGAGTTCGACGGTCATGCGCGAACCCGTGCGTTCAGCTTTCTGGGCACGACCTTCGGTGTGGGGCTGGCCTTCGGTCCGATCGCAGGCGGTATGATGATCCAGTTTCTGGGCTGGCGGTCGATCTTCCTTGCGACCTCGCTCATCGCCCTGGCCGCGTTTCTGCTGGGGCAAGCGTGGATGCGCGAAACCCGTGCGAGCGGCTCGGCCAAGCTGGACTGGCCGGGCGCATGTGCCTTTACCGCCGCCTTATCCCTGTTCACCTTCGCGGTGATACAGGCCCCGGCGAGTGGCTGGGGCAATGCGGTGGTTCTGGCCCCGCTGGCCATATCGCTGCTGGCGATGGCCGCCTTCTGCTGGATAGAGACCCACAGCGACCACCCGATGCTCGATCTTTCGCTGTTCCGCTATCCCCGCTTCGTGGGCGTGCAATTGTTGCCCGTTGCCACCTGCTACGGGTTCGTCGTGCTTCTCGTGTTGCTGCCGCTTCGCTTCATCGGGATCGAAGGACGTGGCGAAACCACCACTGGTCTGCTGATGCTGGCGATCTCGGGACCGATGGTGGTCGTCCCCTCGATTGCCGCGACCTTGACGCGCTGGCTGTCGGCCGGGGTCATTTCCGGCATCGGCCTGCTCATGGCCGCCGTTGGTCTCCTTTGGCTGGGGCAAAGCGCGCCTCACGCGGCGCCCGTTCTGCCGATGCTGCTGATTGGCCTTGGAACAGGCCTGCCTTGGGGTTTGATGGACGGCCTCTCGATCAGTGTCGTGCCTGCCGAGCGCGCAGGAATGGCGGCGGGGATCTTTGGCACGACCCGCGTGGCCGGTGAAGGCCTTGCCCTCGCCTTGGTAACGGCGGTGATGGCGGCGTTGGTCGGCCGTGAGATGGGAAGAGCACTGCCTGCCTTGCCTGCCACAACTCAGTACGCCGCCGCACAGCGCTTGGCCGCAGGCGATCTCGGTCATACCGCCGCGATCCTGCCGGGTGTCGATAAGGTCGAACTGGCCGGATTGTATTACGATGCCTTTGCGGCCCTGACGCAAAGTCTGGCCGCCATCACGTTCCTTGCGGCGCTGTTATCTTTCGCCTTGCTGGCTCCGGCGTTCCAGAGGCCGGAAACGAGAATGGCCTGAAGCAGTCATCGCCCATGCCGCCTTACGGATTCAAATGAGGCAATAAGGCGACATGGGTTGATTGCAGCCGCTCTTGACCTGTTTAAACCTCCACTGTGAGCCGCTCGGAAATCTCCACTCTGGCGAACGTCATGGCCACGGCGAGCAAAGGCAACAGGCTCCAGGCCAGCGCCTTGGCTCCCAAGCCATCGAGAATCAGGCCACCTGCCAGCCCTCCCCCGGCAATGGCCAGATTCCACACCGTGACAACCATCGATTGGGCGACATCGGCATGCGGGCCGGCGGCGCGCGCCGAAGCTGTCTGGAACAGCGTGGCCGCGCCTCCGAAAGCCAGCCCCCACAGCACCACACCGCCATAGACCGCCACAGGCGTGGCGGCGATAGCGAGCACGAGTGCCGCCACGGCAAAGAGCAGGATCGAGCCCAAAGTCAGCCGGGCCAGCCAGCGGTCGATATGAACCCCGGTCACCCAGATGCTCCCCAGCGCCGCCATACCAAAAGCCAGCAACACGCGATCTGTCTGGCCTGCCATGCCGCTACGCGCCAGAAAGGGCGCGATAAAGGTATAGAGAATGTTGTGAGCCAGCACGAAGCTGAGCGTCACGATCAGCACCGGCAACAGGCCCGGCATGGCCAGAACCCGGCCCGGTGAGGCGGCCTGCCCCTTGCGGGCTCCGGGAAAATCGGGGACGGCAAGGCAGGTCCAGCCGATCAGCAGCAGGGTCAGGCCGCTCATGATCGCAAAGCTGACCCGCCAGCCAACCAGCACCCCCAGCAAGGTTCCAGCCGGAAGCCCCACCGAGAGCGCCAGCGGCGTGCCGACCATGGCCACGGCAATCGCCCGCCCCTGCAGCCGGGGCGCCACCATCCGGCTGGCATAGCCCGCCAGCAAGGCCCAGAGCAGCCCCGCCGAGACGCCCGCCAGAAAGCGCGCCACCATGATCACCACAAAGGAGGTGGAGAACCCCGTCACCAGATTGACGACCGCAAAACCGGAAATGGCCGCCAGCAACAGGGGCCGGCGGCGCCAGTGCTGGGTGGCGCCCGTCAGCGGGATGGCCGCCACCAGCGAGCCCAGCGCATAGACCGTCACCAGTTGCCCCGCCATGGCTTGCGAGATGTGCAGCCCCTGCGCGATCTGCGGCAACAGCCCGGCGGGCAGCGTTTCGGTGAGGATGGTGATGAAACCGGCGGCAGCCAGCGCCAGCAGACCCGCCATCGGCAGGCGGTCGGGCGGGTTTTGGGCCATTATGCCTGCCCTCCGGTCAGAGCGGGGAAAATTAGCTCATCCACGCGATAGGTATGGAATGCGCTGGTGGACACCGCATCGAGCCGGGCGAAGAGATCGACAAAGACCGGGTCGCTGAAAAAGGCGCCCACGCGGTCGGCATCCGCAATCGCCTCGATGTTGACCACTGTCTGGCCATCCGTGCTGCGTGACAGATTGCTCCACAGGAAGCCCGGCTTGTTGGCCACCACATAGCGCACCACCTCCTCGATCACCGCAAAGGCCTCATCCTGCTTGCCGGGATGGGCGTGGATGACATTGACGATAAAGGTGGTCGGCGCGGGGCTGGCGCTGAATGCGGCCTGATGGTGCATGGTGCTGATCCTGACAAAGGCCGGGGCATTCCGGCGGATCGAGAGATAGGTCTGGCTCATCAGGCGAAAAATACGCTAGAGTTCCTGGCAGTCAGGACTCTGGAGTCCGCAATGGAAAGGCCTTCATCTGGACCGTCTGGGTGCCCTCAACGCATTTGTCCGCACGGCCGAGGCTGGCAGTTTCGTGGGCGCTGCGCGCGATCTGGGCGTGTCGCCCTCCGCCGTGGGCAAGGCCATTGCGCGGCTGGAAGAGCGGTTGGGCGTGCGCCTGTTCCACCGCAGCACCCGCAGCATGACGCTGACCGCCGAAGGCGCCGCCTTCCTCGACCACAGCCGCCGCATTTTCGAAGAAGTCGATGCCGCCGAAGCGATGCTGGTCCAGTCCACCGCCGCGCCTGCCGGGGTGTTGCGGGTCAGCCTGCCCATCGCGGGGATGCTGCTGATGCCGGTGATCGCCGCTTTTATGAAGACCTGGCCCGCGATCCGCATGGACATCGATTTCACAGACCGCATGGTTTCGGTGATCGATGAAGGCTTCGATGCGGTGATCCGCACCGGCGAGATCGCCGACAGTCGCCTGATGAGCCGAAAGCTGGGGGTGTTTCGCCACCGCATCGTGGCCTCCCCGGCCTATCTGGCGCGGCGCGGCATCCCTCGGACGCCGGAGGATCTGCTCCAGCATGACTGCCTGCATCACCGTTATATGAACACCGGACGGCTGGAGCTCTGGCCGCTGGTGCGCGATGGCGTGGATCTGGCGCTGGACCTGCCCAAAAGCACGGTGGTCAGCACCATCGATCCGCTGGTCTATCTGGCCGAGCAGGGCTTCGGCATCGCCTGCCTGCCACCCTTTGCGGTGATCGACCAGTTGCGTTCCGGCCAGCTCGTGCACCTGTTGGACGGCGCGGTGCGCGATGCCGGATCGTTTCGCGTGCTCTGGCCGGCCAGCCGCTACCTGCCCCCGAAAACCAGGGTGTTTGTCGACTTTCTGGCGGACCATCTCGTTCTTGGGTGATCCGGATGGATGAGCCAGCGCATCCATCATCTGGCCTGTCGCTTGAGCAAAGTAGGTCCGCCCCGCTGACAAAGCGCCTTTCCCTACCTCATCGTGTAACCACCATCGGCATAGAGCGTGCTGCCCGTCATATACTCATTGTCCAGCAGGAACAGCGCAGCATGGGCCTGTTCCTCCATCGTGGCGGGGCGTTGCAGCAACGTCAAATCGCGCCATTGGGCATAGGCCGCTTCGCGTTGCTCGGGCGGGCGGTTGCGCCACAAATCGCTGTCGGTGGTGCCAGGCGAGAGGCAGTTAATGCGCAGCGGCGCCAGCTCCACTGCCAGGCCCCGGGCCAGGCCTTCCAGCGCGGCATTGCAGGCGGCATAGGCGGGAGCGCCCAACGGGCGAGCCGATGCCGCCCCGGACATCAGCACCACGCCGGCATCGGCCCGCAAGAACGGCAGGGCGGCATGCACCGCCCAATATTGCCCCCAGAACTTCGCCTGAAACAACCCCTCGCTGGTTTCGGCCTCGCCTTCACGAAATGTCCCGGTGCGATAGCTGGCGGCGGGGGTGAACAGGCCTGTCAGACCCGGTGCCTGCGCGAAGAAAGCAGCCAGCGAGGCACGGTCGGTGATCTCGACCATTTGTCCTGAAGCATGATCGCCCAGAGCGGCCAGCGCGGACCTCAGGCGTTCGGCCGACCGCCCGCCCAGAAGAACGCGATCACCCCGCTCCACCAGTTGGCGAGCCAGAGCCAAGCCTATGCCTGAGGTGCCACCGATGATGGCGTAATGTCGTGAAGTTTGCATCGTTGCAGCATAATCATCGCCTTGCTTCGGCAAAAGTGACATATGGGAACGCCATTCACGCATCAAATTCGGCAATAGGCAGATGAAATACCACAGCGGCAGCGACATCAGGGTGTTTCTGGAGGTGTGCCAGGCAGGAAGCTTTGCCGCCGCGGCGCCTTTGCTGGCCCTTTCTCCTTCGGCGGTGGCCAAGGCCATCGCCCGGCTCGAACGACATTTGGCCATACGCCTGTTTCACCGCACCACCCGCCGCCTCTCGCTCACGCAGGAGGGGGCGATGTATCGGCAGTGCTGCATGGGCGCCTGGCAGGACATCGCTCGGGTAGAGGCCAGTCTGGCGGCGCTCGCCAAGGAACCTGCCGGTATGCTGCGCGTCAGCCTGCCTCCGCTGCTGGGTACTCAACGCCTCGCGCCCGCGCTCTATTCCCTTTGCGATCGATGGCCCGGGCTAAACTTCGATATCGCCGCCTCTCAGCAACCCGCCGATTTGATCGCCGATGGTGTGGATCTGGCAGTGCGCATCGGCCATTTGCCCGATCTGCCTCGCATCATGGCGCGGCGGCTCGGCTGGCAGCAGGTGGTGCTCTGCGCGGCGCCAAGCTATGTGGCCGAACACGGCCTGCCCGATCGCTTCGAGCAGCTGAGCTGTCACCGGCTCATCGGCAACCAGCGGCAAGGCCAGGCCGCGCCATGGCACTTCACCACGTCGCAGGGTGATCTGGCGACGTTCGTACCGCAGGCGCGCCTGCTCCTGAATGGCAGCCTCCTGACCCATTCGGCGATCCGCGCCGGATGCGGTATCGGCCTGCTGCCGCACTGGCTGGTGCGGGACGAACTGGCGCAAGGCACTCTGGTATGCGTGCTGCCGGGCAAGGTGGCCGGACATCTGCCAATTCATGCTCTGTGGGTTGCCGCGCCGACAATGTTGCCACGCCTGCGTGTTTCAATCGATGCGGTGGCCGAGGCGGTGAAGACGGCCCTGACCGATCATACGGCATAGCAGTGCGCCCTTGCGCTGACATAGCTGACGCTTGCCTTCCTTTTCCTGCTCATGGAAACCGGTTTTTCATGCACAGAAATGGCGATCGTTTACGATATTTCGGTCAGGTTTCGAACAGATCATGTCATCGATCTGTAATATCACAAAATTCCCACTGGACGCTTGTTGGCGCTGCTGCAAGTATAGCAACATCCCGTTTAAATGGAGACAGTGCATGCTGGCGGATCGTCGCGTATTTCTTGCCGGGGCGGGAGCAACCGCAGTCATATCCGGCATTGCGCGCGCTGCCACGCCTCCCTATCGCATTCCCATCACCCTGACGGATTCCCGGGTTCTCGTCGATTGTACCATCGGCGACCAAGGGCCTTTCCGCTTCGTCTTCGACACGGGCGGCACCGTGGGGCTGATCAAGCTGGAACTGGCGAAGCAATTAAGGCTCAAGCAGTCGGGCTCCACCTTTCTGGGGCTGAAGCAAGGAAGGACAACCTATCCGCTTTTTGTCGTGCCCGATCTGGCTTTCGCCGGTCAGGTACGACAGCCCGTCTCGGTCATCGCGGGCATTGAAGCGTTCAATTTTCTGGACGGCGCGGTGGGCTCGATCGCCGCTGGCGCGCTCACGGCAGGCGACTGTGAACTTGATTTCGAGGCAAAGGAATGGCGGATCTATCGCGATGGCCCGCCCGCGCGCAGTGGCTGGACCCGCTATCTCAGCGGCATCTTCCATGCTGGCAACTTGCAGGCATCAGCCTTTATCGCGGCCGATGCAACGCTGAACGGGCGAACCTTTCACTTTGGGCTCGATACCGGTTCGCCAACAACCACGCATATTTATCGCAAGACGGCACAGGCGTCCGGCTTGTGGGATGCACCACGCTGGGCCCCCGCCGCGCCCGGCGGCAAAGGACGGATGGTGCGTGCACCATTGCAATTGGCTGGCGCGACCCTGGATGTGATTGTCACCATCACCGAAAATCCGGACTGGGACATCTTCCCTCATGGCATCATCGGGCTACCGGTGCTGCGCCAGTTTAACATGGCCACGGCAGCAAAGGAGCAAACGCTGTATCTGAAGCGCAACGCCGTTGCAGGCGTGCCCGAGCACTACAATCGCGCGGGACTGTGGATCGAACCTGCCGGGCCGAATGTGAAGATCGCCGTTGTCGGCGCGGGCAGTCCGGCAGCCAAAGCAGATCTTGCGGCCGGAGATGTTTTACTCGGGGTGGATTTTGGGTGGCTCCGCAAGCGGATGTTCGAACCCGCAGGAACCCTTATTCCGCTCAAGGTGGCGAGGGGCGGCGCGCATCGTGATATCAGCTTGACCCTGGAAGATTACCTATAACGACAAGGCATAGTATAACCGCTGGAAACGATGGCGTGCGACGGGACTGAGCCTGAGAATGCAGGAATGCTGCCTGCCGCTTGGATAGTGGAGATGGCATCCTGAAAGGTGGGACACGCGGCAAGGCTTTGATATCTTGATTGTTGGGAATAGCTTGCGCCTGATGGCATCACCCCGGAATTCGGCCGCCGCAAATCCGTGAACATCAATAATTTCCAAATCACTTTGCATTGAACCGATAAATCGGAAAAATTCCCGAACATTGTAATTTGCCAATGTTCCTTTTCTGAGCACGAGCTCCACCGAATCGTCACAGATTAGTCATCTCAGGATACTAGTCCGCAGCTCACCGAGTTCAGATTGCACTTCCTTCTTAGAACATAAGGTCCACCATCATGCTCACCCGTTTCTCCGGGAAGACGGCATTCGCCGTCTGCTGCCTTGCATCCGCCGCCGCCAGCCATGCCGCGCCCGTGCCCACCTATGGAGTCGTCGACAAGGTCGCCGGGCCCGATGGCGGCTGGGATTTCGCCAATGTCGATACGGCGCGCGGTGTGCTCTATGTCGCGCGCAGCAATGCGGTGATGGCGATGGACATCGCCAGCCACAAGGTTTCCACGCTGGCTGCGGCGCAGGGCAGCCATCAGGCCGTGGCGATCAACGACGGCAAGACCGTGGTGCAGACCGATGGCAAGACCAACCTGACCCGCTTTATCGATGCCGCCACCGGCCACATCGACGCGCAGGTCCCCAGCGGTCAGAAGCCCGATGCCGCCTTCTATGACGCTCAGACCGGCAAGGTCGCGGTGATGAGCCCCGGCAATGACACGATCACCACCATCGACGCCAAAAGCCACAAGGTGGTGGGCACGATGAAGCTGGCGGGCGGTCTGGAATTCGCCGTCACCAACGGCAAGGGCGGCGCCTTCATCAACCTTGAGGATGCGGCCAAGATCGCCGAGGTCAATCTGGCCAAGGGCACGCTGCTGCGCAAGATCGACCTGCCCGGCTGCGAGGGCCCCACGGGTCTGGCGCGCTTCGCCCATGGCACGCGGCTGATCTCGGCCTGTGCCAATGGCGTGGCGCTGGTGATCGACACCGCCACCGGCAAGACGCTGACCACGCTGCCCATCGGCAAGGATGCCGATGCCGTGCTGCTGGACGAACAGCACGGGCTGGCCTTCGTGCCCTGCGGCGGCACCGGCACGCTGGTCGCCCTGTCGATTGCCGACGCCAACAACGTGAATGTGGCTCAGGTGATCCCCACGCAGGTCGGCGCCAAGACCGGTGCGGTCGATCCGCGCGACGGGCGCATCTATCTGCCCACCGCCACGCTGGCCGCGCCCGAGCCCGGCGCCAAGCGCGGCAAGCCGATCCCCGGCAGCTTCACCGTCCTGATCGTCGCCCCCAAGGCCTGAGTCTCTTTGCAAATCCGGCGAAAGCCGGATTTGCCGCATTTGCCCAGAGGATTTCCCCATGAAGCGCTTTCTCTCCGTCGCGCTGATCTGCGCGGCCCTGCCAGCTGTTGCCCAGGCCGAAGCTCCCAAGCATCTCGAATATCTCGACGCCGCAAAGTTCACCCCTTCGCAGATCCTGCCGCCGCCCGCCGCGCATGGCTCTGCCGCCGAGGCTTTCGAGCTGGAAACGCTGCACCGCCTGCTCGCCAAAGCCAGCCCGGAGCGGCTGAAACAGGCCAAGGTGGACAATGACAACGAAGACCCCTCGCTGTTCAACAACGTGCTGGGCTTCGACCTGAAGACCAAGCCTGCGACCTGGGCGCTGCTCACGCTGGTCCAGTCCGAAGCCGATGTTGCGGCGGGCCAGAGCAAGGCCTTCTTCCACCGCATGCGCCCCTACAGCGCCGATCCCTCGATCCCCTTCTGCGAATACAAGCCCGATCCGGCCAAGCCGGAATACAAATCCTATCCCTCGGGCCATTCGACGCTGGGCTATTCGGTGGGCTGGGTGCTGGCGCATCTGATGCCCGCCAAGGCTGATGCGATCCTCGCCCGCGCCTCCGACTATGCGATGAGCCGCCAATATTGCGGCGCCCATTTCGCCAGCGACACCGAAGCCAGCCATGTCATCGGCACGCTGGTCGGGGTCGATCTGCTCGCCGATCCGCGTCTGGCCGACAAGATCGCCGCTGCGCGCGCCGAACTCTCCAGGCCGTAATTCCTTCCTTCAGGGGGCTTTTCTCATGATGTCTTTTCCTTCGCTTTTGAAGGGTGGCAGCGCTTTGGCCGCCGTTCTGGTCGCCACCTCCGCCTTTGCCGCCACCGAACCGGCACCCGCGCCGGCCGACAATCCCGCAGATCCGCAATCGACCAGCGCCAATCAGGCGGGTCAGGCCAATGACAAGCAGGCGCTGACCTCCTCGGACATCATCGTGCTGGGCTCGCACACGGCGCAGGCGGCGCCGATCTCCACCTCGCTGACCACCACCCAGCCGCAATCGGCGGTCAGCCGCGATTTCATCGACAATGCCAATGCCGGTTCGGACTTCAACGAGCTGATCGCCCTGACGCCCAGCGTCTCGCTCACCGGCACCGGCAATGGCCTCGGCTTTGGCGAAAGCAAGGCGGTGATCCGCGGTTTCCAGGATGGCGAATACAACGTCACCTATGACTCGATCCCCTTTGCCGACACCAACAACCCCACCCACCACTCGACCGCCTTCTTCCCCTCCGACACGATCGAGACCATCGTGGTCGATCGCGGCCCGGGCAATGCCAGCCAGTTGGGCCAAGCCACCTATGGCGGCAACCTCAACATGTATTCGCGCGGCGTCAGCGACAAGATGGGCGCGCAGGTCGAGGGCCTGCTGGGCAACTGGAACAGCGCCATCGGCCGTTTCGAGATCCAGAGCGGCAACATCGACAGCCTCAACGGCGCCAAATTCGTACTGGCCGGGCAGTTCCTGCGCTCGGATGGCGCGCTGACCAACTCGCCGGTCAACTCCAAGAATCTGTTCTTCAAGGGCGTGGTGCCCATCGGCGAGCACAACACGCTGACCATCCTCTCCACCTACAACCGCAACTTCTACTATCAGTCCGACGTGCTGAAGGGCGCCACCTGCGGCGTGCCCACCAGCGGTCTGGTCTCGGGCTCGGCCACGCTGAAGGCCACCAATTGCGCGGCGACCTCCAACATCGGCCAGTATGGGCTGAACTACGGCATGGGCAGCGACCCGACCAAGCAGGATTACTGGAAGTACAACCGCACCGACAAGGCCACCGACTTCTCCTATCTGCGCCTGCAAAGCGAGCTGGGCAGCGGTTTCTCGATGGACAACCGTGCCTATATGTACGGCTACACCAACAACACACTTTCGGGGAACACCACCCCGGTGGTGACAGGCTTCACCGGCGCGGGCACGGCGGCCTCGCCCTATAAGGCGGTGACCGCGCCCAATGACGTGCCCGGCTACAACAAGCTCAACAAATACCGCGTGCTGGGCTACATCGGCCAGGTCGATTACACCTTCAAATATGGCAAGGTGAAGGTCGGTGGCTGGTACGAGCATGCCAACAGCTGGCGCCACACCTGGGATTTCGACTGGACCACCGGCCAGCCCAGCTATGACCAGAAGGCCAATCTGGGCACGGCCGCCACGGCGCAGTTCCCCTCGATCAGCATGGCCAATCTGAAGTATGAGCAGAATTCGAGCTGGGATCAGTTTCAGCTCTTCGGTGAGTTCGAAATCCGCCCCACCGACACGCTCTCGGTCACGCCCGGCGTGAAATATGTCAACTTCACGCGCGGCGTGAACGCACTGGTCAATGCCGACGCCAACCGCTCGCCCTCGAACAATTCGGCGACCTGGACCAAGACCCTGCCCTTCGCCACCATCAACTGGCAGCCGGTGCAGAATCTCTCGGTCTACGGCCAATATGCGCAGGGCATGTATGTGCCTGATCTCTCCAGCTTCTACACGCCGACCACCGGCACTGGCAGCTCGGTTCAGCAGAGCACCGCTCTGGCCTCGGTCAAGCCGCAGACCTCGACCAACTATCAGCTGGGCTCGGTGTGGCATGGCAAGAAGGTGTCGGTCGATGTCGACATCTACAAGATCGACGTGAACAACAAGATCGCCTCCGACACCTCCGCCACGGCCATCTCGGGCGCGCTGGTGAACATCGGCAGTGTGCATTACAAGGGCGTCGAAGGCTCGCTGACCTATATGCCCATCGAAGGGCTGACGCTGTTCGGCAATGGATCGTACAATTACGCCCATTCGGGAACCACCGGGGCGCAGATTGCCAAGGCGCCGTTCAGCACGGCGGCGGCAGGGCTGATCTACAAGCACCACGGCACCCGCGTGTCCTTCAGCCAGAAGTTCACCGGGCCGCAATATGCCACCGAGCTGTCCTCCAGCGTGACCACCACCACCGGCATCCGCATGTATCGCCTCAGCCCCTACAGCACGGGTGAGTTCGCGATCAGTCAGGAGGTCGGCCAGCACTTCCGCATCGGCGCCACCGTGTCGAATGTGTTCAACAGCCGGGCAATCACCGCCGTGTCGAATGGCGGCACAACGGTGGTGGGCGGCCAGACCTTCTACGCGGGGGCGGATCAGTTCAACTTCCTGCCGCCACGCTCCTTCCTGATGGATGTGCGCGTCAAATATTGATCGCGCCACCCACGACCCGGTGCGGGCCCTCTTCCCGCACCGGGTCACCCCGGTTCATCACGAACCTAAAAACATCCCAACCTTCGCACCCATTGGTGGCGATGGGCTCCGGCGGGCCCTACGATGCTTTTGCCGGATGCTTCCGCAAGATTTCCCAGGACAGCCATGAACGACCAATCCCCCGCCCTGCCCTCTGCCAAAGACACGCTGGCAAAAGTGCCCGCCGTCACCCTCGGCTTCTGGGTCATCAAGATTTTGGCGACCACGCTGGGCGAAACCGGCGCCGACCTGTTCACCCAGCAGTATGAGATGGGCTATGCCGCCGGCATCGCGCTGTTCTGCGTGCCGCTGCTGATCCTGGTCGCCGCGCAGATCCGCGCCCGCGCTTTCCATCCGCTGCTCTATTGGGCGGCGATCCTCGCCTCGACCACGGCGGGTACGGCATTGGCCGATTTCTTCGACCGCTCGCTGGGCATTGGTTATGCCGGGGGCAGCGCGGTGCTGCTGGCCTGCGTCGCGGTCTCGCTGCTGAGCTGGCGTCTGGTGCAGGGCACCATCTCGGTGGAGAGTGTGTCCTCGCCCCGCTCCGAGGTGTTCTACTGGGTCACCATCACCTTCTCGCAGACGCTGGGCACCGCGCTGGGCGACTGGTCGGCCGATGACGGCGGGCTTGGCTATCTGGGCGGCGCGGCGGTGTTTGGCGGGGCGCTGCTGGTGCTGGCGCTGCTTTATCGCTTCACGATTTTGTCGCGCACCGGCCTGTTCTGGGCCGCCTTCATCCTGACCCGCCCGCTGGGCGCGACGGTGGGCGATTTCCTCGACAAGCCGCTGGCGCAGGGTGGGCTCAATCTGGGCCGAGATATGGCGACGCTGGTGCTGCTGGCCGCCATTGCCCTTGCCCTATGGCTGGTGCCACAGCGCGCGGGTATCTCCGCCCTCCATGCTCAAAACGGACCTTCCGGAGACCGCAACTAAGCCGCCATAACGCCATGGCTCAACGCAGCAGAATAGCACCTCGCCTCCCAGCCCATGTTGGCAAAAGGGATTCCCAACTGCGTTGAGGTCTGATTCATAGCGTCTTTCAGGGACGTGATGATGGGCCGAGGGGATCTGATCGGGCCGCCTTTGTCATCCGAGCGCGGTCGCCATGCCCAACCATTAGGCGGCAATCAACTGTTTCTGGACAGGGTGCTGCACGGACTGATTGCTGTTACGATGCGGGGTCGGCAGCATGACAAATCTTCCGCACGGCATGGGCCTTTCCTGATCGAATAAACCCCTTCCCGACTGTCCGTATCGTCTGATAGGTCGCGAACACATCACATATCAGGAGTGCCCCCATGATCGAGCGCATCAACCCCGCGCAGCGTTGGAGCGACGCCGTCGTCGTCAACGGCATCGTGTTCCTCGCAGGCCATGTCGCGGAAGACACGCGCGGCCAGTCCGTTGCGGAACAGACCGCCGACATTCTGGCTCAGCTTGAGGACACGCTGGCCCAATCCGGCAGTTCCAAGGACAGGCTGGTCAGCGTCAACATTTATCTTTCCGACATAGCGGGCTTCGATGAGATGAATG
>Ga0116227_10011823_pt1 | contig 14505 bp, 10 predicted proteins | sample S1TSphgellanicum_FD_89693 | JGI IMG/M metagenome (GOLD analysis project Ga0116227, IMG submission 89693) | Host-associated microbial communities from peat moss isolated from Minnesota, USA - S1T2_Fb - Sphagnum magellanicum MG | ecosystem: Host-associated > Plants > Peat moss > Unclassified... | reverse complement strand
TTAACATAGAGATAAGTTCCATGTGGGTAGTGTGGCCTTTGTGTGGGTGGGAGCCCAAGTGCAGAGAATGCTCACTAGCTGATGCAAGAAGAGCAATGACATTTATTTACCTGATGACACCATCTTCAGAGTTTCAAGGACATTCTAGTCCAACAACTGCTCAATTTCCTTTCAGTCAGAAACTCACTGAACCGAACAACATATTATTCTAAAGCCTGCATTTCAATGACTTAGAATGATTTTTTTTTTTGGCATCTCTGTATGTAAATTTTTATTAATTCCAACATTCACATACATAATGATGAATTCTTATGTCTACTATGTTGTTGATTTATCTAAGATATGAAAGTTGTTTGGAATGTCGTGACTTCAATATATTATAGTTTTTTTTCTTGAAACTATTTCTCATATTTTTTTACGCCTAACGAGTCTTTATTACACACACAAACTATATCCTTGTTCCAACATGTTCCAACTGTGCATTATAATTATTCCTTATGGATTTCACTTTTCCTATTGAGATCTCGTCATGCATGTATTTCACATGACTTGAGTAATGGAGAGTATGGACTACATATCTTATCATTGATCTGAAACTTAATCCCATGTTCAAGTCTTCTTCTAACATAGGATGTAATTGCTATCCTCCACCTATTTACATGAGGCTATCACCCTATCGCATTATGCCATGTACACCTGGTCTTTTCGCACCTTTTTTTGGGATTTCTGCACATTACACAAATAACAATCCTATTTAGGTTAACCAAAATGCTAGTTCCAATGTGATATTCCTATGGTTTTAATGTTTTTTCGCCACCCATCTATTAGAATTTTTTGGTTTCTACGCATTCCTTTTTCTCATTACTCTGTCCTTCCAAAAGCTGATCTTTTTCAAATTACACATACTTTTGTTTTCTAATGATTCTATATAATTTCCGTCACTTTTTCATTTATTTCCAAGCCTACACCACATTTATTTAATTCACATAATGAATAAGAGGATGTGGAAATTTTAGGTTGGCTCTCCACTCAAACAATTTTCAAAATGATCACTCCATCACAAATTTTATTCTTTGCATGATATTCCATCAACAAAGATTATGTTTGGCTACAAGCACAGAAGTTGTACAATTTTATTTTGATGTTTATTACTACATTATTTGACTTTCTTTTTTGTGGTTCTCATTGTTATTTTTCATTGTCTTATTTCAGATTTGACTCGCTCCCTGCTTGGATTATATTTCCCTAATTCTTCGTCCTTTCCACCAAACCCTTCAAAATTCACTCTAATGTTTGATTCTACTTTTGTTCATTCAAATCCATCAGAGTTATTTCATTACTACTCCTATGCCCTTTGCAACACTGCGACATTTCATGCTACTGGATGTTTGGACTTCACCATCATGGTAGACGAGCCAGGGATGACCATTGTTTCTAAACATTGTTTGTGCACTATGTTTGCTTTTTAGGTAGGTTTTTGACATATATCTAAGGATGTCTTGTATGATTCTAATAAGTTTGTCTCAAGTTCTCTGTACTAGATTCCTATGACCTCCTCATAAGGGAGACAATGGGTAGTTGGTTGTGGTCGTTATCACATTATTGATGATAGTTTGGCTCATAATTCTCAAGAGACCATCCTGATGGCATAAATCACAAGTTCTGTGGTCAAGACTATGAACCAAGAAGTCAAAGTTGACAATACTCTCCCTCAATGTTCTATTGCCCTTGCATCTTCTATTTTCATTGAATTATCTAATTCCTTGGTGGGTGAAGACTTAACACACTTCCTTTGTCAACGAAACCATTGAAACACATTTTTCAATTTGGAACCTTTTTGTTGTCAAAGCCATCCACCCATGGGGGGAGTATTCAATCTATTGTTTCTTGCTTACGCACAATGGTGTTGCCAGGACAAACCTCCAATGAATTATGTACTTTGGATTATGACAATATCCTTCTCCAAAAATCCAATTATTGCCAATTACTTTTGATGGGGACATTCTATTTGAATTGCCGCCATCCACTCAAATGCTCACAACCCTTCCCAAATGCAAAACATGGAAAGAAAGTACAATGGCCATGCTTGGAACAAGTTGGTCACAACTAAATAAAAAAAAAATTTGGGCATAGTTTCAAGAAGGTTCATTGCTTGGGTCATTTGTGGTGTGTGCAAGATGATTGTGAGAACTTCTTGTGCTTTGCGATTCACAATGAAACATTTTGGTTTCATGAATGCATTCATACTTTAGTCTTAGGTAAATGATAATGATTCCTTCCTCTTCCTCACTTACATGTAAATTTTGCCATTCTCCTCCCTTTCGTGTCACTAATTGCGTTGGGCGAATCTATTATGTTGTGCATAAACTTCAATCTATGTTAAGAATAGCGATTCATCTTGGTGTTCACAACCATCATGTTACAGATGGAAAGTGTTGGGAGTTAGTTGAGGAACCTAGAAGGTTGATCACAAAAGAGGTTGATCACACGTTCGACACAAAAATCTTTTCAATTTCCCTCAATGTTAGCAAGACCTTCTTGGCGAGTTACTTGTTTGATGATTATAGCAATGGCATAATGGAGTTGTTAAAGGGTGAACAACTAGAGCACATCCAAGACAAGTTTTGTGAACTTAGCTTTCCCAATGTTCGTAACCTTGTTGCTTCTTTCAAGCATCATTCAAGAGGTGGCTCTATTGATAACATACTTCAATTGGAGTCCAAAGGTCAATATGATGACATCTAGGAATGCTACTTCCCAGGACAAGTTCATGGATAAAAGGTGTTCATTTTCAAGATGTTGATAAATGGTGTCGAAAGTGGAGTCAGTCTCATCACATGAATGCAACTTGTAAGGGATTTGCTAAACACTTGGATCATGTTTGATCATGTGAAGCATGTTGCTAGCATGACAACTATGGTTTATCATGTGTACAATCTTATCTATTGTAAACTATTTTTGATATGCAATCTAAGGACATCGAAGCTCAATGACTTATGTGGACAAAGTTGAATGAAACGATGATGAAGCACGGGTTTCCAAAACCCAATTTCAAAGGATTCATGGTGGACAATACACAAGCCAATTAGAAAGTTGTCAAAATTGTTTATGGTTCTAAGGACCCCTTTGTCAGGATGGTTGATAAACATAAAGCTCACCAATACAAGAATATCAAATCACTTGCAGATGCTGATAGTCATTATGCTTTCATTCATTCCTAGTGGCTATCATTTGGGGCTACTTTCAAGGCAATTTTCCATGAACTTAGCAATTAGCTTAGCTTTTGGCATTTTTGTGTTAAACAAAAGGGAGGTTTCATGGTCCATGTGAATACTTCATCTATGAACTTCCTATGTCTTCCCTTCTTTTTTGTGCATTCAAAATTGTAAGATGTCCATTTTCACTAAACTTTCATTTGCAATCTATCTATTTTTTCATTACAACATTTTAGATTTTTCTCATGATTCTATTCCTTTGATCACTAGAAGTTTAACAATGAAAAGTGGGCGGACATGCCCACTTGTAATCTAATCGAAATTATGCATAACATCTGATTGTAACAATTGGGGAATCTCAGCAATTATCTGTATGCAACAACATCTAATGATTATGTTTGGGCTTTTAAATAGTCTACATTGTATAGATAATACTTGCAAGGGGGTCCATGTGATCATGGATCCTGATAGGAATGAATTTTTGTTGAGGAAGGCCCAATAGTCCAATGATCTTGTTAGACTAATGTTTATTGTGGGAAATTACATGTCTGGATCTTCTTTCTCTTATTATGTTTTGCACCTTGAAAAGGAGGAGGTTTTTGGGTCTACCAAGCATCCTGTTGATTGCCCTCTTGGTGTAGAGAATGATTCTCATTGTCCTAACCATGTGAATTTCTTTCGTCCACGAGTAATAGTTCTTGTTGTTCAACCTAATGTTGTCGGGAATGTAAGCATGTAATAACCACCTTGTGGTTCTAATGCTTTTTCACCTTTGGTATCTTGAAGTGGTTTGGAATTGAAGGAAAATATTTGTGTTGATGGCCAATGGCAGATTGAATGTTACCCACCCAGTTTTATTGTTCAATGTTTTGCGTTCCAAAAAACCTTAGGGCTTAAATGTAAAACAAAAATCAATCTTTATAAATTTGTAAGTGGAACTCCTACTCCATGTTACTCAAGGTTTTGGGTACAATTTCATACTAGGTCACTAGAACACCATATGCATTGTTTTGTCTCAATGATTTGAGCCATTGTGTTAGTGGAACAATGCAAACATATGTAGTTGCTAGGCCTTCAATGCCAATTACATGGCTCATCCAAGAAGGTATTATCTTAATTCAAAAGGAGGTAATAATTTTAGAAAAAGTGGGGTTTTCTTATTACCATAGTCATGTTTGAAGTTTATTTGGTTCCCAATCCTCTAGTCCAAGCAATTTGCATGTGCTTGCTATGAGTGCTCAAAACATTGTGTAGCCAAGTGATGCAAGTTGTTGGCCCGCAAGTTGTTGGCCCAGAACTTGTGGTGGTAAGATGGTGAAATGACTTTCCATTTTCAAAATAACACAACACACCAACAATTGGGAGGTTGGCATCTTACTTACCTAATGCATTATTTTCCCCCCTATTCATGTCCCCTCACCTAGGTATGGACGAATTTATAGTATTCTTTTAGATGACCAAAAATATGATGTGACTATTGGAAATTTCCCTAGATGTTCATGTGTTTATTTTGTCAAAATGTTGGTAGGTTTAGGTGTTCATGGGGTGTATGTGCATTGTAAACACGTGTATCATGTCTTGTAAACGATCATGTTTTGTGGGCTTACAAAAAAGTTCATTCATCGCTACACATGGAGTTGGGATGAAGTTTAACGTTTGTTGAATTGTTCCAAAGTTTTTGAACTCTTGTGATAGTACATCAAAATTTCATTCATAAACCTCTCTATAGCTGGCTAAACTATGTAGGAAGTTTAGATACTAATTTTGGCCCATTTGTTGTGTTCTCCACTTTATAGTTTTTTGAATCATTATAGAGTGATGTTTATTTATTTATGATACTTTGGCCATTTCAACACATGTTTGTCAAATATTTAATATATTTTGATAAGTTAATTTTTATCAAATATTATTCAAGTATGCAATTCCCACCCATTTCAACATTTTAAAAAATATTGTAATTATTGTCAAAGAACATTAGACATTTGGAGCATTGTTTGCACAAGGGATGATAAAATGCATCAGGTTAAATTAACAAGAATGCTTTCAATATGTTCACATGATGCTATTGTTGATGGTGTTCTTGCCCAAACCCATGTTTAGAGTCAATAAGCCATTGTTCATCTCAAAACAAACCATGGATGTGATGTGGCAAAATATTCCAAGGATTGTCAAAAAAAATTCTACCACGTGGCAAAAGAATATGTTAATAATATTCCATGATGTGGCATGGAATATGCTCTGAAATTCCTTTCCTGTTCACCCAAGCAAGTTTGCCTGCTCATGCTCGCCCATTTGCCTACTCGTTCACTAACATCATTGGTTTGGTGATGCGTGGACAAATTACTTCTAGACTTATTACCATTAATTTGGTAAGTGATAATGTTTCTCATGGTTGAGTACTCAAAACTCTTCTGTAATCATGTTATTCACCCTTGTGCACTGTGTTTATGTTTCCATAATTATGGATGGTGGGTGTTCGACAAGTGCTCCATTCCAACCAAGACATCCAAACGAACATTGAAACATCTCATGGTGCATTGAAACATTAGTTTGCTCTTAACACAAAAGGCTTTGGAGGGTGTCAAATTGATTGGTTGGTGTGGCAATTAACAATCATTGCATGCCATTACATGTACACATTGGAAATGCAAAAAAAAGGTTTCATAGAAAACAAGGTTATGGAGGCCATTGCTACATGAAGTGTGGAAAAATCAATTTTTATTCCATTCACCTATGTATACCACCCAACCCTTGAGGGCAATGGAACTTGGGGCATACATAACCAACACCTTCCCAACGTCACTTATGAAGTGAAATTCCCATTCACCAAAATATCTTATTGCACATGTGAATGGGTGTTGTGAGGAAAAATGTGTAAACGCCAAATTATGGTGATTCTCACATGCACAAACATTATTCATGAAGATATCATTCATTATTGTGGAACATGGTATGGATCACATTGTGGAGGGTTGGGTCACATATTTGTGGACCCACGACATATTCTAGATGATATGGAGTCCAACAATGATGGTGAAGATGAACATTTTGAAGGTGATGATGATGGGATCATGGAGTTTGATAGGCTCATGACCATGGAACAAACTGATCTTTTTATGGGTGGCATTGTAAAGTCTCGTGAGATAATAAATTCATCAACCCCAATGGAAAGGGCTTTTGCACAATTGGTCATTATAATGCAATAGATCACAAATGAATGTAAATAATTTGATGTCACACTTTGTGAACATGCCACCTCACACATGAGAGTATTGGCATGCAATATTCGTAACATATGCTTCACAAAAGCAAATGCATTTTTACACTTAGGTTTAATGTTACACAACATAGAAAATGGATTGGGAAATAGTGTTAAATGGTTCAAAAATTGGCATGAAATAATGCTCAATCACACAAATGTATGTACTAAATGATGCCATGAATAGATGTTTCAATTATTAATAAAGATTGTTGCCATTAGTGCTAAGAAATTTATCTTGGGATCAATTTTGTATGGAGGAAACCATAGCCCAAATTCATTGAACATCATGCATTCAACACACATTAAGTCTAATATGCCACAAAGGTTATTATTATTTCCAAAGTAATGAGCAAAAAAATTTGAAATGCAAAAAATAAGGATAGTGATAATATTAATGTTAAATACAGGTATTACAAGTAGGCCCAAAAATTTCAATTGGTAGAGGTAAATATGAATGCGGGTATTATAATTAGGCCCTAAAGTTCTAGTTGGTAGAAATAAGTATAAGTGCAAGTATTTCAAATTTAAATGAAGATCAACCTTAAATGCAATACGCACATGCAAGGTCATTTCAAAATAACCCATATAGGTGGTTTGGATACCCTTTAAGCGATGACTTAACCCTAAATGCAATACCCACATGCAAGGTCACTTCGAAATAGCCCATAGGTGGTTTGGGTACCTTTAAGTGAAAACCCAACCCTATATGCAATACTCGCATTCAAGGTCACTCCAAAATAACCCATGTGGGGTTTAGGTCTTTTTAAATAAAAATCTTACCTTAAATGTAATATATACATGCATGCTAGGTCATTCTGAAATAATGAGCTAATTTTATAATAATATGCTAACAAGGGTGTGTATAGACTCTAGAAAATGGGGTTGTTGATTAAAAGTTCCATGAAATCTTCTTACTTGTTTCATTGAAATTGAAAAAATGTTATATTGTTTGTGGGACAAATTGTATAATGACAATTGTGATCAAGCTTATCTTGATGCATGCATTTCTTATGGAAAAGTTGAACTTGTAATCTTTTAACATGATGAATGAAACAACCTAGAACAAAGTAACTCCCAAGTTGCATTTTATAAGTTTAAGTTATATGGACCCATTGATTTTTTCTCTTAGGGCAATATGTTTCTTTATATATGTGAATTGATTTTATAATAATTAATTATCATATTTCATAATGTGGAATAGTTATTTTAAATAGTGATTTCAATAACTTATTAAAACTAAATATATAATAAAGTTAATCAATTAAATATCAAAATAATAATTTTTTTAATATCCAAATTTGTATTATCAATATGTTAAATTCAAATAAATTCAATAAAAAAATTAATAATCACAAATCTTTTATATATATAAAGATCTAGAAGAATCATAATTAATCATAGTTCACAAGATGCATCATTCATCCTATTATTAGAAAATTATCCTTTTTTTTCAATCCAATGATGTGATTTTTTATTATTTTGTTTTTCATGGTTGGATGGGTGACACCTCATGTGACATCATTAGCATTTCAAAGTTTGAAATTAAGATTTAGAATTAAAAACTATTACAAGTTTGCAATTATGTTTTAACGTAGAATTTATCATTTTTGGGTCTAATGTTAGGATTTAAAATTTGGATTTCATGAAATTTAAATTCAAACTTCATATAATTCACATAATTCACATAATTAAACACGCACCCCTTGCAGATCATCATGGTCTCAATATCTTAGTAATGTTATGGATTTCGTCCATAGAATAATCAATGTCGCATTTTTACATTATTAAACAAATTAATAAAATTTATTATGTGTCTATGTGTGGTTAATAAAAAACATATATGTCAATTGTTATGTGGAAGATTTATATTAATGGATAGGTTTTAAAAAATTGTGAATAATACACATTTAAAAAATATGTATTTGATCAATGCATCACTCATGTTTTGATAATAACTATTGACTACTTCCTAAACAACATATTTTGAATCATTTTATATCTAAATCTAAATACCATTTGGCATGTTAACATCTCAATGAAACATTATGAATCAACCTATGAAACACATAATCATTTATGTCTTGTGTTGCTAGCTATGGCAACCTATGCACTTGCCTTCTTACCTACCTACCTACCTACCTATGTTTTTTACAAGGCCAAATACTTCCCTAACAACCTATTCATTTCCCCCCCACCTACCTACTTACCTTGCCTCCACATTAACCTTCCTTCCTACCTTTTTACCTACCTACATATGTTTTGCAAAGTTGGCTACTTATTTAACTACCTACTTACCTCTACCCCACCCCCCAATAACCTATCAATTTACTAGGGTTTTCCTTAGTTCATGGACATTCGATGATGAATATAGGTCCCCATGTGCAAGTTTTGCAAATAATTTATAATGGAAATAATGTCATAAAATCGTAACCATTTTGGTAAACTTAATGCATAATTTATTAAATTTGGTTTATTTAATTTATTTATGAAATGGACATTACAATTCATTTTTTCATATAATTATTACAAGTATATACTATTGGATTATGGTTTAAATTTAGAGTTTGGGACATATAAATTAATTAACATTTTTTTCACAAGTCTATAATAATTAAATAAATCTAGGGTGCATTTTGGGGGAATTTTTAAGGTTTAAACATATGTAAAACAATGCAATGTCATTTTACAAAGAGTGGAAAAACTTAACTTGGAAAAATTACCAAATGGTAAGAGACATACCTTCTATTTTGTTTTGTTACAAATTTTATTTAAAAAATTAAACCCAAATTTTTAATTGGTGAAAGTAAATACATGTGTGAGTATTACAAAATTGTATGAGTACTTAGCCTTAAATGCAATACCCATATTCAAGTTTGTTTCAAAACAATCCATAGGTGAATTAAGTAACCTTAGGTGAAGACCCATCCTTAAACACAATACCCACATATAAGGTCATTTTGAAATAACCAATATGTAATTTGGGTGCCTTTGAATCAAGACCAAAACCTACATGTAATACCTACATGCAAGTTCATTATGAAATAATCCATAGGTGATTTAAGTACCCTTAGGTGGAAACTCAACCCTAGATGTAATACCCACATGTAAAGTCACTTCAAAATAATGAATAAGTGGTTTAAATATCCAATATATGTCTCTTATATATGTTAATTAATTATTATTCTGGATTAATTTTATAACAATTAATTATCATGAATGATTATCCAAAATAATGATTTGAATAACACATTAACATAAAAAACTAATTAAAATAAAAAATTATATATCAAATTATCAGTTTGATTCTTAGATCTTAATTTTAATTATCTGAATAATTAAAGTTGAACCAAATAATTAGTTACTTAATATTTTAAAAATTACTTTTTAAATATGATAATTAATCCTTTACATATCTATAATAATTCTTTAGTAATTCCTTAATTATATGACATTATTTGTTGATACTTCTAGATTATTATGTCATATGAATAATTAATTATTAAAGAATTATTTTAGATATCTTTAATAATTATCTGATCATTCTTTAATCATTTAAAATATTCTTTGATAAATTTTTAGTTATGTGAAATATAATCTGACAATTCATTAATTATGTAAAATAATTATTTAAAGGTATTAGACATTAAAAAATTTCATGCCACAAAACGCTATGGGTATTACAATGTTGAAAAAAATTAACATTATTTTTAATACATATGTGAATATTACAAAGGACATAAAAAATCCCAACAACTATTAAGAAATGTTTATGTAGGTATTGCAATTTGAACCCTAAGTGTAAAATAAATAAGTGCGTTATGATGCGAATTTTGTAATGAATTTTTAAAAATCTAACAATTATTTAGGAAACTTATATGCAAATATTGTAAATTTAAAATGGCCTTATGGAAGTTAAAATAGAAAGGATGTAGGTATTGGATGTTTGGTTTCATGACAATGTTAATAAGTTAATTAAAATGTGGGTATTGTTTTAAAAATCTTTAAATGATGTGATTTATAATAAAATAGATATAGGTATTGCACAATGTACATTGTTGATTTTTGTAAACCCTAGACAAATTAATTATAAAATGTGCATATGGGACTATTGAAATTTTGATTCTTACATTAAAAGCATTAAGAAAAAGACAAAAAAAGGACATATATGATTAACCATATACCCATTAAACAAGTGTGATTAGAAGAAAGTATTATATTAATAAAAGATGTACAAAAATGGGTTGATCAAAAAATGTTAAAGAACTCAATGAAAAAAAAGGTTTTCTATAATATATCAAAAGACCAAAGTTCAAAAAGTGGGTAGTTCAAAAAATGAAAAAGTTAAAAGAACCCAAAATACTATATAAAGTATAAACCTTAAACGATATCATTATCTACAATGTCATGTTTAGTTTGGTAAGCAGTTAACACCTTTGTAACCTTTGCTATATGACGAACAATGTATAGATGGTGACATTACATTTCAACATGAATTGTAGTCGCAACAAACTTTTCTTTCATTGTGCCCAAAATCCTATAAACACCCAAAAACCACCAAATTAAACCTTAACACACCTTGGATGAGACACATTTATAAAAAAATAACAAACATTAATTATTATTCTCTCTTACCCTCTATGAATCATTCTAGATTCATGGAAATCCAATACAATTGTCAACCTTTATGTTTGATTCATTTTAATGGATTCTCAATTCCAATTTTGACATCCCATGCCATTTTTAATTGTCACGCATATGTAAAATGGGTCGATTAGATCATATCTTGTAAATCTTCATCCTTTTTCCATCCATGATGCCGCATCTCAAAGCACATTTCCCACACCCCAAACATTAAGACCTAACACTTGCAATAGTTGCTATGAAGCTAACTTGACCAAAGTTGGTTTTGGTAATGGTGGACATCATTGTGCAACAATTATTAGTTCATGCCACTCACATTGGGCTTTAGCATGAACATGACTAATAACCTTTTGATCATTCCATCTCTCCATGGCCATGGCATTTCCCAAAATGCATTCATTTTAACATGGTCTTGATGTTGAGGACCTTTTTTTAAAGTTGAAAGCCTCCCAAGTTTGGCCTTTTCTACCATTAAATCATGCACCTCCCTCAAATGTTTGGTCAACAATCATTTGGCATAGTATGTGACAATGCAAATGCCAACTTTACACAACCATTTTAACCCATCCTTAATCCATTCTTTATCATTTCGAACCATATTAGGTGGACAAGGGGGTGCTAATGGTTGAATGGCTTGGTTGGTTTCAAGCTCTGGACCTAAACCAAAAACTACAAAACATAATCCTTATTTTTTAATAAAAAAACTTTAACCTTAACCCTAAAACCTTAGACATAAGAAAATCACAAAACAAAATGCAACTATTACAAAACAGAAAATCTCATAATCAAATGCAGTTATTATAAATTATAACATTTTTCAAGTATTGGAATAAAAACTTTTCAAAAAAAAAAAGCCTTGCGCCTTCCATTAAATGATGGAAGGTACATGTATAATTAAACTTTTTTTTTTTTGTATAATTTTTCTTATGTGCATTTAATTAAATGTATGTAAATTCTCACACAATCTAACCCACCACTTTTTGGTTGAAATTCCCAATATGTATTGGGGATGATCTCATCATTTGAATTGTAAAAAATTACCATTGCCAATTCTAAGCTACAAGGTGAAAGCACATTAAGGTGGAGTATTTTCCGACATATGTGTAGTCCATATTAGTGTTAGAATAAAAATTCATTTTACACTGTAGTAAAACACATTATATTGCACAAGTCGTATGGCACGGTTAAACAAATTTTTAAAAAACTTATAGGCTTTATCTATTGTAAATAATTATATCAAAAATTACATTTAAAAAATGAAAATTTGAATTATAAATTCAAATGAATAAAGAACTTTATAAAAAATCCATATTTCATTGTATATTTCAATTTATGGTTTTCAAAATCTTTTAAAATCACCTTCCTTGGTATCAATGGCATCACATTACTAGTTATGTCAAAAAAAACATTCAATTAAGCATTTTAGTAAAATATAATGAATCCATAATCATATGTTATGGACTATGATATAAGGTTTTGGTAGTTCAAAAGTCCAATATATTATGGTAATTCAAAATATATTCATGAAGTTCATACAATGTGATATGATCACATGTAATATATATATTTTGAATAATTTTTATATATTATTCATTTATATTTTGTTCCATGGCCCATGATTGATAATTCAACAAGTTGTGACAAGATTATGTACTCCACTTTAATGTGCTTTCACCCCACATCGATTACTTGATTCATCAACTCTTAGTTCTGATGGAGTAACATTTTGTTCCTCAAGTACCAATTGTAATGGAACAACATTTTACTTCCCAATTGTTAATTTTAATCAAACAACATTTTGTTTTTAAGCTTCCAAATCACCACCAAGTGTCTTTAGTCTTTTTCCTTTAGCCATTACAACCTTAAACATTTTTTAAAAACCATTAAATTGTTGTCATCTTCTAGGGGAGTAGCAAAAAATTCACAAAAAAAATTCAACGATGGGAAAATAATTATTTGGAAATGGATTATCCTCTTGCAAATTCCCTATTTTTATAAAACCCCTAAATTCACATGCATTATCCTCTTCTTGACATGTGCGTCATTGTTTTCCTGGTTGTGAGGACTTGTGAACACATCAACAAAAAGAAGACTAGGAAGAAGATGACGTGCACGTTTTTGTCTTCTTGACTGTGAAGACCTGTGAGTTCAATAGTAAGAAGAAGACTAGGGAAACAATGATGCATGCGTGTTGTCATCTTCTTGGCTGTGAAGACTTGTGAGCACAATAGTAAGAAGAAGACCATGAAAATGTCAATGTGTGTGTCGTTGTCTTCTTGGCTATGAAGACTTGTGAGCACAATAGCAAGAAAAAGACCAAGAAGCGCATGCACGTCGTCGTCCTTTTCATTGTTAGGACTTATGAACACAAAAATAAGAAAAAGACTAGGAAAATGACGATGCACATGTCATTGTCTTCCTAGCTATGAGGACTTGTGAGTACAATAGTAAGAAGAAAACTAAGGAAATAATGACGCTTGTCATCTTCCTAGCTAAGACGACCTATGAGCACAACAACAAGAAGAAGACTAGGAATCCAATAACACACATGTCATTGTTTTCCTACTTGTGAGGACCTATGAGCACAACGACAAGAAGAACTAGACCATGAAAATGACAATGCAAGAAGAACTAGACCATGAAAATGACAATGCACATTGTGAGGAGAGAACGATGTCACCCAAAAAAACGTAAAGTAGTTAAGGGGCTCACCTCTTAATGTTATTGTCTGCAACTGTTCCAACGCTTTCCACAACTACTCCAATGCTCCAAAGCTCTGTTCCAACACTCTCCAAACCTACTCCAATGCTCTCCACAGCTCCTACACAGTTGCAAAGGTCTCCTGTATTCCAAAGCTACTTGTAGTGGATTTAGAAAATGAAGTTAGGGTTTACAGTAGCTGATGGGGTTTAGGTAGAGAGAGTAGGTAGGTAGGAGCGAGTAGGGGTGTATGAACAAAAATTGCTGGAGTGAAGGGGGCTTACAAAATGCTGGGCAGGATGGGGGAAAATAGAAAATGCCTACTTGGATGGGTCTGGGTTCGTCCTGAAACAACCTGAACAGCCTCATCCCAAACTGGTGCACTGGTGGCTGCTGGTTCACTCCGGCCCTACCTATGGAAGATTTAATGGCTGTTAACTTTAGGTCTTATTCTCCCCTTTTATCAACTAAATTTTATGCAATTTGGCAGTGCTCTTGCAGATAGTCATGCAATTGGAGATAGTTTTTGGCAATCCAAATCCATTGCTCTACCCTGTGCTAATAAAACAGCAGATTCCTCCAAGCCATTGCTAGATGTTTTAGACAAAATATTCCAGCTTTAGACTACTAGGAAACATGATTCTAAAATTCTAAGATCCATTTTGCAAAGACTTGGGATCCATTTTA
>Ga0116227_10011821_pt1 | contig 14506 bp, 6 predicted proteins | sample S1TSphgellanicum_FD_89693 | JGI IMG/M metagenome (GOLD analysis project Ga0116227, IMG submission 89693) | Host-associated microbial communities from peat moss isolated from Minnesota, USA - S1T2_Fb - Sphagnum magellanicum MG | ecosystem: Host-associated > Plants > Peat moss > Unclassified... | reverse complement strand
TCGATGGAACGTAGTTGGTCCACAAGGGCTTTCACCGTGTTGATGTGCACAAGCATGTCATCTCCTTCTTGCATTTTGATGGTGAAGAATCTCCTTCGAAAGAACAACTTGTTGCCAATGGTTTTAGCTTCATGCACACTAGAAAGAGCCTCTCACGCACTTCTCACATTGTCACAATATTGAATGTGTGCAAGTTGGGCATCCATGAGATATTCACAAAGCAATGCAAAAGCCTTCGTCTCTTTCTCATTGTAATCGACCTTTGCAACTTCTTCATTTGGCAAGATGGCACTCCCATCAACAAATTTCCAAAGCCCATGTTTGGAAAGCAACATGTGCATTTTGAACTTCCAAAGGTGAAAGTTGCCACCATCAAACTTTTCCATGACTTTCAAGGATTCCATTTGAAAAGAAGACATTTTGGACACAAATGCTACAACAAACACTCTTTCAAAAGATTGAAAGCTTTGGAAGAAAAACTTTGACTCCTCACGTAAACTTGAAAGGGAGAACTTCTATCACTTGCAAATCTTTTATTACGCAAGTTTGAAATTTCACTTGAAACTTGGAACAATGTGAAAACCTCTCTTTGACACACTTGAAACTTCACACATTCAACAACTCAAAGAGCTTTCTTCCACACACCTCAAGCTTTCAAATAGTCAAAAAACTCTCTTCCACACACTTTCACCTTGAAACTTGATACTTTCAAAAAACTTGAAGAAATTTCTTCCACACCTCCCAGTCACTTAGAAATGGACTTCTACTTTCTTTGCATCCTTGCAAACTCAAAGCCTTCCCTTAAACTCAAAGACCTTTCTTCCACACTCCTCAAACTTTCAATGAATCAAAGAACTCTCTTCCACACACTTTCACCTTGAAATTTTATACTTTAAAAAAAAACTTGAAAAATAAGTTTTTCGCGCTTGAAAAACTTACAAAACTTTGAAGAAATCTCTTCCACACCTCTCACTCCTTTAGAAATGAATTTCTTTTCTCTTTGCAACCTTGCAAACTAAAAGCCTTCCTTCAAAAGGATTCTCACTTTCTATGTTATATAAGCTAAACCCTTGACTATTTCTTGTTCTAACACAATGCCCTTTCTCTTGCTTAGTGTGGGCCCATAACCTATTGGAAACAAATTGAAAACAAGCAAGAAATAAAACATTCAAAATTCATGAAATGAAGCAATTGTATTAACTAACAAGAAATCACAAAGGTTGTATTCTTCAAATGCTACAATCAAAAACTATGGCTTGTAACTACTAATAAGGCTTGTTCTCAAGGTTCTACGTGCACTCAAAACCATGAAAGGAGAGAATGAAAGACAACTCAAAACCACTCCATTATATACTATCTCCTAACCCTAAAGTAACCACCACTTAACCCTAACCCTAGCCACCACCAAACCCTAACCCTAGCCGCCACCAAACCTTAATTCTAGCCGCCGCCAAACACTAAGTAGTCTCCACTTCTAAACCCTAACCTAACTACTACAAAGATGTGAATACCATTCATCCTTTTGATGAATGTTTAACACATTCATCAACATTGGAATTAGAAACGAATAGTATTTCTAACACTAGTTTTATGAGGCGACTATACTTGAAAGCACAAATGCTATTGGTGAAGGAAAAATGCAAGTGTATTTCTAGATGTTAAATTGCGTTTGTAGTTGAAACTGAATAGCTTGCATCCTATGCATCATTTAGGATTAAAACTGATGGATATATTTTTCAAGCTCAAACACCTCACATCCTAGAACTTTATGTCAAATTTTCATTCATTTAAACCAATGTTTAAGGACTCAACACCATGTTCAACTTAGCTCCAAACACAAGTCACTTTAAATATTATTTCTAACACATAGGTTATTCAAATATGGCTTGCCTTAGTTCATTAGAAGGTTAATTAAAAGGTGTTAAAAATGTTATTCGTTTCTAATTCCCAATGTTTATGAATGTGTTAAACATTCATTAAAAGGATGAATAGTATTCACATCCTTATAGGAGTTAGGTTAGGGTTTAAAAGTGGAGACTATTTAGGGTTTGGCGGCGGCTAGGGTTAAGGTTTGGTGGCGACTAAGTTAAAGTGGCAGCTAAGTTAGGGTTAAGTGGCGGCTACTTTAGGGTTAGGAGATATATATAATGGAGTGGTTTTGAGTTGTCTTTCATTCTCTCCTTTCATGGTTTTGAGTGCACGTAGAACCTTTAAGCTTTGTTAGTAGTTACAAGCCATAGTTTTGTGATTGTAGCATTTGAAGCATACAACCTTTGTGATTTCTTGTTAGTTAATACAATTATTCCATTTCATGAACTTTGAATGTTTCATTTCTTGCTTGTTTTCAAGTTGTTTCTAATACAAGGCACACCTTGCTACCAAATCCTAAGCTCTGCAGCTAAACCAACAAGAAATTATGCTACAAAACCCGAGAGGGTTTTACGAAGGTGGTAAATGGAACTTGGCTGCAAACCACCATCACTTGAAATATTATTTTTAACACATAGATTATTCAAATATGGCTTACCTTAGCTCATTAAGAAGTTAATTATAAGGCGCATCATCATACCAAATCTAAAGATCTGTAGTTAAACTATTAAAGAGTTATATTACCAAACTCGAAAGGGATTGTGAGATTTTTCTAAAGTTACAACCTCCCAACACTATCACTACTCACTTCCATTCCTTCAAAAATATTACAAGATTTTCATTCTACTTTCCTTCTTTTTTCCATCTACCAAGACTAATCATTCTTTTCTTCCTCAAGAAGCTTGTGGGAACAAGTATTCAAGATTGAATTAAAAATTATGTCCAAGGAAAGAGAGAGCCCCCAATGATTCGAATCCACCTTTTAAAAAGAAGGAGAAAGGAGGTGAAGGTAGATCCAAGCTTGGTGGCCAATGGGATGTGAAGGAAAAACACCTTTTCACCTCTTCCCACTTTCCCCCCAATAAACTTTACTTAAACTTTCAATTTATTATTTTTTCCTTTGACTTTAAGGTTTTATTTCACCATGGTTTTAGGTTCCCTTTCTTTTCCTCGATTTATAAATTACAATTACACATCTCAATGTAACAAGTCCTTCACACCTTCATTCTCAATTTGATTTTGATTGAAGATCTGACTTTTTCCTCTCTTTGAAATTATGGCGTTGTGCATGGTCACATCTTACGAACCCCAAGCCGCATAAATGAATGAAGAACCGCCTTTAAAGTCATTTCTAGATCTGACCTTAACACAACATCTTTGTGATGAACAACCCAAACCTCGAAAGGTGTGCGTTCATCTTGAAGTTGAACCCCCTCAAGCCTGGTACTATCGTCTTTCTCCAAACTTTCGCACCCTAGTGATCTTGTTGCAAGTTGACCCCATTTCTGGTGATGAAGCTGAAACCGTTTGTGAAGGTTGTTATGAAATTGAAGATACTTCTATCTTTGCATGGTCTTTAATTCATGGCGTTGAACATTATCGTTGGTTGTGTGGTTCAATTCGTCGATTACTTCTTAATAACAAGGCAAACTACCTAGTTCGCACCATTCGACGCATCTTAGATTTCCTACAGTTACGAACTATCACTATGACATAGCCCAGAATTTAACATGTATTTGCAACTCCTTGCTGAGCTTATTCATAATCTAAATAAATGTTTCAGTCATTATGAAACTCCTGTTGACATTGGCACATTATCACATTATCTATTTAATCGTTAAGTTGTCTCTAATTAATCTTATGTTCATACGACTTGAAGATCATTTTATTTTTATTGGACCTTTCATTAACACCCCTTCAATTGCTTCATGAATTTCAAACATTCTTACTACTCACTAAATACTAGAAAAAAACCAATGTTGTGTTGAACATCGTGAATTCTGGTGTTTACTTCTACCCCCAACCTTGTATAGATTTCTCACCCCTAATTACACAACAAAGTTGCTAAAACTATGGTTACTAGCTTTTGAAGAAAAGAACTAACCCAACACCTTCTTCACCAATAATGCATTTCAAAAAAAAAAATAACCCCTCCATGCACTAGGCGCAATCATCATTCCTTATGAAGTTGCTAAAAGTCCTTAATAACCTACCACACTCAAATAACCCTAATGTAACTCTTAAAAATTGAGACTACCGCACATGGTTGTGTCAGTATGGCTCATACCTCAGTCGCGAGCCCAAGGCTAGGGTTGCGATAGAACCTATCATCCAAAACTTTGTTTGCCAACTTCATCTTTCATGGACAACAATACCCATGGTAAGGTTTAGTAATCAACATTGTAGATGAAGAACACATGACATTTAGTGTCTAAGGGGAATGTCAATTTGGTTCAATATTTTTTCCACCTCAATAACTACTAATGTGGTTTGATGTATACAATATTCGTTATCGCAATGAAGGTGAGTGTTGTATATTTAATATAGATGTTTGCAAGGGGAAAATCTATGATATAATGTTTTTAAGTTCATAGGAATTCCAACTAGGGCATGTAGATGCCAATTTTTGGGAAATGGAGATGTCGTACACACCTCCTTCCATGTGGAGTTGTAAACTTTTCCAAAATTAAGTTCAAGTTTCTTGGAGTGTATCACCATGGCAAAAGATCCATTTCTTGATGTATTCAGATGCGATTGTGGTTATTGATGGGATGCCTACCTAAACAATTGCTTTCCCTTGTGCCAACAATAATGTTTTCTAGGTGGGGATTCCCATAACCGAATTTGTCAAATGTCATTGGTTGGTGCAAACATAGAGGCATGAACATTAACGAATACAAACCTAGCCTTCATAATGACATCAACTTCATTCTACATGAGGTTGGTTCTAATGTGCCTAGGCCACACCAAGGGACGAATTAGGGGCTTTACAATCCATTCAAAAATGGGGGTTACCACATAGCGAGTAGTGTTATCAAAAAATTAGAAGTAATTATCTATTTCAGGGTGCATCTTGTGGGGGTTTCTCATTATTTCATAAAAGCAAGGAGCTCGATGACCATTGGGAAAATCATGGACATTGGTTGTGAAGGCTAAACATCATTCACAAGGGTGACCAATCGTTGCCCAGGATGAGCCTTTGTACTTAAGTGTCATTCACTAATGTGGTACTCCTTTTCATTCACCTTTATTTCCACAATTAATTGTTCATTTTGGGAAATGATCGATGGCACAAAAATGCACTTTGGAGCTTGAGGATGTGTAGAGGATTATGAAATTGTTGAAGTGGATAATATAGGAAGGCCCCAAACACTTGATGCAATGGGACTAGACAAAAACGACATGTGACAAGTGCATGGGTGTGAAGTAACGTAACATGAGTTGGCATTGGCACATTGAATGGGTGAGAGATAACAAGACTTGATGTCACAAGTGGTGTGAATTGTTGAAGTGTCAATACAGGGGCTTTATGCTTGATTAGGGGGTGAGGAGTTATAAATGAACAACCAACATGAAACAATAATTGTGCCAGTGAAACTAAAGGCAAAGGATTCACCATATGGGATTTCTTTGTGTATGTGCTCCTATCTACTGATGTGAATTGCCATTGTATAATTTTCATTTAGCAACTTGAGGACGATAATCCCCTTTTAGGTTGACAGTCTCATTGACAACATTGGTAACCTTTTTCACATTGTTTAATCGTTGTGTGGTTCCAAGGTCTAATTCTTTGATAGTGGGTCCCTTCCCTATAACCTCCACCCTCAAAAGCCTTTGGAACTTGGATTGCTAGAAAATTGCCCAAACAAGGTTATCAAGTGTTGCAAAAATAAGGTTTCTTTTGACCTTGTGTCCATTTTTGGTCTTGTTCCATTAACTACAATGTTTAGTCTCTACCAAATTGTTAGTTAGCATAACAACATTATTTTCGAGAGACATCTCTTTGTTTCAACCAAGTGCCCCATTGCTTGCACCTTGCATTCGACCAAGCAAACCATCTTTCGAACTTCCTTAAGGATGTGACAAAAATGGCACTGAATTCATTCCACCAAACGTGAATCTTGGCATAGTTTTTGTCCACTTCATTATAGTAAGGCTATCCTTCCATGGATGCACCATACCCACATGAGCCTGCTTGAACCTAGGTGGTCACAAAACACCCAGTTATTGCTAAGATCCCCCTCGAACATGTGTTTGGTGTAATCTACACAAGGCCCCCAACCCTTGGTGGACATCTTGAAAATGTGTCACACCTCTAATGTGTCTCGAATAAGGAACATGCTATTATGGACAAAGTCATAAATTGAGCACCACTTGATGTCCAACACATTTGAGACTAACCTTACCTTGAGTTTCTTTATCACATTTTTAATATTGGGACTTGCAACAATAGTGAATTCGCCCAAGAGAGTTACCAAATCCTTGCCATCAAGGCATGGGCAACAATCAATGCAGTGACGTGGCAAAACAAACATTTGAATGTACCATTAGTTACAAAAAGAGCATTTTCTAGGTGCTTGTCAAAATAACTTTGCCACAACAAACTATTATGGGTGCCATTCATTGCACTTGGGTATAATCATCGTATGTGCATTAAAGGTTTCCCATGCATCACCTACTACAAACATTGATGACTCCTTTCTTGTTTACCTCCTTTTTTATTGTGCAAAAGTTTGACTTTATCCATAAATGGTATCTTGGTCACTATCCATGCCTTCAAGGGCACCCCTTAAAGAATTATAGGTGTCACTTTTAAATGGAAGAAACTTAAATATAACATGGTCATCATATGATGATGGAATGTAGAATACTTCATAATGTTGAAACTTGTCCAAATTATGTTTTACTAGTTGTGACTTTGCATGACCCTTGCATTTGGATTCATTTTGGTGTGAAAAGAATAGAAACCATTTCGATCCCCCAATGTGTTGGCTCAAGGGAGAAAGCAAAATCCAACTTGCCAAAAAAATCTATAGTTGATTTCAATATGGGGTTAATCTTCATGGAGTTCTTTCACAAGATCCCAATTCCACCATGTAGTGTAATTTTGGGAGTGGAAGGAGGGGATGTCTCCAAATGAGTTAGAACAAACTTTGGATAGGAAGCACGAGTTGAAGTTGACCATGAAGAGAAATAGGCATCGCCATCTCATTGTAATTAGGCACATCTCCATCCAATGATTCTTCGTCTAAAACAAATATAATAGTAGAAGTGGATCTTGGCTCAAATCTAGCAATTGATGTGGGTGGAATGTTCACATGTGAAGGAGATTGTTCATTTTTTATTGACAACAATGTATCATCTATTCGATCCTAAGGCCAGTGATTGTGATGAGATGGGAGGTTCAATTTTTTTGTGGCAACTGATGACAATTATAAGAAATGATGTCCACTAACAAGGAAGGTTAGTTGGTTTGTGAAAACAACTTAAAGCACAACAATGAACCTTTTCATTTGGGTAGGACAAGGTGCTAAACAATTGCTTGCACACATGTTCTAGCTGAATGCTTTCTCTAACAAATCCAAACATCCTAGCAATTATCTCCTTTGGGGTAAAAGCATGGTTAGGTGGCTCACGTTTGACATTTTGAAGAATCCACATCTTACATTAGGTATAATTCTTGCATTTAAAATAATTATCAAACTATAAATCTTATAATTATCCCTTATGGGTTTAATCACAAATATTAATAAACCACTTTATAAATATCCTTAAACATGTGATTGGACAAGAAATTTGAAGAAAAGTTTAAAGATTTCAATGTGAAATGGAATACCAATTGTAAAAAATGGTGAAAATCATGACGAGTTAAATTTTTCAATATGAAAATATATATATTGGAAAAATTTCAATGCATCTTATAATTAAATTATTCATTTTATGGGGGCCTATTTTTAAATTTTAAATCTGATATTATTATGACTTTTTTGAATCCACAATTTTCATTTTTTGTGTGTGACAAGCATAGTGTCATCATTTCAAAAGTCCACATTGAATCCATCATTTTCTTAAAACTCATCCATAATTTTTAATAAGATTTTCACTAAAGTCTATTGCAACATGGATAACGAAAAAATTGATTTTACATTTTAAGTTCATCTATAATCCAAAAAAATTATAATTGTGACAATCCACCTAATTGTGCTTTCACCCTTTGGGATGATCACAAGAGATCATGCAAACTTATATTGTAGTTTTTTTTTAGACAAAAGGTTGGAGCAAAAAAAATGATCCATCAATCAAGATTGAAAAATTGACTTAGGTCAAACAATGAGCATACGAAGAATAAGTGATTCCAAACAAACAACAATTTAACACTTCAACACCACATAATCTATGCACAATGTCAAAGACTACCTCTCATTGGAATTTCATTCGATAAACCATAAGAGTTAGATCTATCCACAAGACATTCACTAAAGTACCTAGAGGGAGATATGGTAGAAAAGAAAAAATCAAGGTGAAATAAAGATGCATCGACTATACTAAGGAAATCCTTATGACCATCCAAGAGAAACTTTGAATGGGATTTGTTTTCCACAAGTAATATGGGCATCAAGAAGAAATTGTGAGGAGTTATGACAAGAATAATTAACTAATCAAATGATCGATGAACATTATTGCATAACACAAAATATGATTATCAATTATATCAAAAGGGATTGGAATCAATTGTGCATATCTAAGAAACCATTGTCATGATGCTATAGTAGTAGAATGGCACAAATGGATGCCATAAAATCCATCCATGAATCAAGTTCCATACTGTTTTAAACCCAATTGAATTTATTTAGTTATAATAATAGTATGACATTAATTTGTGGGAGTAAAATAAAGTGAAATAGATCTTCCAAAGTTGACAGTTAAAAGTAAATACAAATTAGCAATTTAGATTTTTTTATCATTTGAAGGTTTAGGGTTGGTAATCATGTGCGAACAATGTGGGTATTGAAAATCAACTCTCAACAATTCAAATAATACAGCATTGTGATTAATTAATTTCCTTGACATTCTAATGATTAAAGCAAAAAAAATTGAAGTCATTAATTCAAATGGTGGATATTCTTGCATTATCTATTGCAAAAGATGCTTTGAATATTGAATATAATGCATTTGTTAGCGGACAACTAAAACAAAATGGCAAAACTATGAAATGGAATTGGTTTTTCGAACATCTAATGCTATTAGTGGATAACATATTTCATTGAATTAAAAATTTAGAGTTCCAACAAATGAAGAAAATGAACTTTTGAAAAATGAAAATGATTTTCAATGAATAATTACATTCAAAGAAACAAAAAAATTGGTTTCATTTTGAATACCTAGATTTTCCTAGATAAAGTTTCATTGCAATTAATGATTTTTTGGCAAAAGACCATTTTTTGTAGGACAAAAATGTTAAGCACCCATCAAATCTATGAAGCTAAAAATCATGCCAAATGATGAATGACTTTTCATTGCGTTTTCAATTGGAATCAACCAAAAAAATTGTAACTAATACTTAGAATCATATAACAAATATGGATTTGGAAACATCTATTGTACGATGGAAGTCATTAAAACGATCATGTGGAGGCAATGGAGTGTCATGGTTAGAAAACAACATACAATATATGCAAAAATGGTTAGTATGAATTTCTATTTTTTAATAATTTATATACATTTCTAGCTAAATAATAATTGGATTTGACTATTAGCATTAGCTTAGAATCACCGTCATAGGTTTTGGAAAGAAAGTTGTGTGAAAATTATAATTTAAAATAAATGCGACTTTGAAAACTAGAGAGGATGACACCTATCCAAAAGCAAAACCATGACACTAGCTTTGTGTTGTTATATTGAACTTTGCATTATGTTTATAGTGTAGTAATTTGAATGTTGTGAAAATATCGCAATAGTTCTCAAGTCATTGTGTGCAAAGAACTAGATAGATTAGGCATGTTTGAAGGTGTATTGTAGTTCTTTGAAAGTCATCTTAGGAAGTTAAAAATCAATTGTTCAATTCTTGGGGAAAAAATGAAAAACAAAAGGGAAGGAACACTAGTAGAAAATGGCCATTTTGCAACTAATCCCTATGACTGATTTTTAGTTGTAGGTGACATTTGCAATTAAAATCACTACTACAAAATGTGGGTGCAATTCACCTATCCCCGTCCACTAAAGCAATGAATTCACTCAAAATCTAGTGAAATCACTTGGCATATAGGGACACCTCTTGTTGTAGTGAATCTGAATTGTCATATTGGACAAGTCACATTTTATTGTTGGCATTAGTCACAAATGATAAGGAATTTTGGATGAAAAAAAAATCAACTAAACACACTTTCATCCTTTGACTAGTCATATACATATTGTCGCTTACAACTAGGATACGACTTTTTTGGTGAACATTGGGAACAAGTTAAGCCACATGTCCCAACTTTTAATAACTAAAAATATTTTTATTATAATTTTGAAATAGTCTAAAATGTTTAATTTTTATGTTTGGATGGTTTTAGATTGTGACACGTGGTACAATAAAATTTTGTCATGTGGCATATTAATTGAATTTGTCCAAAATAAATTTAAATCAATATTTAGGTATGTAAGTCAAACTAACTACCTACCTACTTACCTATCTAGGCTAACACCTATCTAGGTAAAACCTACTTACCTACCTAGGCCAAATACCTACTTTACTAGGTAGGTAAAAAAATAGGTAGGTAAGTTAGGGAGGTGGGGGTAGTTAGGTGTAAATGCATGAACATTTATATTTTATTTTGGGTTAAGCCTTTTTGATTGGCTGATCCCAATTGCCCATGTCTTTAAATATGAAAAAGTAAGACAAAACACCTTGTTTATATACTTTTAAAAATGAGAATGAAAGCCAAAACATATGGGATAAACTTTTTAGTTCTAAGTAGTTTGCGATTGAACATTTTTATTTGCAAAACTACTTACAACTAAAAAGTTTATCCCATAATTAATTAATAAGATTATAAATAAATAAATAAATATAATAATTAATAAATAGATATTTTAATAAAAATAAAAATTATCAATAATGTCTAATACATAATAATATAATTTAAAAATTAACTAAATTATTACTTATTATTAAGATTTTAAAACTTATTAGCTAAAAGAAAGTAATAATATTTGATTTTAACTATATATTAACTATAATGATATATCAACCAATTTAATAAGTTAATATTGGCTAATATTGCAATATTTAGATAATTATTAATAACTAATTGATTAATATTTTGTAAGAAAATAACTTAATATAATAACTGAAATATTCAGTAATTATTAATTATAACATAATATTTATTAATATTAAGTAATAAATTTAAAATATCTAATAATAAAATTAAAACATAGCATATACTAACTATTTTATTATAATTATTCCCATTATTTTTTCATTTCTATAGTTATTAATAAATAAAAATATTTAACAATAAAAATGACTTTAATTGGATTAATTATTTTAGTTAGCTAGCAGCCAAGGTTAGTTATTTTATTATTATTCATATTATTACTTCAATCATTATAGCTATTTATGAACTATTAAAATATATATTATATGTTTCTAATAATTACATTTTTTGGTTGAAAAATATTTTTGCATTTGTATAAAAATTTATTAGATTTCCTTATTAACTATTTTAATAATAAGTATGGAATAATAGAATAATAATTTTGAAATATATATATATTTCAGTAATTAATTATAATCATTGATTAATTATTAATTTGAAAGAAAAAACTTAAAACTATATATTCATATTTTTATTATTGTGTTGATTTTTGTAGCTCTTGTAAATTATAAATATTTAATAATAATGGTAATAATTTAAGTAGGCATAATGCTTTTAATTCTAGTAATTATATATATATTTTCTTATCATCATCATCATCATCATCATGATCATGTAATAAAATAATATTATTTTAAAATTTTAGTAAAAAATAATATTAAATTTTATTTCAAAAAAATATGTGTGATTAATAAAAATGTATAATATAGTAATAAATAATAAATTTCATTTGTAATAATTGTAATAAATAAAATAATAATTTGGTTCAACTTGTAATATGGCACAATATATTTAATAAAATTTTCACATAAAATTTTCATATACTCAAAATATGCATCTAGTCTAACCATAATATCGAGGTCGATTATGCTAATAATAACACTTGAATACATATGTAGTATTGTCATTCTTATACATTCAAAATATACATTTGTAAATCTTAATATACCTAATTATATTCCTTAGAATACACAAAATACACCTTTGTATAGTGGACCACCAAATCACCAACGAAAACAAAATGTTAAAGATGGAAACATTGCATTACAAGCGAGACATTTAGGATCCCTATCTTTCAATTGTTTAGATTGATTCAAAAGGTGGCTGCACATGGTACTAAGTGATGCATGATACATTTTTTCTTAGAGATGTAAACAAGAAATGAAATGAGTTGAAGTTTGTAATTTTAAATAATTTTTATCTAATAAAAGTAGGGTGCATTTTGTAGAAAGGGATGCATGTGATTCATTTTTAGGTCATATAATTAGTGATGAAACAATTAGCCATTTTGAGAATTATTATTTTTAAATTGTAGAGAAAAAGGTTGGGAGAAAAAGAAGTTGATATGTGAACCTTTATACTTCAAAAATCAATCACATATAAAATGTGAGAAGGAAGACATATGAACAAACCACAAGTTTGAAAGTGTAATGGCCAAAGTTTTTCAAAGTAATGTACATCCTTTGATGGTGAATGATAGGCCCATTGAAGTTCCTTTGTGTCAGTTCATGTGATGTAGGCCATGTGACCAATAATCAAGGACATAGATAAATTGGTGGGGGTTTTTATGGACAAAAATGTTAAAAAACAAAAATACATTTTATGCATTTAATCAACACAAACATAGAGGATACATCGATCATAGAAGAATACAGTGACAAGTGGAGGAAGATGAGCGAGGAGTTTAATGCATTCCTACTCAAAAGTAAGAATTTGCACCATTTGAAAAGTAAGACGCAAATTACATTTGGAAAGGTAATCATAGGTGTAAAGCTTAGATGGAAGCAACAAAAGAACATCATGCACTAAACAAGGAATTCCATGTAAGCATTCCCATAATAGTCATGGAGAAGTGGATATGATTCCAAGTGAAGATTCGCAATTGTTGTTCCAATGTTAATAAGTAAATTCATGAACTTTTCAATGTTGTAGGAAATTCCAATGTAATTCGAATTTGAACAAATCAATTGAGTTCCAAATTGGACCTATTACTTACAAGTATTTAAAGACCATGCATGTGAGTACTCATTTGATCCACGAGGTCATTGGGTTTCAATCATTGGCAAGAGACCCTATAGAGTGGTGGAAAGGTGTGTTGACAGAGGAATAATTTGAAATGGACATATTCACAATTAGGGTACCCCTTTTTGGACATAAGATTAAAGGATTTTGTTTTTGCTTTCTTCCAAATATAAAATCTGCGTAGAATAAATTGAAGTGAAAAATACTGGATAATTCAAATTAAATTATGATAATTTGCATGGTAGTGGTGATTTTTCACATGCATATGTAATTATGCATAATTTTTTTGGTAAAAAATTAGAAATGTAGAAAATGAGTACATAAGCTTTTATATACAACTTAACACGTTTTCTTGCACAAATTTTTTTTCATTACAACAAAAAGGTGTCCTTGTATGCTAAGTGATTTCATTGGATTTTGAGTGAATTCACAAGTCATAGCGAACAAGACCTAGTGGGGATGGAGTAAATTCATTGGTTTGGTGAATGGGGACTAATGAACTACACCCACATTTTGTAGTAGTGCATGCACATATTGTTGACACTTGGGGACACAAATTCTAATCCTAGTGAATACAAAAAATCAACTAAATGGGGAAAAAAAAAACTTTTTCCTTGAAGCCCTTTCAAAATGGATTCTATAACCTTCAAAAAAATTATATCATATATCATTTAATCAAATGCATTATATGAACATTGTTAAGCATAAATGTATGCATCATTTATCTATGAAAGAAAATTGAAGTCAATTGCACTATTTAATACATTCCTTTTGATTATTTAAGATGAAAATTAGAATTGAAACAAGGATTCAAATTAATTAAAAGGATTCAAAAGGACATTTATATTATATCCAATCTATTTTTGGATTTTTTATTAGATTAACATGACATTATTCTAGTTAAAACCATACATCAATCCTGTCGCAACCCCACTTTGGCCAAGTGTGGGGGTGAAGCCCAACACTTGGAAAAGTTGAAAGTTGAGAGTCTTCCGGGACTCCCGAATGTTCAGAGCTCGACAGCAAGGCCCAAAACACCTTGCATTGGGGTGTTCTTGGTGTCATTGAAAAGGTCTTGAAACGTAGATATCGAAAATCCCCTCGCATTGGCAATTCGGACATCTGTAGCCCAAGTTATGGGCAAAAGAAGGGCCGGGAGTCAAACTGGCAGTTTGACTCCCGACCACTAAAAGTCGGGAATCGACCTCTTCCCAACGTCCGATTTGAGCGTGCGACATGGCGTTGGAAAG
>Ga0116227_10011820_pt1 | contig 14506 bp, 11 predicted proteins | sample S1TSphgellanicum_FD_89693 | JGI IMG/M metagenome (GOLD analysis project Ga0116227, IMG submission 89693) | Host-associated microbial communities from peat moss isolated from Minnesota, USA - S1T2_Fb - Sphagnum magellanicum MG | ecosystem: Host-associated > Plants > Peat moss > Unclassified... | reverse complement strand
TAACTTGGGCTGCAGATGTCCGAATTGCCAATGCGAGGGCATTTTCGATATCTAAGTTTCAAGACCTTTCCAATGACACCAAGAACACCCCAATGCGAGGTGTTTTGCCCCTTGTTGTCGAGCTCTAAACATTCGGGAGTCCCGGAAGACTCCCAACCTCCAACTTTTCCAAGTGTTGGGCTTCACCCCCCACACTTGGCCGAAGTGGGGTTGCGACATGTAAGAATCTACTTTCAACCTATTTTTACAACATGGAGTTTGAAAGTTAATGCACAATAGTGAAAAAATATCTTGTTTTTAATCATTCAAGTACAAATATTCCACATATAAATGGTTTATCATGGATTTTGTTGTTTTTTTTTTTCTACTTGTCAAGTAGATTGCCAAGGAGATTTTGCTATTCAGTTTACCATGTTTATGCCCACCAATGTTTTATTCACATATAAAACATTATAACTAATAGAAAGAAAATATCAATTGGTCCTAATTTTTCACATTGGCTTGTTACTTTTATTGAATGAAACTAGGTTTAGAAATGTGTTTTAGGAGGAATGGTTGACTTTTTTACCCCAAATGTAGCCTAACATGATATGTTTTGAATGAATTCACACATTTCACCAAAATATTTAGAAAGTTCATATTCAAGAAGTTTCTTCACTACATGCTTGCAATATGCCATCCAATATTGGTAGATTGAAATTGAATAAGGTAGATTTAGGTTGACTACTACAACCCATCAAGTAGGTTAACCCAATAGACTTGAATGACCTAAAAATTAGTTCAACCCAACCTAAATTTTTTTTTTCTTGATCAATCAAACTTTCTACCTTAATTTATGTTATAGTCAATAAATTGATAACAAACAGACTTTTTTTGGTTGATCCATGAACATAATTTTGTCAATGCTTTAAGACAAGTTCAAACCAAGAACTTATTGAAATTTTCTTACAACTTTAAGTTTGGTTCAACATTGGTTGAGTCTAATTACATTTACAATGGCATACATCAACATTATATCAATTCTCTAGATGCAATATTTGCTTTTGCATCAATTATCAAATCACCTTTGGTATTAGTTTATACAAAACCCTCAAGCTTGCATCCAAATCTTGTCTTGTAACTCAAACCTAGTTGATGTTGAAATCTTACATATAATAATTTAAAGTGTTTGGATGATGGTAGAATTGATTTCTTATCCATCATCTTCTGTGACAAAAGGTTATCATCATAATGGGATGTGATGATTCAACCCCAAAAGGTTTTGCTAATGCAAGTGTTTAAGAATGTAGATTGAACTTCATTAAAATTAAGAACTTGAAGCAAATGGAGAATGAATCCTAAGAATGTGCATAGATCCAACAATGTTTCCCATTTCTTCAAATTGCCCCCTTATTTGATATCAAAATTTCACTTCCCAATCAGGTGTTTTAAGTTTCCTTTAAATAAAAATTCCTACATAATGCGTTTATATGTTGATCAACATGACATTAGAGAATGCATCCATCATCATGGTTTATAGGAAATTAGAGGAAACTTGACAACTTAAGCATGTTAATAAAATGCCCTTCACCACTATAATTTGATCAAAGCTTACTCCCATTTGACCTTTTTGTAAGGAGATTTGAGTTTCAACATCAAGTTGAGTTTTTTATTCTTTATTCCTTTTGGAATATTTCAAGATAGGATCATTGTACACGTTAATTAAAAAGAAAAGAAATCTCAACAAGCCTTATCGTAGGGCATTAGATTCCAACATAATGTGGATGTGGGAGGTGGCTTATAGGACAATGATCATAAAAACTTTACATGTTCCATTGATCATGTCCCTTTCACGATGATCTAATATCTTATTGACATGTTGAAGACCCAACTAATAAATGTTAATGGATTTAGAAACATTATCCATAACCTCACTTGATTCATCCTCCACTCTTTATTGTGAAATAATATTCTTGCTAAGGAATTTTTTTTACATCAACAAACCTTGATAGTCCACAATTTTTTGTCAAAGGAACTTGACCAATTGGAGTGAAATGACTTGATGAACTATTGTGACAAATAAATAACACATTGATTCCTCAAACCATCAAAAATTCATGAATCAATGACCAAGTAGGGAAATCACAAGAATGGATAAGTGATATCTTGGTCATTTTGAACATAATGCAAAAAGCTAATAATTTGATACCTAATAGTCAAAATTATAAGGAGGGTCAAAATGCAATCATAGGAGCAATGTAAGTGTTACTTTACATTAGGACTACATGTTTTTTTTCCTCAAAATAATTTTTTCATACAATTGATTTTTTGATTTTTTTTTCCAACTTGTTATGAAAATTTATTAGAATTTCCCCAATAAATCAAATTAATTTTCCCAATCATTTTTAAATAAATATGAGTTTGTAAAAATGTACAAACTCCTTGCAAATTTTATGTTTCATTTTTTAAAATGATGATAATTTTAAATCGTACCAAAACATGTTTATTTTCTAACGTTCAATTTTATGTAATATAAATTACAACTTTATTCAGTAAATCATGTACATTATACCCCATTTATATGTGGTAAAACATTCTTGAAGTTTTGAATTTTTGAATTTTCAAATGTACATATTTTGAATTTTCAAAGTTTTAGAATTCCACACTTTTGAAATAATGATTTTTTTTTAAACATGTCTAATAGATTATTATCATTTCATATGTTTGTATCATCAACTTACTTTTATTATATGAATCCTTTGAAAGTCCTTTGTAAAAATATTCTTTTTTAATGATAGAAATTTTCACTTTCAAAAGTCCTTAACTAAACCAAAACCTAAATTTGGATCAAATGGATTTTTAGTTTGATTTTTTAAACATTCATATGTATTAAAAAGGAATAATGTGCCATGATTACCACAATTTCAAATGGAAGAAAATAAGTTAATTTTTTATTTTTTATGATAAAATCTAACATCCAATGCCCTTTTTGGTTTTTTTGAGTGTGTTTTTGACCTAGGAAATGACTTTAATCTTTATTAAATATTGTCTAATCAAACTAACACAAGAATATTTAGACTTCAAGCAATCGTATGGGTGACTTACAAAGGAAATATCAAGTGCGGCAATAAATATGTTTCTAATAACAATTTTTCAAAAATATATCAATAGAAGTGAGATGTTCTAACACTTTTGTTTGAGAAATCAAATTACAAAGATGAAAAATCAATTGAAAACAACTTGCCATGCAATATTTTTGAATCTTCATTGAAGGAAGTTTTTTTAATGGAAGATAAAGTTTGTGGACATGTAAGCTTTCAAGTATGAACAATAAAGGCAAAAGCATTATAAACATTTAAGGAATAAAAAATCCCCTTAAAAAGGAAATGAAAGGCATGTTGAACATATGGGAAAAAGGCGAACAAGCAACCTAGGAGGTGTATTTCAACTCCATTGCTTGAATAACAAACTTAAAATTATAGAGGCTCCAATTTGGAGCAAAGGTTGATCATTTCTTTCCAAAAGGAGGAGGCGGCCAAAAATTGTTGGTTATCAAAAAAGAAAAATGAAGAGTTGTGATGCAACCTAATTATTGAAAGTATGAACTACTTACCCTTATGCCAACAAATTAGTTGATACAAAAATGCACAAAATTATGATGTTAGGATGTGAACATTATGTCCTCTAAGTGTATATGTAATTCTTTTTATTTACAAAGTTTTAAACCTTAATCCATACCTTATCAAATTTGAATCTTGAAAATGCATATCTTATAATATCTAACATGTTGCACATAGAGATTAATTTCGCTTTGTGTAATGAAAAAATAAAGGAGATTTGAGATTAGATGATACTTTTACACACACAGTTGCAATGCAAGAATTTTTGCATGAATGAATGATTCAATCTCAAGCCTTTAGGAGCTATTATTATTCTTGGCCCTTGAATTTTTTTATAGTAGCTTGTTTTTTTTGTCTTTTGCCTTCCTCCCCACCCCTAGTGCTTGTACCTATTGTTCCTTATTACTAATTTTTTGGCTAACTAGGTTTAGTTCTTACCTTCCCAAAATTTTGAATTGAAGGGATGAGGCCAAAGAATGAAACCTTGGGATTATATCACAAAACCAAAAGTCTACTAATGTCAAAATTTAATTTATGCCTAGTTAATGAATTCCAATCCCATAGTTGGTCCATTTAATAAAAATTGACTTTTGCACCTTACAAAAATGTTGGCCTCAATGACATGTTTACTCCTAAAGTGATACAAATTGATTTTATTTATACAATTTTTTGCAAGGTTGCAATTCATGATAGGCATATTATGTTATTCAATCTAATTGTAATTGTCATTTTTAATTGAAGTCTGAATGAAGATTTATTCATGGAAGAAGTTGAAGGCTTTGAGGTTGCACGAAAGGGAAACACAAAAGGGAAACTAGGTCTTGAGATTGGCTTGAAGCAATTCCCAAAGGCTTGGAATGAACATTCAACAATTTTTTGACCAAATATGAATTGAGTTCTGCTCATCATAATTTAAATCCCAACAAACACAATCATATGTCTACACAAAAAATTATAGTAATTTTTTGCACATGACATGATCCATTGTAATATCAATAGACCAATACCAAATGAGATTATTTGAAGCATAAACCAACATTTCACTTATGTTAGTCTCAACATAAACAAGGTTAAGAAAACTTTGATGATCTTCATAGATACATATTGATATGCGGTGAAAGAACCACAAGGTGTGATCACAAACACATTACCACATGTCTTAAATATTGTCTTCCCACATTTGGTATTCCTAGTTATCCTCAAGAAGCACTTTGAGAGAAGAAATTTCTCACCATTATTGTAGAATTACATTTCAACACTACAATTGCAAAAGGATGTGGTTTTTGTTCAATGTCAACAAACTGGAATTGACTATTTGAATACAAGTGCATTAAAGGGCAATGACAAGTGAAGAAACGTCACAACCTTGAAAGATAAAACCTTGTGCTTGTTGAAAACACTTGTAAGTCCAAGAGGATGACATTACCATGCCCTAAGATCCCCATGTTACTAGATTTATAACTAGGTTGCCTTACACGCTTCACAAAGTATAATTAAGCTAAAAACCATCATTGTTTCCAAACCTAGCACCGCAATTTTGTTTTGTTTTATCAAATAAATGGAGTTGGACATGTGAAACTTGAATTTTTACATTTTTACATTTTTAAAATCAAAGTTTTAATGTTTGAATGTTTGAAAAGTTTTAATGCAACCAAAGGTCAGCCTTCTAAAGTAGAAAGTTGAAAGCATTTAAACTTGATACTTGTTAGTAGTTGTTATTTCAACCAATAGTTTTATACTTAATCATGAAACCATCCAATGCTAGTCATAGATATGCTACGGTCTTAAGTTTCATTTTTAGCATGTTGAACAAAAATATTGACTTGAAGTACATGAAGTAGAGCCCAACACTATTGTGGTCATAGAATACACGTTTCTCTTGATGATCTTTACAATTGGTATGTGCAATTAAGTGAGATGCAAAGGAACAAATCACTTTCTACTAATCATTCTACTTAGTTGGAGAATTCCAGTTGAGGTAGTACTACTTGCTGGCAAGCCCACAAGTAAGGGGCTATCTTCATTCACTGTAGTGAGACCAGGGTTTGATGGTATCACATTCACAAGGAGAGATTGAAAGTCGTCCTCCTTTGTGAACTCTGACCTTCTAGTTGCCTCTTCAGCAATTTTATCTCCTGACAACATGGCGACAACATTTGACATTGTAGGACGTTTTGATGGTGCACTCTGTATGCACAATAATGCTATATTGACCACCCGCTTTAACTCTTCCTTTATTGGCATATCTTGAAGCTTCATTTCGACAAGATCCAATACTCTCCCATCCTCATGCAACTTCCATGCCTGTACCCATAGCCATAAAACATAATTTTGTATAGCCAACCCACAATACAAACCAAGTTCGAATGGTCACAACTGATTGACCATGATTGAACTTTGAAAACATTGAAAACCATTTATTTTACAGAGGTCAAAAAAAGTGCATACCCATTCTACAAGGTACACGTTCTCCTTTGGTAACGTGAAATCAGTATTCTTTCTTCCACTCACAATTTCCAACACCAACACTCCAAAGCCATAAACATCCACTTTCTCAGTGAGTTGGCCATTTTTTGCATACTCAGGTGAGAAGTATCCAGGCCTGCAATTTTGACCCAAAAAGACACATGGGTTCAATAACGTTGTAGGAAAGACATGAATGCAAATTTGACCCAAGGCCGTAACTAAGGTTTCTTGTAGCACAAAACAAACACAACATCCCACCAAACTAACACACCAGTTATAAGCTGCTTATAAAAAGTCAATTGGGCCCATTTCAAACTTGTTTGGTGGAGATTTAAGTCCTGTTAATTTAACAAAACCTACCTCAACCACAAACATCCAAAAACATTGCAACTTCTATTGAAGAAAAGTAAGATAGCAAAAAAACGGCAGCAAGACCTATCCTAGTTGCATGATGACAGGCTTGATAAGTAAATCTACAATTAAACATAAATGTTTTTTGGGGAGCTTGTCCAAGATGCTTACAAGGTTCCAGCAACTTGAACTGTGGTTAAGTGACTTTTTTCATCGGGAAATAAATGAGCCAAACCAAAGTCCCCAATTCTTGGGTTCAAATTTTGGTCAAGGAGGATGTTTTGTGCCTTCATATCTCCATGCACTATACAAAGTTGTGACTCCTCATGAAGGTAAGCAAGGCCCCGTGCAATTCCCAAACAAATATTGAAGCGGGTCCGCCAATCCAATTCAAAATTGCTGTTTGAAGGGGCATCTACACATCATGCATATCATGTGTCACATTAAACACAACATCACCAATGTCAAATGCACCTCTTCCTTGCTTGCTAGATTTTGTGCATAATCTTTAAGCAACTACCCCTCCTAAAATCTCCAGAAGTCAATTGCATATATCTTCCCAAAAGGCTTCAATTATCAAAGTGTGACTTGCGTGTGGACATGAAAATGGGTTGTTTTGTTCCAAGCTACCCTGAAATTGAGCCCATGGCAAAAGCTATTGGGCCATGCACAAACAGATGCATATGTGCTGATGAACTCAAGTCATGTCTATCTTATGTGAAAACCCCATTTGTGAAGTGTGGTTCTAGCACTTAATTGTGAAGACATTAAATCAATGATAATTCTACTCCAAAATATTATTACACAAATGAATTGTTTTCTAATACTAGCTCTAATATTTTGAGGTTTTTTCTTCCTCTCAAGAACAGGTTTAAATCACCAACTAGACACATCAAGCAATTTGTGGAAAAGAGACTAATTATGCTACTGGAACTATACATAATCTAGAGTAATTACAAAAGATGTCAGAATAGATATTGTAGCTCAGATGTTTTTCCTAAATATGCTGTGAACTTTGTCTTCTTCAAAGGTGGCAAGGGAAGCAAACTAAGGGTGAAAATGGACATACCCCACAAAGCTTCAGCAAGATTTCTGTTCTCCACAAACTCATAAACAACTATTCGTTGACTTTCATTCAAACAGCATCCTTTGAGCTTCACCAAATTCTGGTGTCTAATGCCCGTAAGGAGAACCACTTCATTGAGAAATTCAGCTACTCCTTGCACAGATGTTGTTAATAGCTTTACACAGACTTCCGATTTATCCGACAAAACACCCTGTACATTAGTTAGAGGGACAACCATCAATTGATTTGGTTCCAAATACAAAACCAACATCATCTAGACATATTATAAACAATCAACTGCTACCTTCTATGGATGAGCATCTCACTGATCCTTTACCTTTGGATACTTCATAAATATTTTCATGACTGTATAAGCAGAAATAGAAGGGACTGTAAGCATTACCTTGTAAACAACACCAAAGCCACTTTCACCCAATTTATTGTCAGGATGGAAATCTCGGGTTGCAATTTTCAACTGGTTGTAAGAATACAAAGTGGGCTGCACTTGTTCTGTTGCAAACTCTGGTCCACAAACACAGAAAGTTGAAAATCAATTCCACTGACCTTTGCGGACCCAGAATAAAATTCAAGTGCCAGGCACAAGTCAACTGGACAGCCCATCTCCATTTTCAAACCTTTTATGTCAACTCTGAGATTTATGACCATCTAAGCCTATGGGGTATTTAGGTTAGGAATGGGCTTTCACATCTGTAACCACATCATGGAGGTTTTGGTGGCTCTAGAAGACAGTTTGGGGCCTAATACAAATGCATGGAACGTTTCATCAAGTCCATTGGGGATAATATGAACTCTATGCTGCAGAGGATATCAAAGCGCTAGTTACATTTGAACATGCATAAGAATGAGGAATCCAGTTTTATACCCCTTTTGTTGCAGTTTCAAAGACTAGAATCCAAATGTTGCTCTCAGCAGCAGTGTATGCAAAGACCCAAAAGAGAATCTACAGCTCACCTTGTTGAATTCCTTGGAAAGAAGAAACCCGTTTCCACATTTGCCATAGGATTGTCATGAAAATGGCAGGGAGTAGAACTACAACAACCCCCAATACTGTGATGATTATTGTGTCTGTTTTGTGATTCACTGTTCCCATAAACCCATGCCAACAAAAGGATTATATTGGCCACATATACAGGATCAAGATGATTACACAGGAGCAAAGTGATTGATTATGGTACTTGGGCACTAACTACCAGGTTGATCATGAAAAACACTCACTGAAAACATCACGGATGCCAACCAATTAAAAACTGTGCAAATGGACTGAAGCTAGGCTCTGATAAGCAGTTAAGACCACACTTGATGATCAAGCCCTCATATCTTCAGCTGCATTTGACTGATTTTGTTAAACCTTAGAACATTTGTGTTACATTCACAGACACATCTTACTCACAAAAGATTGTAGAAGATGTGCATCCCTAAAAATAGATGTAGTGATGAGAAGGATTTATTGCCTGCCATTGAAGGATTGCTTTGATCCACTTGACAAATCTGTCTTTGGATTCCTTCTTGTAGATCACCTTCACAATATGGGTTTCCAGAAAGGCTGCAAATGGAAAGTGTTCTCATACATGAAAAACTCAATAAACTGAATAAATTGGAAATCTACATGATCATATCACAATTTGGGTCAGTTTTCATTTAACTCATCAACCTCCAGTCTGAAAATTGAGCAGCTTTCTTGGTAAGTAGTCAAAACATATTTCTAAACCCCAAACAACTATCAATTGACAGGAAGGATGAAAGGGAAACATACAGAATATCATTCGATAAACGAGGATCTGCGTATGCTAGGGATGAAGAAACTGAACTGGGGAACAGTACACTTGTGATGCTGTTATTGACCAAAGAAAGCACCTCCAGTACTGATGTATTAAGCTTAGATGCCATGTTCGTCAAATTCAAGCTCTGATTGAACTTGTTATTGGCAAAGTTCCTGTAGAGAGATCTCATTGTGGTACACAGTCAGGTCTCCTCCAGTACTAACAATTTGACATCCAATGATGCACTTATCAGAACTTCCTAGAAGATACATCCAGAGGAAGACCCAATCACACTTCCATAGGTTATCTTACTTATTGGAAATTTTATGAAAAGACACCTAGAAGCACATTTGTGTGTGATCAATGACTCCTTGCACTTGAAGTTGTGAGATTGCAAAAGGTGGTTATACTCCTCAAGTGCCTTCTTGTTCTGGAGATTTTTGTTGGCATTACAATTAGGACCCTAATTAGGACTATATTGTCTCCAAATTAGGGGGCTAGAGTTCCTGTGGTTTTGGAGGGCTTCTTGATGCTTTGGTAGGGTCAATCTCAACTCCAAATGGGTATGACGTCACATGCAGCCAGGTGCAGTGTCAAGCTTTGTGCACCTCAAAAAATGAGATGGTATGGCCTCAGATATTTGCAAACTCACAAAGCTCATTGTGCACAATTGTATTGTGGACTAAACACCTGGACTGCAAAATGGCCAAAGAATCTTAAATGGCACTTACACAAGTTGAAGATTTTGGAAGCCCCAGATCAGATCAGCTGGAAAGGGACCAGTTAAATCATTACTCTCCATGTCTCTGCAATCCATTCCACAGATCAAGTTTTTGACATGGTCCTACAAGCCTGAAAATTCCAAACTTGATTGTGAATGTAATCAGAAACTAAAGTCATATCTATGAGATTGAAGAGAAATCTGCACAACAACAGTTTGAAGGTAACATGACCATGAGTACAGTCATAAGTCGATAACCTTGTGAGGGTTGCTCACAAAGTGTCAGACCATCATCCTCATCACAAATAGCAGCTCAACAAGCTGCCATGAATACCCAATGACTTCACCAACTCCCAAAGGCAGGTGTAGATAAGTGTGTAATAATCCACCCAGAACTTGGGTGAAGCAAGACTTCATGAAATTCACAGACACTATTAGTGAGAGCTTACAATTGCTGAAGAGATGTAAGGTTAGCCATGGTGGATGGAAATGTTCCAGAAAGATTGTTGTGTGATAGGTCCAACACAGTGAGCTGCTTGAGGCTCCCAAGACTATCAGGAAGTAGTCCCATAAATTTGTTATTACTCAGGTTCCTGGCAGTCTCCACAATGAAACACCATAAGAGGAATTCACCTCCTCAATTAAAGCTCAGAAGATGAACAAAACAGGATGAATCTACTTTGCAACTAAGGTTTTTCAGGTGATGACCAAATCAAGAAGATTGAGCCTAAAACATATTGCCAGGATGGATTGATTACTCACAGATTTTGAAGGATATAGATACCACCAAAATCTGGCAACAGTCCCTCAAGGTTGTTACCACTCAATGATCTGCAGTCCATTTGCAAAAATTCTTGATATATAACTTGGTAGTGCATTCAACCCAGTCTCTTAAGATTCCAAGATTTGGGGCTCTATGCTCAGAAAGTTGCTGACCTAAGAACCTGTCAAGCTATTGTTAAACTTCTTTTTTTTCTTGTCTCAGAATGAAGGAGAGTCATCTCTGTGTCTGCATAGCACAGAAGGCAACTATGGAGCTATGGAGCTTCAGAAGTATCGAACAGTGAGCACAGGTTTGGTATGAGGCTAGCAAATCCATCAGAAAGAAAACTAACTGCATTGCAGTTTTTGAGCCATTGTCTGATTCATAACATTCTTCCTTGATCAATTGCAATCTGACCACATATCAAAACAGCCAGGCAAAGCAAATGTAGTAGCAGTAAGAGCTTACAATTGCTGAAGAGATGAGAGATTGGCCATGGTAGATGGAAATGGTCCAGAAAAATTGTTGTGCGATAGGTCTAACACAGTGAGCTGATTGAGTCCACTAAAGTTATCAGGAAGCGGTCCTTCAAATTGATTGTCACTCAGGTTCCTGGCAGTCCCCCATGACAAAATACAAATAAGAGGAAATGAACCTGCTTTCATTGAGGAGGATCTCCACTCAAGCTCAGAATTGAGTTCAAAGAGGTTCAAGCTAATGTGGGTTCCTCACCTCACTTTGTAGATATGGGAAACATCAAGAAGATTATTATGAAGATCAGCAAACAAAACAGATTACCAGGATGGCTTACTCACAGCTTTCTTAGGCCGTTGAATATATCAAGGTGTGGCAACTGTCCACCAAGGTTGTTACCACCCAATGATCTGCAATCCATTTCCAGCATTCTTTGTTTAGTACCTCTGGGTACAAGTAAGAACACCTTCCAAAGCAACATTATTTTGCAACTGAGAAAAAGTGACTCCATTTGACATTCAGATTTCAGAAAGATGATACTGAAGTGAACCCTACTTTTGCTGTACCAGCAAGGAGCAAATGCCTTAAATGGCTAAGCAAGTCCTTATCAGCTGAGGGTCAGAATATAAGACAGAGGCTCACATTTCCACCACATATGGGAGGTTGTAGGAAGCAGTGTTGGAGTCATTAGAGGCAAAAGAGATGTTCCCCTGAAACTTGTTTCCAGACAAGTCCACACGCTGGAGCAGAGTCAAGCCCCCAATCCATGCAGGAAATGGACCTTCAAGAGAATTTCCACTCAAGTCCCTGCACCACAACAACAACATACCATCTGATATCCCATGAACAGGTCACAATTCTGACCAGAATCTCTGCTTGCTTCAAATGACAGTAAGGAAAATTCCTCCTAAATCCCAGAGGAGAAGAGAACAGTAAGCCTCCCCCATGACATCTGCCCAGATACTAACAATCTACAACCCTGAAGCTCTGCAGATGTACTCAGCAACAAGGTTCTGAGCTTTTCACTTCAAAGGATTGAGAAGCGTACAGAGTTTGCAGGTTGTTTAGATTACTCAAATCAGGTAGGTCCATGGTGAAATTGTTGTCATTAAGCTCCCTGCAATAAAGCAACCCAACCAAAGAAACTTTGCTCAAATCAAAGAATCAAACAAACAGTCATGCAACAGAAACACCTCAACTTTCCCACTGTTCAATACAACTCAAGGTAATGGATCTATGACAAACCAACTGCAGAAATCAAACCCTGAAGGAATTTTCAAAGCAAGAATTGCATCTTACAGTATAACCAATCCAGTTAGGTTTCCAATTTCCTGCGGCAGCCCTCCTGTGAGGTTCGGATTACCTGCTATGTTCCTACAATAAAGTGGATGATGATGATCAGTCAAGACCAGAAAAAGCTCTGATCAGATGTACAGACAGTGGTAGTGCACAGGACAAAAACCTAGAAAAAATCACAAAACCCTAATTAGAGCTCCTTCTTCTTCTTTGTCTTCTTCTTTCTTTCAGAAGGATTTTGCCATAGAGAATGGGTACTTAAACTTGTCCTTTGATGATGAGACAAACTTACAGAATTCTCAAGTTAGTGAGGTCTCCAATTGAAGGCGACAGTGGACCATTCAGATTTGTGCCCACCAGTTGCCTGCAGATAGATCCACAGCAAAGATTAGAAGCAATCAGTAAGAGTGGGGTTATCGATCGGTGCACATTCAAGAGATGATCATCAAGATGCAAAACCTGGAGAGGGAGAGGAGAGCAGTGAGAGAGAGCTATATAATAATCGCACAAAGAAAAAACAGAGGAGGGGGCAGGAGTGAAGAAGCAGCGTACAAGCCTAGAATGGTGTTCACGCAAAGCGTGGTATTGAACTCACAAACCACACCGCCCCATGCTGCTGCACTTTGGTTTCCGCAAGGATTCAGTGTGGAGTTCCAACGTGGTAGACTTGTAGCTATATCTGGACTGTTCCATTGTCGGAACAGGTTTTGGAGCGCCAACACTAAATGACCCACAAAACATCCACAAAATACGATCGTTTTCAGCTACTACAAGTGAAAAAGCACAGAAAAACATGGGGATTCACGTCCTCGCAAACCAAACAGATTTCCAAAGACACTTGCAACAAAGGATGATGATCCCTTTTTTCATTTCCACCCAATTGTGTTGTGGGAGCCATATCTGTGAAGCCAAAGAATTGGGTTTGACTTACAACTACCCAATTTCACAATTCCTTTTCCAAAAACAAAATGCATGGGACATAAATCAAAAATCATCAATATCAACATCACCATCACCATCTCAGACTTGTGTAAATACCCCACCTTCTGGATGATAAGTAGAGGAGTTTTGCGGAAGGGAACACCCTGTAGAAGCAGCTGCTGCAACTGCAGAAATTTGGTTCCAAGAAGCCAATGGAGGAGGAAACGAGAACAACAACAACAACAATACAAAACCTAAAACCAAGCGAGCAATCCAAGCCATAATACTACAACAACAACAGACTGCATCCACACACAAGCAAAGCAAAAAAATTATTTAAAAAAAAAAATCGGTATGTTGTGTTAAATGCTGTGTTGCTTGTTTCTTTGGTTTCTTTGTTTCTTTCCCCCAAACAAATTTTTTTCTCTCTCTCTGGATCTATAGATCACCAACTGCTGCAAGTAAGTTTTCTGTGTTTCAGTTTCTTGGGGTTTGTGAGTGAGCTAAGAATCTGTTAAAAGCTTCTTCTGAGAGTGCAAATGGAGGAGAGAAAGGCAGGCTTTGCTGCTGCAACAAGTTTGTGTTTGTGTTGGGGAGGGGGTGGGGCAGGGGAGGGCGTGTTTACCGTAGTGTAGTGTAGTGTAGTGTGGTGTTTACTGTTTTTCGGGGTCTTCTTGGGGAAGGGGTGGACTTGAGGTGATGCGCAAAAAACTGTCAAAATGTCAACAAGAAGAAGTGTGTGAGAGAGATCGTCGACTGCAAAAGCAAAATGGATGGATTGTCAACAATTGACGACGAATTATGGTTTCTCATTTGGTTGTTTCTTTGGTTCAAATCTACGTTTTCTGTTTTCAGTCGAGCTGAGTCGCAATAAAAGCACTTACTTATTTTGCATCTCAACGCGTCTTTTGTTTGGTAGTTCATTTGGTTTTTTTCACTTCATTTTTTTTTTCCTTCTCCTTCTTCTTTATTCGTGTTTTTTTTTTTTTAATTTTTTTTTTTTCTTTTTTTTTTTTTTTTTTTTTTTTTTTTTTTTTTTTTTTTTTTTTTTTTTTTTTTTTTTTTTTT
>Ga0116227_10011819_pt1 | contig 14507 bp, 18 predicted proteins | sample S1TSphgellanicum_FD_89693 | JGI IMG/M metagenome (GOLD analysis project Ga0116227, IMG submission 89693) | Host-associated microbial communities from peat moss isolated from Minnesota, USA - S1T2_Fb - Sphagnum magellanicum MG | ecosystem: Host-associated > Plants > Peat moss > Unclassified... | reverse complement strand
TTCATTGAAGACAGTGCCGCAACCCTGAAAAAACTGGAAGCCAAAAAGCTGCGCCTGCGTTCGCTATCGGCATACTCACGCGAAAACGCGATCGGCCATGACGCCACCCAGGAGTTCCTGAACGAAGCGATCAGCCAGCAAAGGCTTCCGGTTAAGGCACATTTCAATATTTTAGCCTGGACAACGGGCGATACCAAGGAGATCAAGAACAAAGTGAGTTCGGCACTGGCCCAGCTGGATGCGCAGCCTAAACAAGAAACGGATGGCGCTCCGCAGATCTGGTGGGCTGGTTTACCGGGCAATGGCGGGAACTTCCCGATGAACGATACGTTTGATACATTCGCGGAGCAGGCGGCCTGCTTTTTTAATCTCGAAACGAACTACCGGTCGTCTTTATCGCCTTGCGGCATTCGCCTCGGAGACCGGCTTTCCGGCAAGCCGCTCCATGTCGATCTGTCGGATGAGCCGATGAAAAATGGAGTGACGACCAACCGCAATAAATTCATTTTAGGACCATCGGGGTCCGGCAAATCATTTTTCACCAATCACTTACTTCGCTCCTATTATGAGCAAGGCGCCCATGTGGTTTTGGTCGATGTCGGCCATAGTTATGAGGGGCTTTGCGAGTTCGTCGATGGCTATTATTTCACCTATTCCGAAAAGAGCCCCATTAGTTTCAACCCTTTTTATGTCGGTTCCGGTGATGCGCTCGACACCGAAAAACGGGAAAGTATCAAAGCCATGATCCTGGCACTCTGGAAAAAAGAAGATGAAGGCGTACAGCGATCAGAATATATCGCCATCTCCGATGCTTTATTTCATTATTACGAAGGCGACCCTGATTTCGCCTGCTTCGATTCTTTTTATGAGTTTTTACAAGGAGCCTTTTATGATACGATGAAAGCCTCCAAGGTCAAGGATCAGCATTTTGACATCGACAATCTCCTCTTTGTATTGCGGCCTTATTATAAAGGGGGTGAATATGATTATCTGCTGAATGCTACCGAAAACCTCGATTTGTTGCAGCGCCGCTTCATTGTTTTTGAGCTGGACAATATCAAAGATCACCCTATTTTATTCCCGGTAGTGACCTTGATCATTATGGAAACTTTTGTTTCTAAAATGCGCAAGCTACCCAAAGATGTGCGCAAAATGATCCTGATCGAGGAGGCTTGGAAAGCTATCGCCCGTGAAGGTATGGCCGAATATATCAAATACCTCTTCAAAACCGTCCGCAAGTATTTCGGCGAAGCTTTGGTAGTCACCCAGGATATCGAAGACATTATCAGTAGCCCGGTAGTGAAACAGGCTATAATCAATAACAGCGACTGTAAAATACTGCTTGACCAGCGTAAATACCAAAACGACTTTCCGAAGATCCAGGCTTTGCTGGGTATTACCGATAAAGAAACCGCGATGATCATGAGTATGAATAGAGCCAATGATGAACGCTATCGCTATAAAGAGGTCTTTATCTCGCTAAATGCGCAATTGTCCCGGGTCTACCGCACCGAAGTGAGCCGAGAGGAATATTGGACCTATACCACGGAAAGTTCCGAAAAGGCCAAGGTTCAGGCATACAAGAAGAAATACGGCGATATCCGCAAGGCCATCGCCATGATCGTACTGGAAGAAACACAAAATCAATGAAAAAGCTCCTTTATCTCACGCTGCTGCTTGTGGCTTGCCATCCTGATAAACGTCATGGCGTTTACGTACATCACACCTCTGGCCCATTCTCAATCGTGGACGATACCCTGATATTGAACGATACCGTCATCACTAAAAAAACGGGGTATCAAAAATTCAACAATTGCAAGTTGTCACCTATAGCTTACAAGACTCATCAATGGACTATTGGCAGCCTGGACGCGCCACTGATACAAATTCGTGAGCATGAAATTATTATTGGTCAAACCATTTATCAACGTATCCCATGAAAAGAATAATGATCATCGTGCTATTCCTGCTCATATCAGTAAGCAGCACTCATGCCCAATACCAGGTCATTACCGCGGTGGTGAAAAAGGTGATTAAGGCGATGGACCTGAAGGTACAGCGCATGCAGAACAAGACCATCTGGCTGCAAAACGCGCAGAAAACACTGGAGAACGAATTATCCAAATATCGGCTCAATGAGATTTCGGGCTGGTCGGATAAACAGCGCTCGCTTTACAGCAATTACTATAATGAGCTGTGGCAGGTCAAGTCTACGATTACTTACTATTCGCGCATCAAAGACCTGACGGTCAAACAAGTCAATATGGTTAGTGACTATCAAAAGGCCTGGAGTTTGTTCCGGTCGGATAAACACTTTAATGCCACGGAACTGAGCGAGATGCAGAAAGTCTATTTGGGTATCCTGGACGCCAGTTCTAAAAACTTAGACCAGATCATGCTGGTGGTCAATCCAGGTAAAACGCAGATGAGCGACCAGCAAAGGCTGGAAATGATCAACCAAGCCGGCAACCGGTTAGATGAAAATTACAGCGATCTGCGCCAGTATAATAACCAGAATATGTTGCTGAGCCTGCACCGGAGTAACGACCTGAACGAAGTACAAACCTTAAAGAACTATTATGGCATCCATTAAAATCACGCTTCTGCTCCTGCTCTTCGCCACATGCGCCACAGCGCAAACGACCGCGGAATGGTTCGATCAGAAGAACACCCAGAAAAAATACCTGTTGCAGCAGATCGCGGCCTTACAGGTTTACGGCAGCTATCTCCATAAGGGTTACAGCATCGCCAAAGGCGGTTTAGGGAGTATCGGCAATTCGTTTAAATCTGAATATGGTTTGCATACGGACTATTATGATAGACTCAACAAAGCCAATCCAGTGGTTAAAAATAATCCGCAGGTAGCAGAAATATTGCGCTGGCAAAAAGATATCCTGGCTCAAGCCACTCAAATTAAAAAAACACCCTTGTCGCCGTCGGAAAACCAATACGTGGTCAGGGTTTGTGACGCGCTGCTCAAAGACTGTGATGCACAACTGAACAATCTGCAAACCGTGTTATCGGATGGTAAGGTTAAGATGGATGATGAGGCGCGCTTGCGACAGATCGGGCGCATTCGTAACCAAGTGCAAAACAATTACCGTTTTGTGGCTGGCTTTTGTAGCCAGGTCGCGATTTATGCCCGGAGCAGACAACAGCAGCAAACTGATCTGAAAACTTTAAACGCTTTATATGGAAACCCTTAAAACACTCATGCGCCGTGGGGCTTTGGTTTTGCTGATGCTTTCGTTCAGCATCAAAGTTCGCGGCCAAAGCCAGGAGTTGCAGCAACTCTTGCTCGATATGGAAAAACTGACCCAGTTCAAAAGTATCCTTTCCGATATGAAAAAGGGCTACCAGATCTACCAACAGGGTTATGGTACGATCTCGAATTTGTCCAAAGGTAATTTCGATCTGCATAATGTGTATTTGACAGGCTTGATGAATGTTAGCCCATCGGTTCAAAACTACGGCCGTGTCGCTGAGATCATTAGCCAGCAGGCCAGTATCATTACTGAGTACAAACGCAGTTTTAACCTTTTTAAACAAAGCGGAAGCTTTAATGCTAGTGAACTGAATTACATGAATAACGTGTATAACCAGGTTGTCAGGCAGAGCATGAATAACATTGATGAGCTCAGCAATCTGATGGCCGCCGGTAAGCTCCGGATGTCTGATGATGACCGCTTACGTGCGATCGACCGCATCTATTCAAATAGCAGCGACCAGCTGCAATTCGTCCGCTATTTCAACCGGCAGGGTAACATGCTCAGCTTACAGCGAAGTAAAGAACTCAATGAAGTAAACACACTTAAAGCACTGAACCAATGAATTTAACGAATGATCTACAAGGCTTACAAGCCGTACTCAATAACGTTTATAATGAGATGCTACCGATGTGCAGTCAGCTAATTGGTGTCGCCCGCGGCATCGCAGGTTTCGGCGCCTTATGGTATATAGCGGCCCGCGTCTGGCGGCAGATCGCCGCAGCTGAACCAGTCGATTTCTATCCTCTGCTCCGTCCCTTCGCTTTAGGTATGGCCATCCTTTTATTTCCTACCGTAATCGCTGTGATCAATGGCGTCATGAACCCAGTAGCGACCGCTACCGGAAACATGGTCAAAAATTCTGATGCCGCCATCCAGAAACTTTTGGCGCAGAAACAGGCCGCTATCCAAAAGACGGATGCCTGGCAAATGTATGTTGGTGACGATGGCGAAGGTGACCGGGACAAATGGTATAAGTACACCCATCCTGATGATCCCAATGGTGAAAATGAAGGCATGATCTCCGGCGTGGGCAATGATGTCAAATTCGCCATGGATAAGATGGGTTATAAATTCGAAACAGCGTGAGGCAATGGATGTCAGAAGTATTGCAGCTGGTCTACGAAGCTGCGGCGCTCTGCATCAATACGATACGAACGTTCTACCTCATTGTGTTGGCCATCCTGGGCCCGCTGGTCTTCGGCTTATCCGTCTTCGACGGTTTCCAGCATGTTCTCAATACCTGGCTGGCTAAGTACCTGAATGTTTTTTTATGGCTTCCTGTCGCTAATATTTTCGGCAGCATTATCGGCAAGGTACAGGAGAACATGCTTAAACTGGATATTAACCAAGTACAAAGCGCGGGCGATACCTTCTTTAATTCGACAGATACCGCCTACCTCATCTTTCTTTTAATTGGTATTGTCGGCTACTTTACTGTTCCTGCCGTGGCCGGGTACATCATCAATCCTGGAGGCGGCAATGGCCTATTGAATAAAGTCACCAGCCTGAGCGTGATGTCATTAACGAATGTTTCACAAACTGCCTCTTCAGGTATGAAGGATGATTCCACCCAGCAACTGTACAAGAATATTTCAGACAAATTCAAATCCTAAAATGAAATCCTATGTTCACGCACCTAAGAAATATCGAAACCGCCTTCCAGCAAAACAAGCGTATCGTCGCCCTGGTCATCATCAGCAGCGCCCTAATCTCTGTCGCCGCGATCTGGTTCGCCTTCAGCGCCTATCAAAAATCCGCCAGCCATATCTATGTGCTCGCCAATGGCAAAACACTGGAAGCATTCGCCGCCGATCGTAAGGACAATATCCCGGTCGAGGCCCGCGACCATATCAAGATGTTCCACCATGACTTTTTCACGCTTGATCCTGATGAGAAAGTCATCGAAGGCAACATTAGTAAAGCCTTGTATTTGGCTGATCAGAGTGCGCAAAACCAATATAAGGACCTGAAAGAGAAGAGTTATTACAATAATCTCATATCGGGTAATATCAGCCAGCAAATCACGGTCGACAGCATCGCGCTTGACCTTAACCGCTATCCTTATTATTTCAAGTGCTTCGCTACTGAAAAACTGATCAGGGCGACATCCACGATAAATAAACTCTTGGTTACACAAGGTTTCCTGCGCAATGTGAGCCGCTCGGATAATAATCCGCATGGCTTTTTGATCGAACGCTGGGAGACTATTGCTAACCGGGATACAACAATACAGCCATGAAAAAGATCAATCGCCAAAAATTGACTTTGATAGGTTTGTGCATTTTGTTCGCTGCCCTGCTCCTGTTGAGCATCAAGTACAGCAGCCTGAATATGAACACCGGAAATATTTTACAACCACGATTAACTAATACAAAGTAAAATGGAAAAGCAACGCAAATTTCTCCTTATCGTTCCTTTATTGGTCATCCCCTTCCTGACCATGGCCTTCTGGGCCTTAGGCGGCGGTAAAAACAATAACGCGCCAATCGCGCAAACGAAGGGCCTCGACACCAATCTGCCTGAAGCGCAGTTCAAGGACCAGAAAACCAAGAGTAATAAAATGGCTGTTTACCAGCAAAGCAGCCGGGATTCTGTTCACAATGATGGTGTCAGCAAATCTTTTTTGAATGCTATGGGAGTGGATAAAACGAAACCTGCTGATTCTGTGATCACTACCGAAGATCAAACCAAAAAAATCCAGGCCAAACTCGCGCAACTCGATCATCAGATCAGTCAATCCCAACCGGTTAATCAGCCCAGTTATGAGCCAGAGCAACCCGATGTAAAACAACTGCATAAAATGATGAAGAACATGAACAGCGGCGGCGGGCGTGACCCCGAAATGCAGCAACTGAACAAGATGCTGGATAAGATCCAGGCCATCCAAAATCCCGGCTCGGTTAAAACCAAAACCGTAAAAACACCGACCGCTCCTCCCTTCCGGGCCATATCCGCTATTATTGACGGGAAACAAAAAGTGAAAGATGGCGCAGCGGTTAAATTAAAATTGACCGATACGGTTACCCTTAAACACCAATTCCTGCCTAAAGGCCAGGAAATCTTCGGTGTCTGCCAAATTACCAATCAGAGACTCCTGCTTAATATCGAAAATATCCGATTGGGCAAACAGATCATCCCCGTCAGCCTGACGGTCTTTAGTCTGGACGGTATGCCGGGCATCCCCGCCCCCGAAGCAGAGTTGAGCGGTGCCGCAGCAGACGGCGCAGATAACGCACTGCAAAGCATGCAGTTCCTCACCATGGATCAAAGCATCGGCGCACAAGCAGCAGCCGGTGGAGTCAATGCCGCCAAGGGCCTGTTCAGCAAAAAAGTTAAAAAGATCAAGGTCAAGTTGAAAAACGAATACCCGGTATTACTGAAGATCAACAAATAAAGATCTATGAAAATAGCAGCCAACCGTGTTCTCCTGGCTTTTAAAAGCTGGGAGGAACGCAAAAAAGAAATGGAGCCGCTGATCAAAGCAGGTACCACAGATGAGCGCACCGTAGCCCGTCTACAACTGGATCATTTGCGAAAAGCAGGTCATCGTTTGAGCATTTCTGCACGTCCCGACGAAAAACCCTTTATGGCCCTGCTTAATAATCAGATCGCCAGATTGGAGCGGCAGCTCTATCCTAACCTATTGCTCCGAATCTTTTCTCAACTCAAAGACCTTTTCTTTGATAGGCCAGTCTATTTGAAGCAACAGGAACAGCAACGAAGCGCCAATATGCAAAACCTCAAAATCCAATTGCAAAATGCCGGTTTAAACGGAATTTCCGGTAAACTGGAAAAGCATCTTGATGCCGATCAGCAAAGCGTCTGTTTACCGCTTGACTGCCAGCTTGGACCAGATAAGCGACTAAATTATGATCTACATTTTGAAAAAGATGCCTTTGGCGATTTTCAATTGGATCGTCTCGACGGCAGCTTGCTTCAAAATGGTCAGATATTAAGATCACATGAATTTGAACTAACCGAATGGCCCAATCTGAAAAGTCACCATATCTGGGGTTTACTGGAAGGCCGGGCTGTTAAACAGGAATATACCAACCTCGAGGGGCACACAGATCAACGCTGGACCGAACTCGGCACGGAGGGAATGAAATATTATGACCGGCAATATCCTTTTGATCTGAGAGAAGAGCTTGGCAAGCTACCCATCACCCGCAACCAGGATGAAATGGTGAAATATCTCGAAGGCGGGCAGATCATTTCGAGCTACTGGAAAAAAGACGGGCAGTTCCAGCCGATCTATGTTCAGGCCGACCCGGCAAATCAAACCGTCAAATTATTTGATGCCAAACAAGAGCCCACTACGCCGGATCAATTGAATCAAAAAATGCAAAAGCAAGCCACCATCAAAAAGCTGGAAGTACCGGCACAGCGCATACGGAAAGGAGTAAGAAATGGACAGCGGCATTAACTTTTATGAACTGAAGACACAACTTGCTGACATCGGCTTTAACGAACCGGAGATCGTCAACCAGTTACGGGAAGCTATGTTTACTGAGTTCAGTTATGAAGGGCTTTATACAGAAAGGGGCAACATCCGCTTCCAGATAGATCTTCATAAAGCGGATTCGGGCGCCCTGCTATTTACAAGCTATGGCGCGATACTCGATACAGGCGGGAAGATCCGCGAACAGCTTCTCATGCCGGACGTCCCCGTGATCGATGCTATCGCTTTATTAAATAGCAGACTTCAGCGTGCAGATGTCAGCGCCGAAATATCGGCAACACCGGTGAGTTACCAACATATCCAAATTGAATTATTTCAAAATCAATTAAATATAAATATCATGAACACAGAAAATTTGAATTACCTGCAAAAGCAACTGCTGAACCTGGGGTTCGGCGAAGGCATGAACACAGAACTGGAAAAACAGATCATGGCCAAAACACCGGAATTCACGATCGGTACCACCCTGGAGTATAACAAGCAAAACGTGGATTACAGCCTTCATTACAAGGCCGGTGATAAGGATGAGATGTATTTCTTCAATAAGTATGATGCCGAAATGCAGGGCAAAGAGATGCAGCAAACCTTTTACATCAACAAAGGTAGCGGTATCACGGCTAAAGAAGCTTATAACCTGATGGACGGCCGTGCCGTTCATAAACAACTGGAGAACCAGGAAGGTGAAAAGTACAATGCCTGGCTGGTGCTCGACAAAGAAAACAAGACTGACAACGGAAATCACAAGCTCAATCATTTTACCGATAAATGGAACTACAAACCTGAAAGGGCCATTGACAAAATGGATATTGTCGGAATTAACGAGGAAGGCTCCCGTGAAAAGCTAATGAAGTCTTTGGAGAAAGGCAACCGCCACCAAGTCACCGCCATGAAGGACGGCAAAGAGGTCAAGTTATGGCTGGAAGCCAACCCGGCCGAACACCGGGTCAACCTCACTAACTACAAGGGTGAAGCGCAAAAGCTGGAGCATTATAAAAAGCCGGAACAGAAAACGGAGCAAAAGAAAGATCAGAAGCAAGCGCAGACCCAGGAGGATGAGCCGGAAAAAAAGCAGTCGCGCAAGCGCGGCGCTAAGATGCGTGTTTAGTGTTAAACCTTCCCCGACCGGGGAAGGTTTTTTTATATTTGTATATGAAACCCATTCGCCCGATATATGAACTTTCCTTGAAAGAACAAGAGGAATTGTTGCAACCGATTATCGAAAAAGTACAACATGATAATTTGGCAGCCGGGTCTTTCAATGTGTACCGTGACAGTAACTTCATCTCCAAAGACATCTTCGTTCGCGAATATAGTGATCGGAAAGTGTTAGTCCGAGTCAGTATGGAAACAGGACATACTGAAATCATAATGCCTTTAGCTAAGTGAGTCAACTGATCAAAGACGAGGAATCTCTTGTCCCGCAAAGGGTTCATCGATCGCTTTCTTGACGCGGAGCAGCCAATAGCGAATGTTTTTATTGGCTGGTTTTTGTATCAGCGAATCGGTGTATTGTTTGGCGTACCGAGGCAATTCATGCTGGGTGGTGGCCCGGTCAATTCTCAGGCTTTCGGGCAGGTCAGTATTTTCAAAAAAAGATATGAGTTCGGCATCGGTCATATCGCGAAAATAGAAAAACAAAGGCTTTAATGACGGCTTATGAATGATTCGTTTTCCACACCAGCGCTAACCCCTTCGCAGCCAGCCCTTACATTAGGGAATAAAAATAGCTGTGATATTAATGTAAGGAATTAATAATTCCTTGGTGGTAAAGGGCCTGAACCTGGTGATCTGGTTGACAACGGGATCATAAAATACTTCTACATAAACGGCATCAACGCGGTAGAGCTGGATATGCAATCCATCTTCCTGGCGGTCACCCAAACAGGGCCGGCTAAAAATAGCTTCCCCTTTTTGAATATCGTTCATGGCCATAAAATCGTAGATGCCGATCATGCGGCCAAAATATAAAATATTTAGAAATTACGGGAACATCATCTGAAGCTAATCCTCGTCCTCATCTTCCGGGTCAAACAGCGGTTCTTCCAGAAAGTCTTCATCGTCCATTTCATCGTTTACTGGAATTTCATCGAGATCATCCAATTCTTCTTCTTCAAAATCTTCTTCTTCGGTAATGTAATCCTCATCGGGATCAATAACATAGTTCATAGCAGCGTGTTTAAATGTTTATTCAAATCCGGTAACGCAAAGCGATCGCCTTCCCTATTGCTCTGCCCTGCTCCTGCGCCATCTCACTTTCTTCTTTGGGCACCCAGGAATGTTCATCCCTGACCAGGGTCAAAGTAACCTCATTCATCAGCACCGCGATCTCAGCCGTTTCCCGGCTCAGCGGCTCCCCGTTCAAAATCTTAAAGGAATAATCAATGTCCTTGTGCGTGATCCGCAGCACTTGTCCCATAACGAGGTTGAAGATAAGCAGGTGTGATCAAAGCTTAAAAAATACTTCTCAACATATTTTTGAGTTAGCCAAATTACGTCAGGAGCAAGATCGGTTTGGGTTTTAATCCACTGAGCCATATGATATCACTGACGGATAAATACAACTATATTTCCTATCTTAAAGCAAATCTTTTTCGGCCATTGACTTCGTAACTAGCTAGTCTCATTCCTATTTTACATTCGTCTTTGATTAGAAGATCTAACTCTATTCTCATTTCCGGTTCATCCAGATTTGGTTCCTGCCTGATTGTTAAAATCCATATTTCATCAAATGTGAGAGGCCTGGCTGCATATTGAAGCAAATTGAAAACAACTTCCTTAAATTCTATTCTAGCTTTAGCGATCAAAGACAAAAGTTCCGCCTGCTCCTCCAGTAATTCTGCACATTTACGTTCGTAAATACCTATCTTATGGGTTAAAAATTCTGAGTGACTGATCACGTTATCTTTAGGTTCTTCCATTAGCCAAAATTAAATATAGTCTGTTAGAAAATACAATATTATGTTATTTCTTTATTTTCTGAATTTGAATATATTAAGTCAATGAATATTCCTTCCTTTATGAAAGGCAACTGAATCATGTCCTTTGGCGTCAGCTTTTTGTTAAAATTTTTAATTTGTACAACAGCTTTAATGAAAGTTTCGCCCCTTGTGAAAGGCCGCCGAAGCATGCTCCGCACGTGAGGTTAACCGACCGTCATAATTGATTGGCTTACTCGTTTCATCACCCCGCATCAGCGTTTGTGGTAATTATCCCCCGCCTGAGGCTAAAATTTGAAGCAAAGTTGATACATTCAGACAATGGTGCAGTACCAAATGCGTTACACCATTAGCAATCTGCAGCTTGCCATAAACCATAAAGAGCTTGGACTGCACGATCTCTTTGCGGTATTTATCGAAGAATTTTTCCCATACGACCACATTGGCCGGACCCGTTTCATCCTCCAGCGTCATGAACAAAACACCCTTGGCCGTGCCCGGACGCTGCCTGACTGTGATCAGGCCCGTAATACAAACAAAATCACCGTCTTTCCTGGATAAAAAATCACAGATCCTGATACTACCTATCTTGTTCAATTGCGGCCTCACTAAACCAACCGGATGATGCTTTAGGGATAGTCCTGTCGAAATATAATCCTGCAAGACATGCTCGCCCAAAGTCATCAGGGGAAGATCGACCGGTATTTCCAAAGCCGTTTCGGATAGCGTTCCGTCAAACAGGCCGATCGGCCGGTCACGCAATGCAGAAACCTCCCAAAGCGCCATCCGCCTGTCCGCACCCAAAGACTGGAAGGCATCTGCGGCTGCCAGCCTTTCCAAAGCGGCTTCCGGCACGCCCGCCGACCGCAATTGATCGACATGCCGGTAAGCCTGCCTGCGCATCGCCACCAATTGCAGCATATCCTCTTCTTTTAATCCTTTGATCTGCCGGAAACCGAGCCTGACCGTAGTGTTTTCTTCCAGTATATTATCCCACTCTGAATAATTGATATCTACCTCCAGTACCTTGACCGCATGGTTTTTGGCATCCTGCACGATCTGTGCCGGTTGGTAAAAGCCCATGGGCTGACTATTGAGCAAAGCCGCGCAGAATACATCCGGGTAATGGCACTTGATCCAGGAAGAAACGTAGACCAACAAAGCGAAAGAAGCCGCATGACTTTCCGGGAAACCATAACCCTCGAAACCCTGTAATTGCTTGAATACCCGCCGCGCAAAATCCTCCTCATAGCCCTTCGCGAGCATGCCTTCAACCATCTTCTTTTCATACAAATGCAGCTTACCATTGGCTTTGAACGAAGCCATGCTGCGCCGCAACTGATCGGCTTCTGCCGGTGTAAAACCTGCCGCCACAATGGCGATCTCCATGGCCTGCTCCTGAAAAAGCGGCACACCGAGCGTCCGGCTTAATATTTCTTCTAACTCCGGTTTCGGGTATTCCGGCGTCTCTTCACCGTTCCGCCGGCGTAAATACGGATGCACCATATCTCCCTGTATTGGCCCAGGCCTCACGATAGCGACCTCGATCACCAGGTCATAAAAACAGCGTGGCTTGAGCCTTGGCAACATCGACATCTGCGCCCTGCTCTCGATCTGGAACACCCCGATGGTATCCGCCCTGCAGATCATATCGTATACCAGTTCATCATCCTGCGGCACATTGGCCAAGGTGAGCTTTCGGCCATAATGCCGCAATACCAAATCAAAGGCCTTACGGATCATCGTCAGCATGCCCAAACCCAATACATCCACTTTCAATATTTTCAGATCTTCCAGGTCATCCTTGTTCCATTCCACCTGGGTCCGGTTCTCCATCCGCGCGTTCAGCACCGGGCAGAGATCAGAGAGCTTACCATCCGTGATCACGAAGCCGCCCGTATGTTGACCCAATTGTCTTGGGAAACCCATTAATTCACAAGTCAGTTGTAAAACCTTTAAAATTAGAGGATCTTTCGGATTCAACCCCTGATCCTGCAAACGCTTTTCATCAAAGCCTTCCTCGTAAAAATCCCAGATCGTAGCCCCGATCCTCTTGATCGTATCCTCCGAAAGCCCCATCGCCTTCCCCACATCCCGGATCGCACCTTTATGCCGTTCCTGTATGACCGTGGCTACGATAGCCGCCCTGTCCCGTCCATAATCGTTGTAAATAAACTGGATGATCTCTTCGCGACGCTCATGCTCGAAATCCACATCAATGTCCGGCCATTCATCCCTGGCATCCGACATAAAACGAGAGAATAATAAACGCGATTTGGCTGGGTTCACCGAAGTGATCCCCAAACAAAAACAGACCGTAGAATTTGCCGCAGAGCCCCGTCCCTGGTGCAAGATCCCCAGATCCTCTGCCTTCTGCGTATACTTATACACACGCAAAAAATAAGGCGCCAGCTTCCGCTTCTCAATAAAGGCCAGCTCAAACGCGATCTGTGTCGCATGCTTCTCCGGTATTGGATCCCCAAAGAAAGACCGGGCACCATCCCAGGTTAGCCTCGTCAAACGTTCCATCGGCGTCATCCCATTCACGATCTGTTCCTCCGGCTCAATATATTTAAGCGTATCTAAAGAGAAGCGGCAGGATTCCGATATAAATAACGCATTTTCAATCGCTTGCGGGTATTGCCTGAACAAACGGTGCAATTCTTCGATCGGCTTTAAATGACGTTCCGCATTGCTATGCAACTTAAATCCAGCTGCGTGGATCGTACATTTTTCCCGTACACAGGTCAATATATCCTGTAATTCCCTTCGCTCCGGAATATGATAATGCACATCATTCACCGCGACCAAAGGCACACCCGTTTCAGCCAGCCTGAACAGGCGCTTCGCATCCTGCCCCTGGTAGTTAAACGAAGCGGAAAGGTATAATGAACGTCCAAAAATTTTCCGGTATTCTGAAAGGTCTGACAAAAAATCAACATCGAATTCAAAAGAACTGTTCAGTTTAACCGGCGGGACCGCGACAAAGATGATCCCTTCGCAATGTCTGTAAACATCAGCCTTGAATAATTCGCACTCCCCTTTTTCAACCCTCAAATTGCCCAAAGTCAGCAAAGCCGATAAACGCCCGTAAGCGTCCCTATTTGTCGGATAAGCCAGCAGGTCCGTTCCATCTTTCAATTCCAAATGGCAAGCCGGGATAAACCGTATACCCGCTTCTTTCGCTGCCATATGCGCCCGCACCACACCCGCCAGCGTATTCCGATCGGTTACTGCAATGGCTGAATAACCTAAAGCCGCCGACTGCTCCACCAATTCATGCGGATGCGAGCCTCCACGCAGGAAGCTAAAATTAGAAGTGATCTGTAGTTCCGCGTATGGCATGACACTACAATAATACAAAATTACTAAATTAATTAGCAATTACAATCGGTTATTTTTTCATTGTTGACATAGGGTTGTCAATGGCGATACCGATATTTGTCCAAATTCAAATCACCATGGCAGAGCTACCCGATCTTACTGTTTTCTCATACATCCTATCCCGGAAATTCAAAGGACAGGTCCTGGATAAACTGGAAGTTACCGAAGCGAAAAAATTAAACGTAAGTCCGGCGGATCTGCGTTCCGCGATAGTTGGGCGAGAACTGAGCGCAGTTAAGCGTGAAGGCAAGACCTTGCAGTTCCATTTTGAAGACCAGGTATTAGGCTTACACCTGATGTTGCGGGGTGAACTAATGGCGCTTGACGGTGACGAATCTCCCCGCTTCCAGATCCTGGCCTTTCACTTTAAAAATAGTAAGGGTTTCGCGGTGGTCGATCTGCAAAAGCAGGCAACGCCCACATTGCATCCGCAGCCAACGAACGTTCCGGACGCCC
>Ga0116227_10011818_pt1 | contig 14508 bp, 14 predicted proteins | sample S1TSphgellanicum_FD_89693 | JGI IMG/M metagenome (GOLD analysis project Ga0116227, IMG submission 89693) | Host-associated microbial communities from peat moss isolated from Minnesota, USA - S1T2_Fb - Sphagnum magellanicum MG | ecosystem: Host-associated > Plants > Peat moss > Unclassified... | reverse complement strand
ATCAGGGTTTGTAGAAATTAGTGATGACACTACACATCCCATCACACAAATTGGCAAGGTGCCATTGTCCATGCAAGATGGGCAAACAAAGTACTTGAAAGACGTATTTCATGTTCCAACCATAACAAAAAATTTGGTCTCTATAGGCCAAATGGTGGAACAAGGTTTACAGGTGACATTCAACCCAAATGGATGTTTTGTGGAAGACATGAAAAACCAAGGCAAATTGATTACAAAAGGGGAAAGGAATGGACAAATGTTCACCTTGGATTTGAACATGCCTGAAGTGCATTCCATGTTATTCACACATGGAAAAAAAGTTGGAAACATTGGAATTTGGCACAAGTGGGTAGGCCATGTTAATCTCTAACGTCTTAAGCTGATGAAGAAATAAAATCTTGTTGGAGGTCTTCCCAAATTTGGAATAGAAGAGGTGAAGTCAGAAGTTTGTGAAGCATGCCAATTGGGGAAGCAAGCTAGGCATCCATTCCCAGCACAAACAACTCATGTAAATTCCAAACCTTTGGAAATGATCCATTTAGATGTGTGGACCACGAAAACAGAATCCATTGGAGGATGCAAATAATACATGAGTTTCATTGATGACCACACAAGGAAGGTGTGGGTCTACTTCATGAAACACAAAGGTGAAATGTTTTAACATTTTTTGAATTTCAAAACAATGGTGGAGAAGGAGAAGGGTGTGGGCATCAAGTGCTTAAGGTCCAATGGAAGGGGGGAGTATTTTTCAAATGAATTTAGTGAGTACTTGAAGGAGCATGGAATTCAAAGGAAGTACTCATGTAATTATTCCTCACAACATAATGGAGTTGCTGAAAAGAAGAACATGCACATTGCAGAAATAGCATGTGCCATGTTGAATGAGAAGAATTTGCCAAATTACTTTTGGGCTGAAATGGTAGCAATTGTAGTCTATATCATGAATTGAACACCCACAGCGGCAGTTCATGGCATGACACCTAAAGAAAAATTCACATGCAAAAACCAGATGTCTCACACCTTAGAGTGTTTGGTTACATTGCATACGTGCATGTTCCTGATGAAAATAGATCAAAACTAGACCCAAAAGCTGAGAAGTGTATCTTCATTGGATATTCTTTAGAACAAAAAGGATATAGATGCTTCAATCCTTCCATTCAAAAGTTGCAAGTGAGTAGAGATGTTGTGTTTGATGAGATGGTTAGCTGGTATTCACCACTAAAGGTAGCAAAAGATGGAGAGGCTAGAAATGGTGATGTTTCATCAAATGTGGAACAAAAACCATAATTAATCAGTGGACCACAAGAATCTTCAATTAATGGGTCCAGTAGCACTCCATGGAAAGGAAAATTAAGATCTTCAAACATTATACATGGTAGTTCTCAAACATCATCTAAAATTTCTCCTGTAGATGGTGAGTTAAGTGATTCAGAAAAAAGTGAGGGTGAAGGATCAAAAATCACTTCAATTACTATTCATGGAGCTCGGATGGCCAAGAAAGTTTTGAAAACACTTGACAACAACAATGGAGTACAAAGACCCACACGAGTCAAGTACCATGTTCAAAGATTCACATATGATGGCTTTGTAGCTCATCATTATGCATACATGGTGAGAGTTATACAGGAGGTTGAACCCACTTGTTTTGAACAAATAGTTGAAAACCCTAAGTGGGACAATGCCATGGATGAAGAGATGGCGACTTTGGATGTGAATGCTACTTGGGAATTGGTAGCATTACTAGAGGACAAGAAAGCAATTGGGTGCAAATGGGTGTACAAAGTGAAACATAATGCAAATGGATCTATGAGCAGATACAAAGCAAGATTGGTTACCAAAGGTTAGTGCCCAAACTTATGGCATAGACTATGAGGAGACCTATAGTCCAGTTGCCAAAATGACAACTGTAAGAGCAATCATTGCTATGGTAGCAGTAAAAGGATGGTCTTTACATCAAATGGATGTAAAGAATGTTTTTTTTCATGGAGACTTACAGGATGAAGTGTACATGGAGTAACCACTAGGTTATGTGGACCAAACACATCCTAATTTGGTTTGTAGGTTGAAGAAAGTTTTGTACGGCTTGAAGCAAGCACCTAGAGCTTGGTCAAACAAGATAGGTCAGTATCTTGTCACAAGTGGATTTCAAACATCCAATGCAGATTTTTCACTATATGTGAAAAAGATAGATCATGGGATTATGATCATAATCATTTATGTTGATGATTTGATTACCACATGAGATAGTGATGCATACATCTTTGATTTGAAAAAGCTTTTGAAGCAAAAGTTTGAGATGAAGGATTTGGGAGAGTTGAGTTATTTCTTCGACATTAAGGTAATCCAAACCCCTAAAGGGATATGGTTACTACAAAGGCAATATGCCTTGAACAAATTGATTGAATGTGGGATGACGGGTTGCAAACCCATTTCAATTCCATTGGAGCAAAATGTGAAATTAAGTGTAGATGAAAGAAACTTTGTGGAGGATACCACTATGTACAAACGCATAGTGGGGAGTTTGATTTACATGACCATCACAAGGCCAAATTTGAATTATGCAGTTGCAATGGTAAGTCAATTCATGCAAACACCACGAAAGCCACATTTGGATGCAGTGAGGCGCATATTGAGGTACATAAAACATACTTTGCAGTGTGGAATTTTTTATGAAGCCAAGAGCTAGTTACAAGTACAGGGATACATGGATGTTGATTAGGCTGGCAATGTTTCAGATAGATAATCGACCAGTGGTTTCATGTTTTCTTTTGGAAGTGGTGTTGTTAGTTGGAGCAGTAAAAAACAACCAACAGTTGCACTATCAAGCACGGAGGTAGAATACAAAGGTGCAGTAATTGTTGCATGTGAAATAGTTTGGTTACAAAAACTACTATTAGATTTGGGATAGTCAATGGATGCTCATGTTGTTATTTATTATGATAACATCAGTAGCATACTACTTGCTAACAACTCAATTTATCATGCTAAGACAAAACACATTGAGGTGCACTACCATTTTATTAGAGAAAAAGTTCTAGCAAGAGAAATTAACCTTATTCATGTCAATACCAAAGATCAAGTTGCTAACATTTTCACTAAGGCTTTAGGTACAAACAAGCTAAGGAAGTTTAGAAAAATGTTCGGTGTATTAGAAGTGCATTTGAGCTTGAGGGGGAATGTTGAGAATTCAAACTCAACTAGTTAGGTTTCATTAGTTACTGGAGTAGGAAAGTAACTAGTTTACTTTCACAAGGTTGAATTACTTTCTTTACTTATATTAGTTTGGTTATTTGTGGTTTGGTCTTTTAGTTAAATACCTTGGTGTTGATGGTTTGGTCCTTTTTTCTTCATTACACAAGTTTGTGTATTTCATGTGACAAGAACCTTGAGGAGTTCTTGATGTTATGTTTTGTGTGTGAGAATCATGTTGTAGTTTCCTTTCAATAAAGATTTATGTTTGCACTTGAGTAGATCTCCTATTTGTTAACATAATAGTACCATGGTAATGCTTGGAGCAACATATAAGTTACAATGGATGGCAATAATAGGAGAACAATAACAAGAGTAGCAGAAATCATTCGAAGTTTATGATCTTTTATGAAATTGTTACAATTTCCGAACTTGCTAAAGTTGTAAGGTATAATCAATTTACTTTTTCATGTGAGTTTGAGTTTTCTAAGTTGTTGAGAAAGGAAGTTGGAAATCTTCCACAACTTCAAAATCTTTTGTAAGTAATACTTGTAGTAGCCATGTGGTTTTTAAAAAAAAGAGTGGTACCAAAACATTTGAAATGGGAATTTTTAAAAATTAAATTGATTCTTTTTTTGAAATTTTATTTGTTTAGTGCAAGACTTTGGCCCCAAAAAAATGAGCTAATAGCTTAGTATCAACCCCTTTTTTGGGGGACTTTTTTAAAGACTTGAAAACAAAGTGTTTTTGTTTATTTTCAATATCTAAAAGTGAGAGAATTTTTTTTTTTAAATAGAAGATTCCTATGTTTGGTGTTCAAATTTGTGCACAACATGGTTTTGGAGGTTTTGCATCACCAAAAGTGAGAGAAAACAAATTAGTGAAATTGACTAGATTCTTTTATTTGATTTTCAATGTAGCCAAAAATATTAAAGCAACTCACTAAATATTTGTAATTCATATTTGGATTTTATTGAAATTTGGAGCATGATTAAAGATTCTTGTGAATGATCACCCCTTATTTTACATCTTCCAATTACTAATTGCCATATTGATTCAAAGAATCATTCTAAGGAAAGTTCTAAATTGTGGGAGACTAAAATTAAGGTTTGTGTTTTTTAAAACTTTAGGTGACCAAAGGTGGTAAGAGTCTAGCAAAAAAAGTAGTAAGAATTTATTGGAAATTGCTTCATGAGATTGAGTTTTCTAATCCTAGGGGGGGGGGGGGGGGGGGTTTTTTTTTTTTTTTTTCCTTTGAGGGGGTGGAGAAGGAAAGGGTTTGTTTTTCTTCCAGAGTGGGTGGGTTAGAGCCTTTAAATATTTAATTTTGGTTGTTGGAGCTGTAGGGGATACTTGGATTTATTCCAAATTTTGTATATCATGTCAAGGTTCATGTTTTTGGGTTTAGAGTTTAAGGTTTATGGGGATTTTGGGAGCTTTTCATTTTATGCCTTTGATGTTATATAAGTGGGAGGGATCCCCATTTTTTGTCCCTCTTTTTTCAATCTCATTTCATTTGAAAGTTTCAAGTCTTCCATTTCATTGGGGTGTGTCAAGTGATTTGAATGTTTTTAGGATTTGGGAGTCTCATTTCATTTTTCTTCTTGAGGTTTCGTTCCACTTGCCATCTATGAGGCTCATTTTTGTCACATCTTGACTTGAGTAGCAATGAGGTGTTGCTTGAGAAAATTGTGGTAGATGATCGGATTGCAGTGCAAGTGGTAATCGTTTGTGTCAACACTTGAGAATATTTCATATCGACGGTGTTGGATGAAGAAAGTGGACAATCAATCAACCCTAATGTAGGTGTGTGGGACCATGTGGGTCACACCAGGTCCTTTTAAGTCTCTCACCAACTTCACTTTGGGAAAATTTGAAAAATTGGCACAACTTGTGGTTCTAACCATTATTAATCATGTGAGGTCCACAGGGGAATCACATTGCACTTTTTGGCGACCAACCAAAATGGCTATAGAACAACATTTGCTTAGTTTCATTTTATTCATGAAACATAATAATGTGATTAAGTATGATGCATGCATGTGAAATTGGAACAAGAATGCAATAAATGATGATGACATATTTATTGCATTTTGCATCAATTCTACCATTGTTGGTGAGATTCATTGGCCCACTTTTGAATAGCAATGGATTTTGGCGACACAATGAAATTCATAATGAAAAACATCACTACTAAGAAATGAAGGTGTAGTTCAATAATTCAATTCACTATAGGCCTTTAAAAAAGAACTAGATTATCATGTTTTTGTGGCATTTTCACCTTGGGAAAAACTTGAATCACTTGTGTCCACCAAGGTTATCAATGTCAACCTTGTTAGGTCACATTGTTCGCATCAATTTTGACATCAACATAGCATCGCATCACATCTATTTCAAGCTGACTTAAGATCAACATAAGGTTTAATTAGGTCAAAATAGTAAATTTTTTTATAAGGATAAAATTATTCATCCCACTGGTGACCAAAATTTAACCATCACAAAATTATTTTGCAAATTGAAAACTTGTTTGCAACTAAAAATTCAGTTGCCTTATAGACAAGGTTGGACCTAGTCCATCCAAATCATAATCTTGCACAACAATCGAAAACCAGTTTCAAGAAAGTAAATTTACCGTTAAGATGTAGTGATTAAATTTTAGTTGCCATTTTGACAATCCAAATGTTTTTTCTTTCAAATTTTAGTTTTTAATTTTCTTGTCATTGAAATTCAATCACCTAATTGTGGACAAGGTTGGACATGGTCCACCCTAATCGAAGTCCTACAATGACCAAAAATTGGTCCCAACAAAAACAATTTTTAATAAAGAAAATATTGTCCTTTAAGATATGGCAACTAAATTTTGATCATGAACTTTACAATTTATTTTTTTTCGAAAATTTAATTTAATTTTTTTGCAAACAATCCACATTTTATGGATAAGGTTGGACTTGGTTTAACCTAGTTGTAATCTTGCAAGAATCAAGAATTGGCCTTTAGACAAATTGAAATGTTTAAAAAAAAAACTTGACAATTGAAATGTGATGATTGAATTTCGATCACCATTTCAATGGTCCAAATTTTTTATAATTTTATTGTTTATTTTTTTATTATTTTTGTCATTGAAACTTAGTTGCCTTATGGACAAGGTTGGACCTTGTCCACCCCAATTGTATTCCTTTAATGATAAAAAATTAAACCCTAGAAAAATATTTAAAAATAATCTTAATCATTGAATGTGATAATTAAATTTCTGTATTCATTTCGACAATGTAATTTTTTTTCAATTTTTTTCAAAAAAAATTTGCCACCAAAACTTGGTCACCTTATGGATAGGGCTATACCTAGTCCATGCAATCCTTAGCAACCGAAAACCAATCTCAAAAAATAATAATTATATGTCTTTGTTTAAATCTTGAGATGTGACGATTAAATTTTAATTCTCTTTTCAATATATATATAAATTAATTTTCAATTTTCTTGCAACAAAAATTTAGTCCCAATATGAATAGGAGGTAGCCTCTTATCTATGGAGTCATTTTGAAAAAAATTCCACCCTTGCTTACACAATACATATATATTATGAGACTTATATTGATGACATAACATGATGCATGATGAAATATGATGCATTGATACATTGTCATTTCCATACACTACAAAGCAAAACCAAAATTATGGCTATTACTTACAATATTTAGTGCTAGATAAAGAAATGCTTTTACTAACAATTACATTGTTCTCATTCACATGCACACATTTCCACATTGGGGCAAGAGATCCCTTGTCTTCAAAAAGGTACTAAAGTAGACACCTGGTAAGCACAAGTTGGTAGGCACCACCTTCCATCAGCCCTGGGGTGGGACCATGTGCTCGAGGGATTTTTCAGAATATTCTTATTATAAAATAATTTTCAGAATATTCTTATTATAAAATATTTTCAGAATATTCTTATTCATATTCCGAAAGAAGGGCATAACCCGATTACATGGGTGTGAAAGTCAAAATGACTAGCGCCACGAGAGAAGCATGGCTCCCACCTTCCCCACCAACCCAACATTTTAAGATTGTAAAACCTATTCCATTTCTTTGCGGTCATGGTTACTCCCATGCCTTTGCAAAGAAAGCCTAAGTTATGTTACTCACTCCTTATCGTAATTTCTTTCTTAGCTTTAATGTTGAAGGCCACAACTACAATATCACATTTGGCCAACTATATGTGAATAAAAAGATGGGCATACAAAAAGCATAATAAATATTTTGCATAAGAAATTGTAAACTTTCATAGGTATTTCACGTGATAATATAGTTCATCATTCTACGGGACTAACTAATGAAACTAAGAATTAAAATCGCGTCTGTTTGTGTGCACTGTGACTTCAAGGAACATTTCCTAATTGAATTGTTGCTGATTTGAACTTGCCAAATGGGAGCAGAACTAGGCTACCTATTATGCGAATCAGCTTGCTAGTTTCTTTGGGTCCAACTACATCATAGAAAAACCAATTCTGATTAGTAATGTTTTGTAGAGATGGTGGTACTGACAAAGGTATACACCGTAGCCTAGGGTTAGTTTCCACATTGACAAAATGATTAAATTTTTTTTTTCAAAAAATTAATTCGTTTTTAAAATTTGAAATTACTATTTTTTCCAATGATCTACTATGATATTGTTATATGAGTAATGAAATTATTTAGAGCGTAACCCTATCATAATTGTGATGATTTTTCAACATGCCCACTTTGTATTTTCACAAAAAAAAATTTGTTTCACTGTTTTGAGGATTATTTAATGAGGACACTCACCCAAAAAAACAGGAGAAACCCAACCCCAAAAAAAGAAAAACCAAGAGTTATTTTTCACAAAGGGCTATTTGAGAGATTAATTTTGTTAGAGGTTAATGCTAAATTTGGACTGAGAGCATGTGATTTAGTCTTAGGATGATGGTATATATTCATAATGTTTAGAACCAGTGTTTCTTTTAATGGCAATTTTTTGCCAAATTTCGAGCTGAAAAATATGATTTCAACCTATACAAAGGATTTTTCATGGGAAAAAAATGGCCCAAATTTGCCAGATCTCAATTTATGAAAATTCCAAATTGCCAGAGCCCTATGATAACTTCCAGAAGGTAATCGGAAATATATAGTGGGATTCTGTTTTTTTTGTTTTTTTTTCTATTTTCATATCTATTATGTAGCCAAATTTTGGCTAAATTGTTTTTCTTGATGATCACCACTTTGGCTACATCATAAAATCCTTAAAAAGAAACCCTGTTTAGAAACAACCCAATTTTTTTCAAAAAGCTTTTTGACATGGTACATGTGTAGATACTAGTTCATGCCAGGTGTGGAGAGTGTAGGGGGCAAGAGGGGTGTGCGTGGAGTGCTGAGGACTAAAATTCAAGCAAGAAATTTTTTCATGGACAGGTTTACAAGTGTCCAAGCTTGATCCGTATTCAAGCAGGAAAAGCAGGTATGAGATTCATGAGCAAAAGTCAAAACCTACACCAGAATTGACAAGAAAAGCTTGTACGAGATTCATGAGCAAAAAGTCATAAACGACACCAGAATCGACAAGAATTGGGTTCTCTTTTTCATATGTCCATGTTGTCCTCTTCGTGACCTGACATCTTTTGATAGAGTTTGTGAGATTTTCACAAGCTGTAAAGAGCTCCAGAAATTTCCTAGTAGCCTAGTCCTTGCTTTCTTGCTGTTATATACTGATCCTTTCTGATCAAGTTCCTGCTCCCTACCAGTAATTTGATGGTTCCATTTGTGTGGAGTCGATTCTTCACAAGCTTCAATTCCGAGAACTTCATAAGGGTGCTAAGGAAATGAATGTCAAGGTATTGACTATCTCGAGTGATTAGATTGAAGAAACAATAATACAGATCTTTTTCTCTCCATGTCTTAGAGCTTTCTTAAAGCCATATTTAAAACTATTGTTTACAATCCCCTATTTCATTCTAACGCTACAATAGTTTGTAAGGGGTTAGCGAATTTTGTTGGTATGTTATCAAGTTTTATTTCATTGTAAAGCTATAATAGTTTGTAAGGGGTTTGTGAGTTTTGTTGGTATGTTATCTAGTTTTATGATTTAGAGCAACTTTTATCATTTTTTTTAACATACATAAACTATAAAATTCCAAGCATATTTGATTTCGATTGTCTTCCTTTTGGAGAGATTTTTTTGGAGAAGCAAGATTATTTGGCAAAATGTGGAGGAGAGCATTTCTTCTATTAGCATGTTATTGGGTTATGATGTTGTGCCAATATATTACAATAACACAAGCTTCAAACAATGTTAGTGTTATATTGCCTCCGGTGGGAAACAGGTTCTTGTTCTTCTCCATGTAATTGTGAACTTTGCATCTCAATTAAATAAATGATTTGATTGCTTTTAGCATTTGAAGTTCCTTACAATCTAAGTGCATCACATGTTGATAGAAACTGAAAAATTAGTTCCATTGGTTGAATGGGGACTACAATAGGTTAATGCAAATTGGAATACCTAATGGACTATCTTGTAAGTAAAGACAAATTTTAATTGCATTGAAAGGTTGGAAAAATCATCTCTAATGATCCATTCATTTTCAGATGCCATGTTGATTAAACAAAATTGTCTGTCAAACGACTTCTTATATAGAGAAGTTTAAAAAACACACAATAATTGTCGATATTTTTATATCCAACATCAAATTGCATTTGACAATATTACCACTTTGATCAAAGCCATATAGATTGAAATTTTGATTTAGTTTAAAAAGTTTTAGCATTTCTTTTGGATGTGAATGATAAGGCAAAGGGATGCATGATAGGATGATGTAAGTTTTTAAAAATATGTTCTATTGGAATTTTTTTGCCTTGTATCATTTTAACTTTGCACAACAACTTAGTAATGCATGTTTGTGAAGATTTATTGATTTTTTTTTTTGTTGGTCAACAGTTTGCAAGCCAAATTGAAAACAAAAAATGCATTGCGCATTTATACATGTGGCAGTGGGGGTTGGACTTCAGTCAATGCATCAGGTGACCTCCTTGATTTCAATACAAGTAAGTTGGTGGGGAGTTTCACAGCTGTACGTTTTCCAATATCACAAACCAATATCACACTGCTGAACTCTGATGCGGATGTTGCTGAATCTGGCTTCCTCACAAGTAGTGTCATAGGTAATGAAGGCATTTTCCCCTTTCCAATTCAAATGCAAGTTGTAAGTTGTAACATTTTTTCTAATAATATAAATGTTGAATGATTTTTATTAATAGATGATGCAAATTTAAAGTACTAAACCTATAACCATGATGAGGTTGTTGCTTGTTTTGTTGTAATGTTGATCATTTTTGACATTGTGTGCTAAACATTCTTTTCATGGAAAATTGGAACAACATTATCCCTTTGCTTAGGTATATTTTGAAATCTTAGAGTCATTTTGAGTCATTAAAGCTTTGGAAAGAAGGCATTGTTATCAAGTTTTGTGAAATTTATATTAGAATCAAATTTGAGGTTGATGTTGATGAACAATCCATGACCATGTGATGGATGCAATTTAACACATGCAACGTTTGAAGTTTTGTTTTCCAGCTGTTAAAATAGCATCCATCAATGTTACTTCAATTTTTGTGCCCGAGACTTTAAATCAAGCAACAAGCCATCAAAACATTGGAGCAGCAGGAAGGGTATCCTACGTTGTTTATTTAAATTTTAGCGGTGGCAATCCCCCTCCAACATCTTTGTGCACACTAGAGTTTGGTATATTGGAGTCAATATCTGTAGAAGTGCCACAGGATGTTGAAATCGATATATACACACAAGATCTTGTCCCTCCTCCAACTCCTAAATCTCTTACGGTACCAAATGGGACTTCAGCTGAAAGTTTTTTTGCTCAAGGATCAATAATATACCAATACAATGGGAGCACATGGTTAGAGCAAAACATTTCGGCATTACTTTATAATGTGATTGGGGGACATGTGGTGGGCAAATTTGAGTACCTACAAAAGCCTGATAAATTCGGAAGTAAATTGAATTGGCACATTTACAACCCATACGGATTTTCACTTACAGGCCATAACTTTGTGAATCCTATAGTGTTATCCACAACAGATGTACCATGGGCCTTGTTCAAGATCACCAGTAGTAGTGGCAATACGTAAGCTCACATTGCAAATTTGAGAGGTTTAAATTGGTTTATTGATGTTGAATTTCTTGTTGCTAACATATTCATGTTCATATTGTAATTTGTGAAAAGAATTGTTCATATGATGTCATTATTATCAAGAGACCATATGTCATATTGTGGATTTTGTTTTACAAGATGAAGATTGGTGGTTTGTGGGTGCAGAACATTATTGGGTCCCTATACATATGTGCAATTGGTGTCTACTAGAGGAGGCACCGCACCGTCACTTTCAGATAGTGTTGGTTTGCCCCCAGGCCTTGTGTGGACTTCTCCATTCTCAGGCATCTTTTGGTTTTATGCAAATTCCACATGATGGTGAATATATGGAGTTATGTTATGTATTCCAATTTTTGTTTCAATGTTACAACACAACACAACTTGGGATGAGTTTTTTACAACGTAATATTTTTAATGTTTTTGAATTTGTGTTGATTAATAACAAGAAATTATTTTTGTTTGACAAGTGGTTCTTTAGGATCAAAAACTAAAATGGATCTAGTTCTTTCAAGGGTTAATCCTCTTGTTGCATCCTTGGGGCATTGGTTTGGTCATTGTATTTCATTTCATGAATAGGTTTAATAAACATGATTAACCTAATAACCTTGGTTAATTATTGATCAAAATGACTTTGAATAAACATCCATTGCGAGCATGAAGGTTAGTATCACCTAATCACAATCATCTCAATTGGATATGGTAGTATATAATTAGTCAAATTTGATTCTTAACCATTCTCCAATTACTTGGAGCAATTAAAACCTCCTATGGAATTTTTGCCTCTTTGAGTTTGCTTTCAAGGAAAAACTCCACAATGTGTAAAGTTTAAATGTGATGAAATTCAATGAAACTTTCAACACCAAACCGATGTATAGATTTTTCCAAATTTTTCATGTATGTTATGGTTGGTAAACATTTCTTTGTATTGACACCTATTGCATGACATGATTAATCTTGACACATTGTTTACAAGTTTATTCATTTGATTGATCATCATCTTAAATGACATTGGTTTGTCAACAAGATCATTTTTTGTGGAATATTCTTTACATAATGTTCTTTGACATTCCATTTTTCACATGAATTATTGAATATATAATATTGGTAATTTCATTTTCATTTGCAATTGGATTTAGGGTTCAAGCAAGTTGTGTATGATGGGATGGGCTTATTAGGCCTTGCTGAACTTAGGAATGCAGAAAGTGAATTTTATCACACAAAAAGCCATGACTAACAACACTTGTGCGATGTAAACTATGTAGTTTCATCCATTATAATGTAGAATATGTGGTGTTTATTATGGCATACAATACCCAATAATTGCAATTTGACACGAGGTAATGGCTTTTTAACATATGTCCCATTACTTAATGTCAAATTGCAATTATTGTGTACTATATGCCAAAATAACGTTGCATATTGTACATTGTGATGGATGAAACCACACAATTTACCTCACACAAGTTTTATGAGTTGTGGTTTTTTTTGTGTGTGACAACAACTATTTTCTCTTGTTGTGGGAATCATGAAAGAGAGTTATGGAAGTCAAAACACATAAACAAGAGTTGGAAATTCAAGTTTCTCAATTGAAGACAACTAAATCCATTGTTGAAGCATAGGTGAAGAGAGCAAGTAACCTTGAGTGAGAATTGACAACATTGATATAACTAAAAGAACAACAACAAGGCCATGCATACACAATATTATCAAGGGGGCCAAAATACAAAAAATTAAATGGAACTCAATGAGCTTTTTGTTTTGGGCCAATCCAGCATTGCATAGTAGATATGCAATAATTGAACATATCTTTTTATCATATAAGTTTTGGTGGAAAATGATTTTTCCTCATTTTTGAAAAAATAAAAAATAGAAAATATGATAAAAATGGGTCATTTTCTTAAAGGCCCAAAGTTTTTAAAAATTGCTTATATTTACCATCAAATTTTCATAAATTATATTTTTAATACAAAATTGATTTTTTTAAAAAAGAGTAAAATATTTGGAATTTGAATGATTAATTTGAAAAGATATTATGATAATTTAATTTAGTATCATTTTCCAAATGGCAATACACTCCTAGAATTAGTCTAGTTGTCCTTGGTTGTAATGGTTCACATAGTAGGTCCATGTCATCTTTGCCACCATGAGTTGGTCATATATGAAACTAGTAAGATTTTAGGGGGTCTAATTGAATGAAAATAATTGGAGAATCATCTTTTCTAAATACCAACACACAACATTAGTTGTAATTTACTTGTAGATACAATTGGAGAGTTAATAAAACATGTTGTGTAAATTACAAAGTAGTTGCAAGAATGATTTGTCATAATTGCACATGACACCCAATTGCATATAGTTGTAAAATGATTGGTTGCAAAAGATAACCATTCTTTTCATGTTAAGAAATCTTCCACATTTCAAGGACAATTGCAAATTTTCAAGTACATTGTTTAACCATCTACTTTGAAAGGTGCATTTGTGCATGAAGCCAAAATTGCTAAAGGTTCATCTTACACATTAGCCTTTGTATTCTATGGGTGGGTTACTCTTGCAACAAATAAGCAAGTTACATATAAGGCAATGTGGTTTTGCCCTCATGAAAAAGAAAGATGTGTACCAAGAGATGTTTGGGACCTTTTGAAGCATAAAGCTCAATTTCCATTCTTGAATGGGGCTATGGATGAAATTACATGAAAGATGTTAATACAAGATTGATTTAACCTTAAGACTTAGCCTCATTAAAATCTTCATTTAAAGTATGATTGAGACTCTACACCTAAATCAAGAACCGATTAGTATGGATGTTTGGGTTGAATGTGGCTTGGACAAATCAAATAGATGACATGAAAATTTCAATCAAATGTAGATGAAATTGAGTCAAAAGTAATTCAAAATTCAACCAAAATCAATTAAAAAAATCTTACCAATTATAGTATATTTAATTAAATATCTAGACCAAGATCACATTAGTATGGCCATGGCTTAAACATTTTGAATATATGATTTACCCCCTTCCTTGGCCCCCCCCCCCCCCCCCCCCCCCCCCCGTCACCTCCCCCCCCCTCTTAACCTCTTTTTTTTACTTCTATACATATATAATTTTTTTTTATATTTATATATATTACAATTTATTTAATTTTTT
>Ga0116227_10011817_pt1 | contig 14509 bp, 7 predicted proteins | sample S1TSphgellanicum_FD_89693 | JGI IMG/M metagenome (GOLD analysis project Ga0116227, IMG submission 89693) | Host-associated microbial communities from peat moss isolated from Minnesota, USA - S1T2_Fb - Sphagnum magellanicum MG | ecosystem: Host-associated > Plants > Peat moss > Unclassified... | reverse complement strand
CCTGCCCCGCGAGGTCAGGCGCGCGGCATCGCTCAGAAAGGATTCGAGACCGCAACTGACATAGATGAAACGTTCGGGGGGGTTGCTGACGATATGGTCGGTGAGCTCAGCGTCGAGACCCTTGCGCGGCGGGTCGGCGATCACCACATCCGCGTCGACCGCGGTCAAGCATGCCGCGCCCGCAGGTCCCGGGACCACCGAAATCTTTGCCCGATCTGCGGGGTCGAGAGCGCCGAGCCCGAGTTCGAGACCCTGCAGTGACTGTGCGCCGAGTTCGTTCATCCGCAACTCGCGCACGCGGGTCAACACCGACAAGCCGATGGCACCGACGCCTGCGTAGAATTCGGCGACTCGCGCGGCCGGCGGAATCTGGTCGCGCACATGCTCGATGATGCTCTGCGCGATGTCGAGATTGTTCTGGCCGAATGCGCCCGGCGGATAGTGCACTTGCGGTCCGCCAAATCGTTCGACGACGCTCGGCGGTCCGCACCACCGCTGGAACTGCGGCCCTAAGATGGTATTCGCGCGTTCGCAATTGGCGTTGAACCATAGGCTATGCAGCTGCGGCCCGAGCCGCTCGACGATCAACGCGAAGCATGCCGCCAACGGCTCCACGGTGCTGCTGTTGGCGACGATCACCACCTGAGCGGTTTGCGAGCTGCGCTCCACCACCACTTGCAAATAACGTGCGTGACCGAGATGGGCCTTGTCCGAATAACTGGTCACGCGCGCATCGACGAGCGCGCGCCGCACGACGGCAGCCACGCGGTTGATCAAGGGGTGCTGGACGCTGCAGTGGGGAATATGCACCACACGATGGGTGCCGAGCGCGAAGAGTCCGAGCTTGGGCGAGCCCAGCCGGCCCCGGATGGCGAGCCGGGCACGCAGCCGAAACCCGGTGGTTTGCCCGGAGATCACCGACACCGGGGGGACGTCGTGCGCGCCCGCGATGTCCTCGAGCATTGCACGCGCGGCAGGGGCGATGCCGGGTTCACCGAACCGCGGGCAGCCGGGACACGGCGGCCGGTGTGGACATTGCATGTTTGACATAAGCATTCGCAATAGTCCCATGCAGTTCGGGAATTCTCTAATATGACCGCAATGAGGAATGAGCGAGTGTCAACCGGCAGGCCACGTTGCCCGCGGCCCTAGAAGCAACCCCCGCGGCCATCGCGAGCGCCATCGACGCCTATTCGTCCGACCAGCATGACGATTACTTCAGAGTCAGAGCCGTGCGGCGCAGGTACTTGGCCTCCGCCGCGGGCAGCTCTCTGGCGCCCAATCTCGCCACCGAACTTCGCGCGGTATTGACGAGTTGGGGCGCGGGAAAGCGCGACGCGCCCGAGTTGCTGACGTTCGTGCAAGTCGCGAGCGCCTTGAGAGCGCCTGCACTGCACGGCGACTTGTGCGCGCTGCAGGGCACCTCCCTGTCCGCGTTCACCGTCTCAAAGTCTGAGCGCTGCTTCACAGGCAAGCCGCCGTCGCCCAAGGCGCTGCACGCGTTTGACACCGGCCTTTATTCCACACTGAACGCCTTGGGCACGGCGCTGTTCCGCGACAACACGAGTGCCGCGTACCCGATGACCGCCGCGCTCCTGCTCACCGGCTTGATGCCGGCGTTCGACGCCCAGGTGAGAAACGGCCTGCAGCGCGGTGGATTTGCAGGGATGAAGAAGACCCATTACCCGCTGCCGGATCGGCTGGATTGTGCGGACTGGAGGAAGATCTCCAGGCTGCCGTTCCTGTTGGGGGAGTGTTGGAACTCGCAGCAGAACACCATCGTTGCGGGAATCGCGCAGAGCGCCCGTCCCGCGCTGATCAACGACCCCGGCCGTTTCTTCGACGTGCTCTTGTCCATGCAGGGCAATCGCGGGCAGCCGATCCTGCTGCGCAATGCCGGTTCGTCCAAATGGTACGAACTGTCGTGATGTCCGCCTAAGGCCGCGCGACCCTCCCTCACGCATTACGCAGTGGCGGCGCGGTTTTCGATAGCGCGAATTTGACACCCGGGTTATGTGACGCGACTCACATGTCGCCCGGCGGCCTGCGTGGTTCGTTCGACCGTAACTCGGCTGCCGTCGGCCTTTAATGCACCCCTCGACGAGCTCCCCTAATTGCTACAGGTGAAACTTAGAATGAACACGCGCCAATACTTCTCTTCGACGTTGATTTCAGCGCTGTCGCTGTCGGTGGCAGCCGCCGCCGCTCCCGCAGGCGCCGACGCCGGGCAGGCAAACAGCGCGCGTTACCTGGTACAGGACCGCAGCCTGATCGCTGCACACCATGACGTGGGCCGGGTGGGCGCCACGGCCGATCGGGATCTCGACATCATCCACGCCGTGGCGGCGCGCCTGAGTCCTTCACAGGCGGCGCGGCTGCGTGCCATGCCCGGTGTCACCGTATTCGCCGACCGATCGGTGGGCCCAGAATCCTTGCTGGGCGGGATCACCACTCCGTTGGCGGAGAGTCTGACCGGCAGCAGCACGCCGCAGGACGGCACCGCGGTGAGTACACCCACCGTGCTTTACCAGACGAGCTACCCGATTTTGGTCGGTGCCAACACGCTGCAGAGTGAGGGCATCACCGGCCGCGGCGTGACCATCGCCGTGCTCGACACGGGCCTGTGGCAGGATCCGGCGCAGAATTATTTGTTTCGGGTGCTCGCGAGCGTCGATGTGACCAACGGTGGCTCGGGACCGGTCACCGGCGACCCCTACGGACACGGCACGCATATCACTTCCATCGCGGCGGGCGGCGCCACCAATATTTACGGCGGCGATCTCGGTATCGCTCCGCAAGCGAATCTCGTGATCGTGCGCGCCTTCAACGGTCAGGGCGCCGGCCGCTACAGCGATGTGATCGCCGGCCTCAACTGGATCCTCGCCAATCAGAAAAAGTACAACATCCGGGTGGTCAATCTGTCGTTCGGTGCAACGCCCGAATCGAACTATTGGCTCGATCCGCTCAACCAGGCCGTCATGAAGGCATGGAGCGCGGGCATCGTGGTCGTCGCCGCGGCCGGCAATGAAGGACCCCATCCGATGACGATCGGCGTGCCCGGCAACGTCCCCTACGTCATCACGGTCGGTGCGCTCACGGATAACTACACGCCGTACAACCTGACCGATGATCGTCTGGCGGCGTTCTCCTCGACCGGCCCGACCTACGAGGGCTTCGTGAAACCGGAGATGATTGCACCGGGCGGCCACATGGTCGGCTCGATGAACAGCAATACTTACCTGGCGAACATCGACCCAGGTTCAATGTCGCCGCTGGAGTCGCTGTTCACGATGTCGGGAACCTCGCAGGCCGCGGCCGTCACCACCGGCGTCGTGGCCTTGATGCTGCAGGCGAATCCAACTCTCACTCCCGACAACGTGAAATGCCGCCTGCTGGCATCGGCGCGGCCGGCCGTGACCTCGAGCGGAACGCTTGCCTACAGTGTGTTTCAACAAGGCGCGGGGCTCATCAACGCGGTGGCGGCGGTCAACAGCACCGCGACCGGTTGCGCGAACCGCGGGCTCAACGTCAGCGCCGACCTGGCCGGCACCGAGCACTTCGGCGGACCTGCCAATCGTGACGCGAGCGGCAACTACTACGTCATGAATATGACAGGCACGACCTGGGGCGCGGCACAGTCGTCGGATGGCTATAACTGGTCGGCGGCCTATAACTCGAGCCAGGGCTACAGCTGGTCCACCGGTTATTCCTGGTCAACGGGCTACAGTTGGTCCACGGGTTATTCGTGGTCAACAGGCTACAGTTGGTCCACGGGTTACTCCTGGTCGACAGGCTACAGCTGGAGCACGTCCGTGCCCTGGTGGAACACGGCCGGATCCGCATCTGCGGCGACTCAATCCGCATCGATCGTCGACTGGGTACCGAACCAATAGGCCGAAAATGCGCAACGCATCAACCCCGGTTGAGCCTGCGTCGCGGAAGATCCTGCTTGGTACCTTGGGTGTCAGTCCTATGCATGCAGTCGGCTACCGATCGTTCATCGCGGCCGGGTGGTTGTCGCTACTCTGCGCCTCGGCCGCGGCTTCCGCCGCGGCCGGGGCCGCTGACGCCCCGGCGCTCGTTCTCGAGCATCTGACCGCAGCGGAGGGGATGCCGCAGGGCACGGTGAACGTGACACTGCAAGACTCCCAGGGCTTCATGTGGCTCGGCACCGAGGACGGTCTGGTTCGTTACGACGGTCACGACCTCGTCCGGTACGGCTCATCGCGCACGCAGAAAGGCGGTCTGCCCGGCAACTTCATCCGCGACATCGCCGAGGATGCGCATCACGATCTGTGGATCGCCATCAAGGACGCCGGCCTCGCTCATTGGAATCGTGCCACCGACAAATTCACGGTCTACCGGCATGACTCGGCGAATGGCGCATCGCTCGCCAGCGACGTGACACGCACCGTGTGCGTGGATGCACGCGGCCGGGTCTGGGTCGGCATGGTCGGCGCCGGAATCGATGTCCTCGATCCTGAATCGGGGCGCATCGAGCATTTGCGCCACGATCCGGCGAATCCGGAATCCTTGAGCGATGATGACGTGTTCACGATCGCTCTCGATCGCTCCGGATCGCTTTGGGTGGGCACAGCGGTCGGACTCGACCGTTGGCAGCCGGACCGACGCGCGTTCCTGCATTTTCGTCACGACCCCGAAGATCCCCAGAGTCTCGACGGGCCGCGGGTATCGCATTTCCTGGAAGACCGCGGCGGCAACCTGTGGGTCGGCAGTTTCGATGGGGGGCTCAACCGCATGGATCATGCCGGACACGTGCGCGAGCACTTTCGGCACGATCCGCGGCGTGCAGCATCGCTGAGCAGCGACGATGTGCGCGCCATTCTCGAGGATCACGCCGGACGTCTATGGGTCGGAACTCCGGAGGGCCTCGACCTGCTCGACCGTTCAACCGGCCAGTTCACCCATTATCGCTATGATGAGCGCGATCCGGATTCGCTGCGTGCGTCGTCCATCCTGTCGCTGTACGAGGATCAAGCCGGCCTGGTGTGGATCGGAACGCGTGCCGGCGGCGTCAGCCGATGGAATCCGCGCAGCTTCGAACTCGGCGCCCATCGCCCCGATTGGCTCGGAGGCAAGATCGTCGATTCGTTTGCCGATGCACCGGACCACAAGGTGTGGATCGCATCCACCGGCGGCCTGGTGAAGTTCGACGAAAGCACCGGGGAGATCACCGACATCGACAGCGTCGTCGGCCGGCACGGCGCGATCGGCGATACGCGAGTGATGGCGCTGCGCCTGGATAGTCACGACAACTTGTGGATCGGCACGATGACGAGCGGGCTCAAGAAACTCTCGCCCAACGGACAGCTGACATCGATTCCGGTGAAAGCCGGCGATCCGCGCAGTTTGAGTGCGAAAGGCGTCATGACGATCGTCGAGTCCCACAGCGGCCGGATCTGGCTCGGTTTGTACAACGGCGGGGCCAACGTGCTCGAGCCCGCCAGTGGATTGATCCGCCAGTTGCCGTTTGGGACCGCGGCGGCGGGGGCGATCAGCGCCGTCAGCGTCAGCGCGATTGCCGAGGACTTGCAGGGCAACATGTGGCTGGGCACGGATGGGGGCGGGCTCGACCTGGCGCGCCCGGACGGTACGGTCATCAAGGTATTTCGGCACGACGCGCACGACCCGGCCAGCCTCCCGTCGAATACGATCTACGCCATCGCGGTCGACGGTGCGGGCGGCGTCTGGATCGCCACGGACGGCGGCGGCATCGCCCGCGTGATCGGATCGTCAGCATCGGCGGACAACATCCACTTCCAGGTCACCGGGCGCGAGGAGGGCCTATCGAGCGACACCATTTATGGGATCCTGCCCGATTCCGCCGGACGCATTTGGCTCTCCAGCGATGCGGGGCTGATGCGCCTCGATCCGAAGACGCATGCGGTGAAGACCTACCATCGCGAGCACGGCCTGCAGGGCGAGGAATTCGAGTTCAACGCATCCTACCGATTACGCGACGGCCGCTTTTGTTTCGGCGGTCCGGGCGGCTTCAACATCTTTGACCCGATGCGGCTCACCGATGACGTTCACGCGCCGCGCGTCGTGTTGACGGGTCTCGAGGTGTTGGGCGCCCCGGTGCCGAGCACCACGCCCTATTGGTTGGTTGACCGGCTGCGCGTCGACTACCGGGCCAGCATCGTGTCGCTCGACTTCAGCGCTCTCGACTTCACGTCGCCGAAGCGCAATCGATTGGAGTATCGGATCGCCGGCCTCTCCGACCGTTGGATCGATCTGGGCGCGCAGCGCCGCGTGACCCTGACGAATCTCGACGCCGGCGATCACTTGATCGAAGTGCGCGCCGCCAATGCCGACTCGGTCTGGAGCGATCCCCCGCTGCGCTTGACCATCCACCGCAACGCGGCGCCGTGGCGTTCGGCGTGGGCCTATGCCGCCTATGCACTCCTCCTGCTGCTGCTCGTACTGGACCGGTATCGACGTTACCGCGCCAATATCCGGCAAATCGTCGACGCGAAGCAGCGTCTGGAGTCGGAAGTCGAGTTGCGCACCCGTGAACTGCTCGACAGCAACCGGTTGCTCGCGGAGGCAGCTCAAGCGAAGAGCAATTTCCTGGCCAGAATCAGTCACGAACTGCGCACGCCGATGAACGGCGTCGTGGGCATGACCGAATTACTGGCGCGCACTCCGCTCTCCGCGGGCCAGGCACGGCTGACCCAGACGATCAGCTCCTCCGCACACATCATGCTGCAGATCGTCAATGATCTGCTCGACATTGCGAAGTTGCAGGCCGGCAAGGTGGAACTCGAGGCGCTGCCCCTCGACTTGGGTTCGATGCTCGAGGAATGCGCGACCCTCTTCGTCGGCGCGGCGGAAGCCAAGGGCATCGAACTGACCGTCTGTCCGCCGCTGCCGGACGCCGCACCGCTGATCGGCGATCCGCTGCGGATTCGCCAGATACTGATGAACCTGGTCGGCAATGCCGTCAAGTTCACGATGCAGGGCGGGGTCAGCGTGAAGGCCGACGTCGACGCGCCGGAGTCGGGCCGCACGCAGCTGCACATCACGATCGCCGATACCGGCGTCGGCATGGATGCCGCGGCGATCGCCAAGATTTTCGAGCCGTTCACCCAGGCCGACGAGTCGACCACCCGGCGTTTCGGCGGCAGCGGACTCGGACTTGCGATTTGCCGTGAACTCGCCGAACGGATGGGGGGAACGATCACGGTGGAAAGCCGCCCCAACGTCGGTTCCACATTCCATTTATGTTTGCCCCTGCAGGTTTCGGAAGCCGCTCCGCAGCAGCAGCCGACGCCGCTCGCGCAACATCGCGTGCGGATCATGACTCGGCAGCCGGCGCTTGCCGAAGCGCTGGTTCGCCACATGGCGGCGCTTGGCCTGACGGTGGTTTCCGACGAGTGCGACCCGTCGCCGTCCACCGCCGGCAGCGCCGACCTGCTGGTCGCGGACCTCACGACGCACGCGGCGTTCATCGAGTCGGCGCTCGATCAAGCGGCCGGGGTCGCCCCGACCCTGACCATTATCGGCACCGACGCGCAAATCGAGGCGTTGCAGCGCGGGCGATCGGTCGATCCGACGTCCATCGTACCGAAGCCGGTACAGCGCGCCATTCTGCATCAGGCGCTGCAAGCGGCGGCGGGTCTCGGTGGCACTGCGGAGCGCGCGGCCGCGCAGGCAGAGCGGGATTCGCCGGCCATCGACGCCCATATCCTTCTGGTGGAGGATGAACCGGTCAACGCGGCGGTGGCGCGCGGCTATCTGTCCGAACTCGGCTGCACCGCCGTGTGGGCGCAGAATGGACCGGAAGCGATCGCGCGCTGCGCCACGGAACGGTTCGATCTCATCATGATGGATCTGAACATGCCGATGATGGACGGCTTCGCGGCCACCGCGCTCATTCGTCAGGGTGAAGGCACGGAGCGCCGCACGCCGATCATCGCCTTGACTGCGCATGAGGCGAAGAACTATCGCGACTCCTGCCGCAACGCCGGCATGGACGATATCATGAGCAAACCCTACTCCCTGCAGCAGTGCGCGGAGCTCTTGCGGCACTGGGTCAAACGCGCGGCACCGGAGGCCCTGAGCCGGGAGATTCTGTCGCGCGTCGATGCGACGGCGGTGGCGGGACTGCAAAATTTGCGCGGTGCGGGCCGGGCCGATCTGTATTCCGAGCTCGTCGAGTTGTTTCAGGCGGCGTCCCGCGATGCCCTCGCGCAGCTCGAGTCGGCTCTGCGCGCGGATGACCTGGTCGCAGCGCGCGCGGTCTGTCATCGGTTTGCCTCGAGCGCGGCCAATGTCGGTGCGCTGGGGTTTGCGCGCGAACTGCGTCGGCTCGACAAGATCTGCGAACAGGGCGATCGCTCGCGCGCGCAGCAACTGTACGGCATTCTCTCCGCGGCGCTGCCGACGCTCATCGCCGAACTGATGCGCCGTCAAATGCGGAAAAGCGCATGAACACCGGCCGGCCCACGCATCCAATCGCGATTATCGCCGACGATGAGGCCCTGGGCCGCCTGCTGCTATCCGAGACGGCGACCGCGTCCGGTCTTCTGCCGATGAGCTTCGATAACGGGTTGGCGGCGCTCGAGGCTGCACTGTCGCACGAAATTGCGATCGTACTGCTCGACGTCGACATGCCCGAGATGGACGGCTACGCGGTCTGCCGGCGGTTGCGCGCCGAAGCGCGCTTCGCCAGCGTGCCGATCGTGATGGTGACCGGCCATGAGGACTCCGCCGCCATCAGCCGGGCATTCGATGCGGGGGCCACCGATTTCATCTCCAAGCCCGTCAACTGGGCGCTGCTGCCCCGGCGGCTGGCGTATATCCTGCGCAACGCCGCGGCCGCCGAGCGCATCGAGCGGCTGGCCTACTACGACACACTGACGGGGCTGCCCAATCGTCAGCGCTGCCTGGAAACCGCAGAGCAACTGTTCAGCGAGGCCAACGGGTCGAGCGAGACGTGCGCCGTCATTTATCTGGACCTCAACAGCTCGAAGCGGGTCAACGACACCTTCGGCCACGCGGTCAGCGACGCGGTTCTGCAAACCGTGGCCGGAAAGCTCGATCGCTCGCTCGCCGCCTTCCGTGCGAAGCACGAGAATCTGGTCGTCTCCCGCTTTGGAGGCGACGAATTCGTCATCCTGGTGCGCCACGCCGAGGCCCGACCGGTGGCGGTTGAGATCGCCGACGCGTGCACCGCGGCGCTCAAAGACCCCATCGTCTATGATGGCCTCGAGTTTTATTCCACGCCCAGCATCGGCATCGCCCTGTATCCGGACGACGGTGCCGATGTGGCGTCGGTCGTGAAGCACGCCGGCACCGCCATGGACCAGGCGAAACTCGGCCCTTCCGGCTCGGTGGTCATGTATACCGCTGCCTTGAGTTCGCGGCGGCGGGATTGGCTCGATCTCGAAGGGCGGCTGCGCCGCGCCGTGCAAGACGACTTGTTGCAGCTGCAATATCAGCCGAAATTCCGTCTGGCCGACAATCACCTGGTGGGCGTGGAGGCGCTGCTGCGGTGGTGCGACGCCGACCACGGTGAAATCCCGCCGATCCGCTTCATCGAGATTGCCGAGGAGAGCGGCCTGATCATCGAGCTCGGCAACTGGGTGATGCGCAACACCTGCCGGCAGTTGCGCGCGTGGCAGGACCGTGGCATCGGGATGCCGGTGGCGATCAACGTCTCCGGTAAAGAGCTGCTGCACGGCGATCCGGCCCGCGTCCTCGAAGCGGAGGCCGCGGCCGCCGGCGTGCCGGCCTATTTGATTGAAGCGGAGATCACCGAGTCTCTGCTCGTGAATGACACCGTCCGGGTCCGCACGGCGCTCGAGCGGATGCGCCGGCTCGGCTGCCGTATCGCACTCGATGACTTTGGGACGGGCTACTCCTCCCTGGCGTACATCACCCGATTTCCTCCCGACCGCATCAAGATCGACAAGGCGTTCGTGCACAACCTCGAGCGCTCGCCGAGTGACGCGGCGGTCGCGAGTGCGATCCTGTCGCTCGGCAAGAGCCTGAGTGTCACGGTGACCGCGGAAGGCATCGAACGGACCAGTCAATTGGATTGGCTACGCAAGCGCGGTTGCCATGAAGCCCAGGGATTTCTTCTGTCGAGGCCCCTGTCGGCGTCCGACCTCGAGGGTCGATTCATGCGTCGCGTCGATCAAACGCCGGAACTGGGTCGTGAAGGATTCGGATCGCTCAAGGCGTGATCGGTCGCCGTGGCGCCAGCTTGAGCGACGGTCCGCTGTTGCAATGACCGCAGACGCAGTGCCGTGATCACCATCATGACCGTCGTTCCCACACTCGCTCCGACGAGAATCGGCGCCAGCCATCCGAGCCACGCCAAGGGCGTCATCAAGTAGAGGGCGTCGTCCGGATCAAATCCCCATTTTCCCGAGTACGCCTTGGTGCCGGCGGGGCTTTGCAACTCGAGCCATTCCGAGAAGACGCTGCAGCCGAACATCGCCGCGCCGCTCAAAAGCCCGAGCGGTATCGCCCACGCGTGCAGCCAGGAGTGGCGCAGCCCGAACCCGATCGACACAAAAAAAAGCGCGTTCACGATGCTGTCGGCATAGTAGTCATAGCGGTGTCCGCCCGCGCTCATCATCCGGCCGATGCGCGCCAGTTCTCCATCCGCGCGGTCGAGAAACGCCGAAAGGAACCACAACGCACCGCCCCACCACATGCCTGCCCGGGTGCCGAGGGAAAAAAATACGCACGCCGCCAGCCCACTCGCGAGCCGCAAGGTCGTGAGATGATTGGGGCGGACCCAGGTACCGATGAGCGGACGGACCATGAACCGTGCGGGTATGTGCGTCCAGGACGATCCGATCACGGGAGGATCTCCGCAGAGGAGGCGGCCCGCACCGCGGCCGCGTGCTCGCCGTGGCGCCAATAGACGAGCGCCGGGATCCCAAGCGCCGCTTCACGCACTCTCTTCAGGAGCGAGACCGCGATGGCGACTTCGGGGGAGAGTTCGAAAACCCGGCCAATGACGATGTAGCCGCCTTCTTGAATGCCGAGGGCACCGGGAACGGCGAAGCCCAAGGTTTTGAGTGCCTGACCGATGCTTTCGATGATCAATCCATCGACGAGGGTGATGTCGTTGTTCAGAAAATGCAGCGCCAGGCATACTTCGATGCCGCCGAGCAGCCAGGAAATCAAGTGCCAGAGCGTCGCCGCGATCACTCTGCGCGGTTTCCTGAAACAGGCGCGGATCGCCTCATTGAGTCCCTCGATTTCCCGGCGGCGGGTAAAGCCAACCCGGCGGCCGATGCGCAACACCGCCGGTTCCATGAGGCCCGCGAATCCCAGCCACAACGCGGCGATGAGACAGGCCACGGCGGCGACCGCTACGCCCAAGCCGAGCATGACCTGGTGGGCGACGCCGCCACCGCCCGCGCTGTGCATCAGCAACAGCAGACCCAGTGCGGTAAACAGGATCTGCGAGGCGATTTCCAGCGTCAGATCGGCGATCGTGCCGGCGACTGCCGGCGCAGGCTTCAATCCTTGCCGGCATAGCAGCCGCGCGGCAACGACTTCGCCGCCGACTTGAGCCACCGGCAGCAAATTATTGACGGCTTCACGGATGAAGCGCACGACACAATAGCGCGGGAGCCCGACGAGCCTGCCTGCGGGTCCGGTAATCGTTCGCCAAGCGAGCGCCGATGCGAGCATTTGCAAAGGATGAAAGGCGATCAGCGCCAGAATGCCGAACCACCCGGCACCGGCGCAGACCTCGAACACGCGTGCAAAGCCGTAGCTCTCGAGCAGCCAGATCGACAATCCGATTCCGACCACGCCGCCGGCGATGGCACCGTATCTCACATTCCTACACTCGAAAGACGTAGGTCTTGCCGGCTTCGCGTTCGATATCCGGAGGGAACGCCGCATGCTTGTCTGCATAGTAGCGATGCCGTTGATCCCCGCACTCCGCCAGATTATAGGTCAGGTACAGGATGCGGCGCGATGAGTCGGTCCCATTCGGCTTCGAGGCATGCGGCGTGAAGCTGTCAAAAAAAATGACGTCGCCCGGCGCGGTGGGTACCGCCACCAAGGACAACCCGGTCTCGCTGAGCGGATTCCATTCCTCGCCGATCAACCCTTCGCGGTGTCGCCCTGCCGCGATCTCCAGGCAGCCGTTCTCGAGGGTCGCCGCATCGAGAGTCACCATCGCGGTGATAAAAATCGGCGCATACCGGCCCCAACCCGCCTGCTGGTCCTGATGCGCTTTGAATCCTGCGCCGCCCGGCATCTTGAAGTTGATCTTATCTTTGAACAACAACACCGGACCGCCCAACAGTGCGCCCGCCCACTCGGTGAGTGCGCCCCGGCGGATCAGGCGGTCGAATTCTTCGTGATAGGGACAGAAATTTTCAATCCGCTGCAGCACCCGGTGTCCGGGTTCGGTCTGGCTGTCTTCCCGGTACACCCAATGACGACCCGGTGCTTCGGGCGCATTCTGCAATTGCGAGGTCCAACGCAGCAGGTCGGCGGTTTCGCCATCCGAAAAGAAATGCCGCACCACGACGTACCCATCGCGAGCCATCTTGTCGATTTCTTGGGCTGTCGGATTGCCGTCCGGCCCCTTGAATAGCGCATGCATGAATGCACCTGGTTATAGTCGTTGGGGGACATTATACAGCCCCGCGGATGGCGCGGAGCAGCGGGGCGCCCCTATAATCGCAGCCCATGAATCCGCGCGATACGGGTGGCGGCCTTGCTCCAATACGTCGTCTCTACTGTCTCTTGCTGCTGCTGATGACCCTGCCCGCTGCCGCCGGCGACCTCACACTGGAACGGATCTTCGGCGATCCGGCGCTCGCCGGCGCGACTGCGCGCGGCGTCAAAGTGTCCCCGGACGGACGGCGCGTGGGACTTTTGCAGGGCCGCGCCGCGGATCGGCACCAACTCGACCTGTGGACCTATGACGTCAAGACCGGCAAGCTCGAGATGCGCGTGGACTCGACCCAACTCGTTCCTGCGGAACAGTTGTCGGATGCCGAGAAAGCGCGGCGCGAACGCGAGCGGACCGCCGACTTCCATGGGATCGTCGACTATGGTTGGGCACCCGATGGCAGACACGTGCTGTTCACGCTCGGCGGGAATCTGTATCTCTATGATCTGGACGCGCTGCCCAAGAACGCGCTGCGCCAGCTCACGCACGCCGCGGAGCCCATCATCGATCCGCAAGTGTCGCCGCGCGGCCGCTATGTATCCTTTGTGCGCGGCCAGGATCTGTGGGTGATCGACCTTACGAACGGCAGCGAACGGCGTTTGACCACGGACGGCGGCGGCACCATTCACAATGCCGAGGCGGAGTTCATTGCTCAGGAAGAACTGCGTCAAACGAGCGGCTACTGGTGGGCTCCGGACGATGCCGCCATCGCCTACAAGCGCTTCGACGAGGGCCCGGTACCGATTGCGCGGCGCTTCGAGATTTACGCGGATCGGACCGCAGTCGTGGAACAGCGCTACCCGGCCGCCGGAGATCCCAATGTGATGGTCACCCTCGGCGTGGTCTCGCCCACGGGCGGGGACACGCGTTGGGTCGATCTCGGCAAGGATCCGGACATGTATCTGGTGCGCGCCGATTGGACTCCGCATGGACGCGAGTTCGCCTTTCAGCGCCTCACGCGCGACCAGAAACGGCTCGATCTCATCCTGGTCGATGCCGGCACGCTGCACCAGACCCCGCTCGTATCCGAGACCTCGGCGACCTGGATCAATCTCTCGGATGACTTGCGATTCTTGAAGAGCGGGCGATCCTTCATTTGGTCCTCCGAACGCTCCGGCACGAACCAGCTCTACCTCTACGATCTGGATGGTCATCTGCGTCATCCGCTGACCCAGGGCGCGTGGAACGTCGATGAGCTGCTGGCGGTTGATGAATCCGCCGGGCTCGTGTACTTCGCCTCCAATAAGGACGCGGTCATGGATCAGCAGATCTACACGGTGCGCATCGACGGGCAGGATGCCGCGGGGCCGCATCGCATCAGCCGCGGGGATGGCTGGCACGCAGCGCAGTTCGCTCGCGACTCGAAGCGGGTCGCCCTGTACGTCGACACCTTTTCAAATTCGGATACGCCGCCTCAGGTGAGCATCAATGCGCCCGACGGCCACCGCGTGGCCTGGATAGAGGCGAACCCGCTCGATTCCTCTCATCCATACTGGCCCTATCGGGATCGTCACGTGCTGCCGGAGTTCGGCCATATCCGCGCCGAGGACGGCCAGGATCTCGAATACTCGCTGATGAAGCCGCCGGATTTCGATCCGTCTCGACGTTATCCGGTGTTCGTCACCGTCTACGGCGGACCGACCGTGCAGCTCGCCAAGCGGACCTGGCCAAACCTGATCGATGAATACATGGCGCAACATGGCTATGTTGTCTTCACCCTCGACAATCGTGGCTCCGCACGGCGCAGCCGAGCTTTTTCAGATCCGATCTACCGGCGGCTCGGCGAAATCGAAGTGCGCGATCAACTGGCGGGGATCCGCTGGCTCGGTG
>Ga0116227_10011814_pt1 | contig 14515 bp, 12 predicted proteins | sample S1TSphgellanicum_FD_89693 | JGI IMG/M metagenome (GOLD analysis project Ga0116227, IMG submission 89693) | Host-associated microbial communities from peat moss isolated from Minnesota, USA - S1T2_Fb - Sphagnum magellanicum MG | ecosystem: Host-associated > Plants > Peat moss > Unclassified... | reverse complement strand
TTCGGCCCCATCGGATACATCCCACCCGCCGAGGCCGAAGCCAATTACTATGCAACCCTTGAGACCCTCGATATGGTTGCATGACTCAAACGAAACAGCCTCCAGAAAACCCGGGACGCTTCAGCTTCCCGCATTTCTTGAAAACGAGGGCGTTTCGCCGGTGTTGGGCGTGGGCCTGTCAGCGCTGCTCGATCTGGCAGAATGGTTGGCATCACGGATCAACGAGATCGAACGGTTCTCCGACGGGCTGCCGTCCATCGCTGTCCTGGTCAACCGCGAAGATGAACTGCAACCCCTCGCCGACGCCCTGAACGAGGCCTTGGCTGAGCAGGCCATCCGCGCCATCGCCTGCCCCAAGGGCCAGGCCATTGGTCCCGAAAACGACGTCCGCATCTTTGAGGTCCAGCACATCAAGGGGCTGGAATTCGAGGCCATCTTCTTCGTCAACATCGACGCGTTGGCACAGGCAGAACCCGACCTGTTCGAACGCTTCATATACGTCGGCGCAACCCGCGCCGCGACGTTCCTGGGTTTGACTTGCGCGGGCGACACCCTGCCCGCGCCATTGTTACCGGTCGAGGGGCTGTTTGATGAGTATTGGTAGGAAAAGCTGTTGGAGGTCAGGCCAGAATGGCAATTCCGACTAACCTTCGCGGCTCGCCGCCTCACCCGGTCTATCGCGTGGAACTGGCCGAGGCTGCAGAGAACCACGGCTTCCGCCGGGAAAATGGCATAGCAGATGGCTGGCTATTTTTCCGTTCTGACGAAGACGTACCTGGTGAAGTAGCGCTGGCCAGCGGCCTAGCCGAGGATGGCGCACCATGGTTTCTGGCGGTGGAACACGCCGGCGTTGCGGCCCGTTTGCGCGCCGAATATCCCGACGCCGAGGCAGGACCACCACCTGGTCGGTTTCATGGCGCGCTTGCCTTTGCCACGCAGCACGAAATGCGCCGTGCTCTTTCGAGGGCTTTTAACCTCGCGCGCAGCCTGCCCACATTTCCGCTCGCTCAGTTTGAGGCCGAAGTGGCCGAACTTGGAGCGACGGAGACCGACCGCATAGTGCGCCAGCGCATTGGTCAGGCATATTTCCGAAACGCCCTGCTCGATTACTGGGACAACCGCTGCCCCCTGACCCAGATCCGCGAACCCGCCCTGCTGCGCGCCAGCCACATCGTCCCATGGGCCGAATGCACCAGCAACGCCCAGCGGTTGGACGTGCATAACGGCCTGTTGCTCGCCGCGCACTGGGACGCCGCTTTTGACAAGGGGCTGGTCAGCTTTGACAACGACGGCCGCGCATTGATCAAGCCCGACCTCGATCCCGCGGTGTTTGCCTTGCTCGCTCCTGACAAGGCTATCGCGTTGCCGCTCGATCCAAAACATTTGGCTCCGCTGTCGTGGCACAGGGCGCATTTCGGATTTTGAGATTCATTGGAAATCAGATGATTGCATCCCCGCGCATGTTCGATTTGGCGAATATCAGCCCCAAGTGGCAGGGGTCTCGCGTTGCTGAACTTGAAGCGCCGATTATCCTCGGGATCGCCAAATTACGGGAGCAATCGCAAGGCATGGCGTGCCTGGGCTTCGCGCTGATCAGCGAATTCGACTACGATGGTGTGCTGCATTCCATCGATGACATCCAGGCCTACCCCAGCATGATTGCCGCAAACGAGGCTCTGATTCAAAGGCTCAAAGCGCACGAGCAGACAATCCTCAACAAAGATGCAGCGTGGACGCTGAGCAACGAAAATGTTTTCCCATTGAGCCTGCTGCCCGCCACGCTGAATGTGAAGCCCGGGAATTTCGGCAACCAGTTCACAGGGCGGCGTTTCAAAAACACGATCCCGTATAACTCTATCTATGTCCGCATGTTTCGAGTTGATCGCGAGGCCGGAGACCTCGTTGATCAATTGCTTGCCTGTGACGGCCTACAAGACGTGATCGTCGATTGACTGTGCGAATTGGGTAAGACCGATGGTGCCTAAATTCCATGAGTGAGGGGCGGGCTTGCTTTAGCATCAAGTCGATCGCGCGATCTCTCAGCCACCATTCTTGACCTGTGTAAAATGCATTGCAATGGGAGGATATGGCCTCCGAAAAGACCCTGAACGCCAAGAACCTTGCTGCACTGGGCGCTGAACGCCTCGCGGAATTGTTGCTGGAACTGGCGATGGGGGATGCTGCCGCGAAGCGTCGCCTGCGGCTTGAACTGGCTAGTCGAAGCGGTGGCAGCGATGTCGCCTCAGAAATCCGCAAACGGCTCGTATCGATTGCCCGGTCGAAGTCGTTCGTTGACTGGCGAAAAATCAAGCCACTCGCGCATGATCTCGAGGTGCAACGTGCCGCGATCATGGATCATGTCGCACCGACGCAGACGTCCGAGGCCTTTGATCTGCTCTGGCGGATGCTGGAGATGGCACCCTCGATCTACGAGCGATGTGACGACAGCAACGGGACGATCGGCAGTATCATCAGATTGGCGCTGGCCGACCTTGGCGCGGTGGCCGAACAAGCGGCGCTGGCACCAGCAACGCTCGCGGATCGCGTGTTTCAAGGTGTTTGCGCCAACGACTATGGCCAGTTTGATGGTTTGATCACCTTGATGGCAAAGCCGCTTGGCCGGGACGGGCTGCAACTGCTCAAGGCCAAATTCGATGAACCGGCGGTAAAGCCCCTGGTAACGTCGAAGCAGGATGAGCGCCGCGTGATCGGATACAGCAGCGCTGGCCCCATATTCGAGCACGATTACAAGGCGAGGAACCACGCACGAACGGTCCAGTCTGCCCTGACCGAAATCGCCGACGCGCTTGGCGACGTTGATGGATACGTCGCTTGCTTTTCAACGGTGGAGCGCGCCAACCCGACGATCGCCGCGCGCATCGCGGAACGGCTTTTGGTGGCCAATCGCGCTCCTGAGGCCATGGCGGCGCTGACCGCTGCCAAAGATCAATTCAGCAAAGGTGGAAACTGGTCAGAGTGGCAGCGCGTGCGGATCGACACGCTTGATGCTTTGGGGCGATCGGATGACGCGCAAAGCGAACGCTGGAATATATTTGAGCGCAGCCTGAACGCCACATACCTGCGGGCCTACATCAAACGACTGCCCGATTTTGATGACGAAGAGGCGGAAATCCGGGCGCTGGCCATTGTTGCTGCGCACCATAATTTCAATCAGGCGCTGGGCTTTTTGATCGATTGGCCCGCCCATGACCTCGCCGCCAAACTTGTAATGATCCGTCAGGGCGAACTGGATGGCAATCACTATGAATTGCTGACCCCCGCGGCCGAAGCCCTCGAACAGCGCCACCCGTTGGCAGCGACGTTGATGCTCCGGTCAATGATCGACTTCTCGCTCATTGACGCCCGATCCAAGCGTTATGGGCATGCTGCCCGCCACCTGCAGACCTGCGAACACCTCGCCAAACGCATTGAGGATTTTGGCGACCGCAGGGATCATGCCGCCTACGTCGCACACCTCAGGCAACTGCACGGCCGCAAAAGCGCTTTTTGGAATGCGTAAAAACGCCGCGATGGCAGCCTACCTGTAGCCTGAATAAATTGACGCTTGCGATCAGGCAATAATCGAGCGACATTACCATGCGATATCCGAACCGGGCCCCACGCAAAGTGAGACCTCGTGCTTTCAAGACCAATCAAAGCGGTGCTGGCGGCAGCGTGCCTGTTGCCTGCTCAATTCGCAATTGCCCAAGGCATCATGCTGCAACAGTTCTCGCAGCAGATCAGCAAACACAAAGATTTCGTTCTTGAACCCATGAGGCAGCTCCAGCCGGCAAGCGGTGTCGCGGATTCCAAAGATCTGGCCGCTGACTTTGCTGAGTTGGGCGGAAGCAACGATCAGTCCATGTCGAACTCAGCCAACCGGCTCGTGCAAAACGAACGATGGAAACGACGACGTCTCAATCGCCAGTTTCTGGCAGAGCCCTTCGCTGGCTGTGCATTTGAAGCCTATCGTCCCAACCCTGCGCTGCCAGCAATGGCCGAACGGCGTCGCGCAACATGGTACAACTCGATGGCACACGCCGCATGCGAGGCAGGCATCCCGGTGGACTTGCTGGATGCGCTCGTAATCGCGGAAAGCCGTTATAATCCCGCTGCCCTGAGCCCGAAGGGGGCGGCTGGCCTCGCACAGCTCATGCCGGAGAGCGCGCGGCGCTTGGGCGTCACCAATATTTGGGATCCGAATGCCAATTTGCGCGGCGGCGCGCACATGCTGCGTGCACTGCTTGATGAGTTCGGCCGCTTCGATCTGGCGCTTGCCGCCTACAACGCCGGCGCCGGTCGTGTGCGCCCAACTCGTCAGGTGCCAAGGATTCCAGAGACCGTGCGCTACGTGTCAGAAATCCTGGTCACAATGCGTGACCAGTTTCTCAGCAGAACCGCAAGGATGCACTGATAGGTACCTAAATTTCATGTAAAAAAATCTGATTAAAGGGATCTAAGTCATTTAATATATTGATATTATGGGCGCGCTTCGTATCAAGCGGCTTGCCTCTGCTCTAAGTCAATGGCCAGTTGATTGAGATACCGCCAAGTTGGAGTGATTTCATTCTTGAAATATGCAAAAAACCGATAGAGATAGGACCAGCGTCAGACCTTGATCAGGCGTGTGACCGGGTTCCGGCGCGTATGTCCAGGCAATAGCTAAAGGCGCCGGTACACGCCCCCAAATGCGTGTTTTCCAGCACTCGGTCACCTTTCATACCCAAACCAACGACATTTCATACAATTATAATCGGATTATAAAGTTCAATTCGTCTTGGCGATTGATCATTCTTTTCCTGCGGCTGTTGGAGTCGCAAAGAAGATGGAGATGATCATGGAAAAGACCTTCGACAATTCCGTCGACGAACTGATCGACCTTGGATCGGTCACCCAGGAAACCCGCGGCGGATCAGTGGGCCCTGAAGACACCGGCGGCGGACGCCAGATCCTGTTTGGCCTGACCGACGACTGATGGGATGCGCGCGCTTAGGCGCGCGCATCTTACCCGCGAGCGCCAAGATGAGCCGGGACGAAATACCGATACATTTTTGCGTTGCAGGGGGACGAGCAATATTTCTCGACCTTCGCCGCAACCGCTATTTCGCGCTCGCCGCAGCGGTGAACGACGCATTCGTGACGACGGCCGGCGACATCACGTTCGGAGCGATTAAGGTCCAAGCATTCCATGGAATGGCAAGCGGCAAAATGCCCGATGATTTCACCATCGTCTGCCCCTCGGTCTTGGGTGCGTATGGCATCACGGAACCGGAATGCGACCATTTCCCTTTGCGAGATGGAAACGGGGCCCACCTGTTGCACACAGTCTTAGCGTGGTTGGCCTTCCTAATGGCGAAATTCCTGATTTGGATATGCCCGCTAGACATGATTCTTGGCGGGCTTCGCACAAACACAAGTAAAATGACGCCAAAATCATACGACACCCACACTGTGAAAAAACTCGTATCAGCTTTCCTCAGTTTGAATCTGTTGATCAGCAGCGACGGTAATTGCCTGCCCTTGACACTAGCTTTCGTGTGGATGTGCCGGCTCTTCGGCTATAATCCAGCCTTGGTCATCGGTGTGCGCATCAATCCGTTTTCCGCGCATTGCTGGAGTCAGGTTGGCGAGACTGTCCTCAACGATAGCTTCGAACGGGTTCGGCTTTACCAGCCGATACTCATCGTATGACCGGCGACGGGTGGGTCGCAATCGTAGGCAGAGACGCTTCCAAAATTGCTCGCCTGGTATCGGACATCGAGGCGAAGCCCGATTGGCGTCGTCAAGACTTCACCGGCAGCGCCAGCATCTTCACCCAGCCCGGATGCCCCTATGTCGCCGCTCCAGATTCCGCCGATGTGGCAGTTCTGGGCATTACCTTTGCAGGTTTTGGCAACCGCCGCCACCTGCACGGCCTCGAGAGTGCCGCTTGGGGAGATCTAAGGCACGGATCCGCTGCCCGCTTCTTGGAACAATGTTGGGGTGGCTTCGTCGCCCTATCGTCACATGGCCGGGGCTTGCAGGTCACTCGCGATCCGTCCGGAGCCATGCCCTGCTACTATGCAGAGATCTACGGAACGGTGCTGATCGGGTCCAGCGTCGCGGCGATGATGGAAGCGGGGTTGAAAAAGCCATGCGTCGTCATGAACCATGTCGCCAGAAGCGTCTTTAGGTCAGATTTGCCATCGCCTGAGACCGCGCTTGAAGGCATTCACGAATTGCTGCCGGGAAACTCCCTCCGGGTCGACGGTGACAATTTGAATGTGCAAAGCGTCTGGTCGCCTTGGGACCACACCACAATCGACGATCGAATGACATTTGACGAGCACGCTGAACGCTTGGAGCACATCATCCGAAACGTCGTGTCGGCGTGGGGTAATGCGGTCGGTCAAGCCATAGCTGGGGTCTCTGGTGGGCTCGATTCCTCGATTGTCGCAACGTGCCTTGCGTCCATTTCTCCACAACCGATGTGCCTGACCGTTTCGACCGACGATGCGGAGGGTAATGAACTGCTCTACGCCCAAAGGATCTGCGATCACCTGGGACTTCCCTTGATCGAATCTCATTACGATCTCGGCGACATCCAGATTGAGCGTCCAGCCAGGCCCCATTTACCACGACCAACCGGGCGCCTGATAGCACAGGCGTATAATGCTGCTGTGTTCCGGACAGCGCAGGAACAGGGTTCCAGGGCATTCTTCACTGGTAATGGTGGCGATAATGTCTTCGCCTATTCGCAGTCGGCGGGTGCGATCGCCGACCGCATGCTCCACGATGGGCTTGGACCCGCAGCGTGGAAGACGGCAAAGGACATTTGTCACCTGACGGGTTGCAACCTGATCCAGGCCTGGCGATCTGCCCTGCGCATAGCGACAGGGGCACGTCGCTACATTTGGAAGCCTGATCGCGAATTCCTGCATCGGGAAATCCTGCAGGGCCTGGACCGCCAACCGCTGGCACATCCCTGGCTCGATACCCCCAAAGGTGCACTCCCGGGCAAGGCCGCGCACATTGCGGCCCTGCTGAGGATACAACGTCATCTCGAAGGCACCGGGCAATTCGGCGCGGTGCGTGTGGTCAATCCGCTGATGTCGCAACCCGTGATCGAGGCCTGCCTTTCCATCCCAAGCTGGATGTGGTGCGAGGGGGGACAAAACCGGTCGGTCGCGCGCCGTGCTTTTCGCAAAGCCATGCCAGCGGCGATTACCGGTCGTTTGTCCAAGGGCGGACCAAGTGGCTTTGGTGGACAAATTATCAGCAAGTTCCGGGACAGCATTATTGAGCGATTGCTGGATGGCCGACTGGCCACAAGCGGTATCGTTGACCGCATAGCGCTGGAGCGCCGCTTGCGCGACGAACGGCCGAATTGGTCAACCGATCAAGTGCGGATACTGGAACTGCTCGAAGCAGAGGCCTGGATCGAACATTGGCGCTGAACCTCGATCACGGTTTGGGCCGGGTTTCTCGCAGCGCGGCCCAGCGATCCAACTCTTCCTTTGGAGCTTCGATCGGCTCGTTGGTCCCTAGCCAGAACTGAAACCAGGCCAGGCTGCGACGATAGATCGCAAGGCGATGGGCCGGTTGCCATTTGACGTGATATTCTCTGGGAAAGACGTACATCTCGGTAGGCTGGTGATGGTCCTGCAACGCTGTGACAGCGGTGAGCGCGCCCATCAGTTCGCTATCCGGAACCTGGATCAACATCGGCACATCAAGGCGCGCGGCATTCTTGGCTATCGAGACCGGGTCCCAGACGGGATCGCTGTCGCTCATGACACCAGGGTAAGTTTCGGAGAAAACCGGCATGGCGCCCGGACCAACACTGATGGCGAGCGACGAATCCCAGCAACACGAACTGAATGCCGCGGCCTTGAACAGGTGGCTATTGATGAGCGCGAAATAGACGCTCGAGGCGCCGTCACTGAGCCCGGTAATCCCCAGTCGGTCGGGATCGGCAACACCTCGATCAACCGCAAGTTTGATCCCGCGTTCAAGCGCGGACTGATTGCTTCGCCGATCGGCGAAGTCCTTGTCACCCTTGCGTTGCACCTCGGCCAAGGTCCGTTCGCCCAATCCGAAGAATGGCGGCTTGTTCAAGCTAAGCACGGCAAAACCGTGCGCCGCAAAAAGCTGGATCGGATATTCGTCCCCGGTGCCGCCGCGCAGAAATCCGTGCGAATCATATTGAACAACAATCAGCGGATAGCGCTCGCCGGGTTGATAGCCGACCGGCAGCACCAGATCGCCGAAAGCTTCCAGGCCTTGCTCGTTTCGCCAGTGCATGCGCTCGACTTTGCCGAGCTCAAGATTCCGGAATTCGGGGTTGGGATCGAAGATCTCGGTGTCGCGGCCCGACGGCAAATCAATTCGGTCGATATAGCGAGGATGCAAGCTGCCCTCACGCAAGCAAATGACTGCGTTACCATCCGGCACGCAGCTGGTGAGGACATCGTTGGTTACGAGGACGCGTCGCGGTACGCCCTTACCTGGTTGCCAGTCATAGATGGCTGTAGCTTCTCGATCCCGTCCCTCGCGATGCATGAAGCGCAGATGGCCATCATCAGCCCACCAAAAATCGGATATGTCACCGGGACACGACGTAGACGGGCAATCAATGGTCCGGCCGCTTGCAAGCCGCGCCGAAAGCTTCATCCGTGGGGGGTATTCCTGTCCCGTGACAGCAAGCCACGAATGGTCACCGCGCAGTGACGTCGCCGCAGCGATTGCCTCGGTTCGCACCTCACCATCCCAATTGAATAATACTTCCTGGTCCTTGCTTGCTGGCTGAGCCCTGGCCTCGGAACTGTCTGCCTGGACCCAAGTCGAATAAGGCAACGGCCCCGGCACAAAGGGCCGGCTGCTGGTCATAGGCGAAAAACGTGCATCATAGTGAAAGCCGCCGAGACCTTCGAAATCAATGGCCTTGAGGCCTCGCCGATACTCGGGCTGTGATTTATAAACTACCGTGCGGTCGTCGCTCGCAATCCGGAAATCCACCACGTCGTCATCGCCATGTGTAACCGGCCTGCTACCCGATCCATCTGCCTCAGCCCGCCACACCTGCACAGTGCCGTCGACTTTCTTGAGGAAGAAAACCGCTTTTCCATCGCGCGTCCAACGGACAAGCCGATTGACCACAAGACCATACTGAAAACCGGCCTTCCCCCGGAAATCGTTGTCGCGATATCGAATCAATTCGCCCCCTACGTCGACAGGGATCGGCTTGGCGCCCTGATCAAGGCCAATAACAAACATGCCGAGACAGAAACTGTTATTGGCGGGGTTGGCCCTGCGCAGTTCAAAGGCAAGCCTGGTGCCGTCCGGCGATAGCGCAATCGCCTTAGGATTTTCAGGAACCAGACCTGCCCAGATCGGGTTGTCGAAATTGGCACCGATATCACGCAAGCCCACGAGGTCTTCGGCTCGCAGCTTACGACCCTCAGTTACACTGTCAGTTCCCAGCAGTGCATTGGCGCAGTCAAACCTGGACTCCGCGCCATAGGCCTGGGCCGAAAGAGCGAGTGACACGAGCGCTGCCGCGATCGTGGGCTTGATCTTCATCGTCAGAATTCCTTGGAAATGCTGACGCCAATCACGCGGCCCACTGCCGAATAATTTGTCGAATCGTAAGGCGGATCGGTCGGGATCGAATTGCGGATCACAGCAGGCTTTGCATTGAGCAAATTTTGCAGCGAAAAAGCGGCTGTCAGCCCCTTTCCAAGGCCGGACTTGGCCTTCGAGCGCCATTGCACCACGAGATCCAGCGTCGTGAAGGAGCCGACCGACACGTCCGGCGTGTATCTGTTGTCGATTGTCCCGCCAATATAACTGCCAAAGCCCGAAACGGTGATGGTGTCCTGCTGCCAGGTGGCGCCAACGCGGCCGCGCCAATGCGGCGGATTGAATATCGTGCCCGCCAGCGGGATCTCAGGAAAACCCGGGCTGAGTTGCTCGTCGCTCAAAAGGTAGCTGGCGGAGCTTTCGAGTTTGATGAAGTTCTCATGGCCCAGGTCGATTTTGTAGCGCGCGGCCAAATCGAGGCCTCGCACATGCTGGCTCTCCGCGTTCTGAAGCGAAGCGTTGATAATGCCGCCAACCGCAGAAGGGTCAAAGGCGGCCCCGGTCTGGTTGCTGAGCCCCTGCGGCAAATTGGCAATCGCAGCATTGACCGCGGCAGCCGAGGGCGCAACCGTGACATATTGCGCATAGACCGGGTCCGCGAATGCCCCGATTTCATTGGCGACGGGCGAGACAACGCGATCACGATAATGGATATCGAACCAGGTCGCTTCGAGTTCCAGACCGGGAATTGCGGGTGGTGCGACAGTGATTCCGATCTCCCAGGTCGTCGCCCTCTCCGGCTTCAAATTGGGATTGCCGCCGGTAATAAGGAGGACCGGCAGAGCGGACGGTGCTCCCGTAAATATCTCTGCGGGAAGCAGATCGCCCTGTTTCAACTGATATTGCTGGTAGAGGGTCTGCGTCTTGAACGATTTGCCCCAGTCACCACGGATCGTGATGGCAGGATCAGGACGGTAAACGACACCGAGCTTTGGCGTCATCAACTGCGCATTACCTGGATAATCTTCATAGCGTGCAGCAAGATTCACCTGCAACAGATCGACCAGCGGCATACGATTGGAATCGCCCACGATCGGCAGCGAAAGCTCGCCGTAACCAAACCAGACCCCTCGCCCGCTGGTGATATCGGTGGTGACCGCGCTGATGCCCCCGCTTTCCTGGTTGACCAGAATGTCGAGACCGACATGGCGATAGCCACCCCCGACAGCCAACTTGACGTCGCCGGCTGGTAGCTTGAACAAAGTGCCCTGAGCGCCAATTTCGCCAGTCGCCAGATGATTGTCGTAGTCGAGTTGGGACTGCAGCGTTTCGACGGCATCAAAATATTGCCGCGCGAAAACGTGGTTGTTGCTGAAACCATAGACGCCCGTTGCTGATGCCGTCCACGAGCCACCCAGATTCCAATTCAATGTCGCGGAGAAGTTGGCGGACTGGACGTTCGGGCGCGATAGCAGACCGTTCGTCGTCACACTGCTGGTTGTAAGGAACGGGGCCGCAGTGAGTGACACGCGATGGTTGTATTGCGCGTCGAATTCGAGAGTCAAATTGCTCGCGATATCCTGGTGGCCCGCAGCGATCAGGCTGTCCTGGCTCTGCCACGGTACCAGCGTCGACGACGGATCGAGATTGCTGGTATAACTGCGCTGCCCGGCGTTGATCGCGGTGACATCGTAGTAGCTGCCGGCCACCATGATGCCCCCACCATTCCAGCGGCCGCCAGTCAGGATGTCATATTGTTGTTGTGTGTCGCCGCCATCGGTTGCGGTACCTACCCGCGCAGATGCAAGCAGCCCCTGATAGTCACGACGCAGGATTACGTTTGCGACACCGCCGACGGCATCGGAGCCGTAAAGTGCTGAAGAACCATCGGTGACGATCTCAACGCGATCGATCGCGACGAGCGGGATCTGCGCAATATCGACACCCTGGGCGATCGTATCATAAGCAAGCCGATGGCCGTTAAGCAGTGTCAGCGTCGCCGCCGGGCCGAGTCCGCGTAAGTTGAGGGCCGAAGATGAACTACTGTTCTCGTTGTCCGCTCCCTGATCGCCACCTCCAGCAACGCCAGGGTTTTGCCCGCCGGTGAAATTTTCCGGAATGGAGCGGATGAAATTGCCAAGCTCATGGTGACCCTCGGCCTCAATGTCTGCCCTGCTGACTTTCTTCACCGGAGCCGATGGAACTACGCCGCTGATGTGCGAGCCGGTCACAACGATTTCCGGGTCCTTGTCGCCTTCAGATGGATCACCCGCCGCCTGAGATCGCCCCACGATCACGACTGCACCTTCGGAAAAGCGGGCCTTGAGTCCAGAGCCCCTGAGCAATTGCTCGATCGCCTGGCGCGCCGTGAGCAAACCCTGCAGGCGCGGCGCCGAGACACCGTTTACGTCCTGAGCCGAAGCATAAAGTTCGAGCCCACCCCGCGCAGCAACAGCGCGCAGCGCGTCTCCAAGACTTTGCGACGGCAGATCGAAGGTGTAGGCTGCTTCCGGTTTGGCCTGCGCTGATCCGGGGCAAAGCCCGAGAGCCGCGCCAGCCAGCAGAGCCGCGATGATCGATGTTGATTTCCCCACGTCTTTCCCCCTGTTTTTTGCCACCTCACGAAATGGAGATCGGCCGATGGGGAACATCGACGCAGTATTTGCCCGGACCTTAGCGGCCCCCCGAAAATTATTTTGCCATGAGGTGAATTCCGTCGGTGCGTCGGGAGATACCGAGATCGAAAACCTCAGCAATTCGGCCGACGAAGGCATCGGTGTCTGTCAACCGGAACCGACCGGACGCTTCCAGCGATCCGACAGCCATGCCTTCGATGACGATCGGCTTTGGCGCGTAGCGATTGGCCTGATCCACCAGCACCGCTAGCGGCACGGCACGATATTCCACCCAGCCGGACGTCCAGCTGGCATCATTCACGTCGCGCAATCGTGCCGGCGTGGGCACAGGCCTGAAATCGGCAACACGATAGCTAAGCTTATGACCCAACGGTATTTGCCTGATCGGGACCATATAAACAGCGGGCTGCGCGACCGGCTGGACTTCGGCGTTACCGCTGATCAATCTCACCTGAATCTGACTGTCCTCATAGCCGACGTCGAACGTCGCAGTTTTGCCCGAGACGGTTCCGGCACCTGCTGTAACCAGAAATGGCCGTGCATCCTGCTTGACAAGAAAGCGGGCCTTGCCGCGTTCAAGCTCTAGGTGTCGGGCAGTCGCATCCATAGTTACCGACAGCTTGCTGTCGGTATCGAGCGTAACAAGGGAACCGTCAGTCAGGCGGATGGTGTGAATTTCGCCATGCCTGGTGGAGAATGACGTCGCTAGCTCCGACGCCGCAGCGGATTTGACCGCATAGCGACGCGCGATTTGGGTGCCGATCAGGACAAGCGCAATCGAAGCGGCGGCGGCTACGAGCCCGCCGCCGACCAGCCAACGCGTAACGGGTCGCTCACGCCGTGATCCAGTGCCATGGCGCTCAGACTGCTTGAGGATTTCCGCTCCGTCAAAGTGCCGGACCGCCCATTCATGCGCATGCTGGTGCTCAACGGATTGCGCCAGCCATGCCTCGAACCGGCCCTTGAGCGCGGTGGCATCGGGCCCCCGCATCCGTACCAGCCATTCGATCGCCTCATCCTCGACTGTCCGGGCTTCGCTCTGCGTGCCGCTCGCTCCGTGAGTCATCGGCCCGCGTCCACCGCTCGGGCGAGATGCGCGAGCGCCTTCATCATGTGATATTCCACCGTGGCGACACTGATTCCGAGCCGTTCATGGATCTGGCGATAGCTCAGCTCATCGACCCGGTGCATCAGGAAAACGCGGCGGGTCTTTTCCGGCAGAGTGTCGACCGCTGCTTCATAGAGGCGCATCAGATCCAGCGCTTCGAGGTGATGTTCCTGATGAGGCAGACTGGCGGCATGTTGCTCTTCGTCGAGCGCAAAGATGACCACGCTATCGCCGTTGCGCCGGCGGGATCGATCGATCAACAGATTGCGCGCCACCCGGCGAAGAAACGCCGCTGGATTGTTCAACCGGCCGAGCTGCGGGCTGCCTGCCGCGCGCACGAACACTTCCTGCAGCATGTCCGGTGCGGCATCGAATCCGGCCCGCCTGCCAAGATAGCGCAGCAAGGACGGCCCTTCGTTCCGAAAGGCATGGTCGAGGACCGCAGCGTTTGCAGCACCCGAAGGGCTGGTTTCACAGGAATCTGCCGGGCTGCCTTCGCAAGCATCCTCGTTCGCGACGTTACGTCGAGAAGCTCCACCAACCACAAATGGGCCAAAAGGTCTTGAAGACACGAGCCAGACACGCAGGCAGGACCAAGCAGGCCGGAATACCCGGCCTTCTCGGCTTCCAGCGCTGCGCCGTCGTCCAGCCGTCCAAAAGGATTGGCTCACCCGATCCGGCCGCCCGTCCGCGTGTCGGACCGGCGTTCATGATGCCTGGCGGAATTAATCCACGACGCGATGGCCAGAAATTACGCGACGCCGCATCAGCATGCCGTCTTGGATTCGTCATGACAATAGGGGCGCGTAATTTAGGCGGCTTCCCCATCGGCATCCGCCTGGAGTCGTGCCATCCGCTCCGTGCAGATTGTGTGCACGGTCCGCCCCAGTTCTTCGATGCAGCTGCTCAGCCAGCCAAGTTCTTCCCCGCTGATCCGATAATGTTTGGAATAGCGCGCTTTCACATAGGCTTCCTTGAGCTTTTCAAAGCGAGCTTGTTCGAGCCGCTTCTCTCGCGGCCAGGCATCGACGAGGCGACGATCCAGCCGCTCCGCCTGGGTGCGCAGAAAGCCGATGTTGTGAACATGTGGCGTTTATGCCGAGCGGTGGACTATGCCGAATTGGCGCGGGCAGCGCCGGCTTTCTGTGGGTTTGCGCGTAATCGGCTCGGCATAGTTTTACGTTTTCCCGCGGCAAGCTATACCGAGTGA
>Ga0116227_10011813_pt1 | contig 14517 bp, 15 predicted proteins | sample S1TSphgellanicum_FD_89693 | JGI IMG/M metagenome (GOLD analysis project Ga0116227, IMG submission 89693) | Host-associated microbial communities from peat moss isolated from Minnesota, USA - S1T2_Fb - Sphagnum magellanicum MG | ecosystem: Host-associated > Plants > Peat moss > Unclassified... | reverse complement strand
CTATTTTTGCTTTTAAGGATCGTGTATGGCTGAAAAAACCGTAATGGAAGAGATGGACGAAGCGTTAGGGCCGGTGGTCGATGAGCCCACGCCTGATGCTGAAACGCAAGGTGCCGAAGGTGAGACGGAAGGGCTCGATACCGAAACGGAAGGCACCGAGGGAGAGACGGAAGGTGCCGAAGGCGAGACGGAAGACACGGAAGGTGAAACCGAAGAACGCGGTCCCAATGGTGAGCGTGAACGCAATCCTGATGGCACCTGGAAAGCCAAGGAACAGCTCAAGCTCGATGCGGACGGCAAGCCGATCAAGGAGGTCAAGAAAGCTGATCCACTGAATGATCCGATTCCTAAGGAACTGAAGAAAGAAACCCAAGAGCGCATCCGCACCCTGATCGATACGACGAAAACGGTTACGGCCGAACGCGATGCGATCCGAAAAGATTTCGATTATTTGGTCACAGGCGTGCAGGCCACGGGCGCAACTCCCGCGCAGTATGGCGAAACACTCAATTGGCTGGCACTATTCAACAGCCGCGATCCGGCGCAACAGGAGAAGGCCCTTGAGTTGGTGGAATCGGTGGCGGATCGCCTGGCGACGCTATTGGGTAAAGAGCGCTCCGTGGGAGACCCTTTGGCCGCACACGCGGATCTTAGAGATGCGGTCACCAAAGGGCAAATTACTGCGCAGTACGCGAAAGAGATTGCGCGCACTCGCAATGGGCAACAATTCCGCTCGCAGCTCACATCTTCAGCAACGCAAGAACAACAACAGCAACAGGCCCGTGAGCAAGAGCTAACGCAGGCCCGTTCAGATTTGACTGCGCTCGGCAACACTTTGAAGGCGAGCGACCCGGATTACGAAGCCAAAAAGGCCATTCTGGTCCCGGCGCTCAAACCCGTGTTCGCGGTCATTCCTCCTTCGCAATGGGCCGCCAAATTTCAGGAAGCTTACAAGGCGGTCAAAGTTTCGGCGCCGGCCAAGCCGCGCAGCGTGCCGGCGAATCAGCCGCTGCGCGCCAAGCAGCCGGCCGGAGGCGCAACCAAAGCTCCCTCCAGCATGCTCGAAGCGATCAGTGGCGCTCTTTCAGGAATGCGAAAATGAACTACAGCAAAGTACTCGTGACGACTCCCATTCGCGGCAATCAAACCTTGACGCTCTATACGGCCGGGCTCTTGCAATCCGGCGGTTTGCACGGCGGCTGGCTGCCGCTCGCAGGCCAGTCGGACATTTATGTCGCGCGCAACGTGCTGGCGAACGAGTTTTTGCGTCGCAAAGAGTATGACACCATGCTCTGCATCGACAGCGACATTGGCTTCACGCGCGATGACGTGAAGAATCTGCTCGATACGCAGGAAGACTTCGTGAGCGGGTTGTACACCGACAAATGCCAGCCGCCAATGCCTTTCTGCCGTGCGGCGGATGGCAGCAACGTGCCGCTTGCGGATATACCCAAACAAGGGCTGCTCAAAACCCGTTTCGTACCGGGCGGATTCGTCAAAATCAACCGCGTTGTGTTTGAGACCATCATCGCCAAAGGGTTGGCGCAGCCGTATGGCAAAGGAAATTTCCATCATTTCTATTTTGGTCGAATAGCATTTGATAACCTCTTGTCCGAGGATTATTCATTCTCGGATTTGGTGTACGCGGCGGGAATTCAGCCTTGGATCAACTGTGGCGTGCGGTTATCGCACGATGGCCGCACGTTGGATCCGCAAATTCCTCCGGTCGCCATCGAAGCGCCGGCTGATTCGCGACTGGTATCGGCCGCATGAACGATTTGACGATTTGCATTCCGACCTACAACCGAGATCCATTTTTGAAATGGACGCTGGAGCGCACGCAGGCAGATTTTCCAGGCGTCAAACTCATTGTGTCGGATGATGGCGCGAGCGCGCTCGATATTCCCGGCCGTTACATCCGCCAATCTCCTCGTATTGGTGCGTTTCCAAACATGCGCGCCGCGCTCTTGGCGTCGCACACCAAGTATTGCGTGTTTTTGGCGGATGATGACTATTTGCTACCTTTGGAAGTGCAGAAAGGCATTGCGTTTTTGGATGCAAACCCTGAAGTACTGGCTTATTACGCGCCGTGTCAGCTCTATGATGAGATCGAACAGAAACCCGCGTGGGATGCGTTCTACCCAGCCAGCGATGAGACATTTTCGCGCGCGGATTTGCTCTGGAATTTCATCATGCACAAGCACGTCTGGCCGGAGCATGCGATCTATCGGCGCGATCGGCTGGAGGAGATCATGCAGCCGCGTACAGCGGCCTATTGGTGTTTTGTGGATCTCGCCAACGCAGCGGTTCGAGGTCCGGTGCATTTTGCCAAGACGCCCTACTACCGCAACATCACGGCGCACCCCGCAGGCGGCCGGCTGAAGCTCGGAGATCAGCAATGCCTGACCGAGTTCGATGCGTATCGAGCGGGCCTTGAAGTATTGGCACACGATATTTTTCAGGGCAATTTGAAAGACAAAGCGTTGCGGCAAAACGTTAACGACATGATCAGCCAGTTCATGTGGTCACGTTTCGAGGTCGCATCGCGAATTTTCACTTTGCAAGGACGGCTGACGGAAGCCGAATTGATGAAGAAACGAATGGTTCTAAGCAGCCGAGGAGATTAACCCATGGCGATGAAAACACTTTACACACCCAAGCTCAAGACGGAAAAAGGCAAAGCCAAAACCGGCGAAAGCCCCGCACCGATGCGCGATGATGAGCGTCCGCCGACGCTTTATTTGGAGGATGAGCATTTGAAAAAGCTTGGCATCAAAAAGATGCCAGGAGTTGGTGAAAAATTGCACGCTCGCATGGTCGCGCACGTCGGTGCCATCAGCGAAGATCAAGATCGGGGCGACGGACGCGAGCCGCGTCGTCACATGACGTTGCACATCCACAAGATGGACATGGGCACGGACGGCCCTGGCAAAGAGGTCGATCAGGAAGCGGAATCCAAGGCCGGCGCCAAGGCCGCGATGGACAAAGCGCTCAAGAGTGAAGCCGGCGGCGAGGGTGAGGATTCCGAAGGCGCGGAATGACACCATGAAAGCGCCGCACAGTCACAGCCGTTTATGGTGCCGTGCATGTCACGGCAATGAGTTGATGGAGGTACTGGATTTTGGAACGCAGCCGCCCTCCAATGCGCTGCTTAAAACAGAATTCAGTGAAGAGAAGAAGTACCCTCTTCGAGTCGTGTTGTGCAAAAGCTGCTATCTGATGCAGCTCGATTATGATGTTTCACCCCAGGAAATTTTTGACGAATACGTTTATTTTTCGTCCAATTCCAAGGAATGGCTTGCCCATACCAAAAACTATTGCGACATGATCTATCGACGTCTGGGGCTTAGCAAAAGCAGCTTTGTCGTGGAAGTGGGCAGCAACGATGGCAGTCTGCTCGAAAATCTCAAAGATCGCTGCCAGGTGTTGGGAATCGATCCTTCCCATACCGTGGCCGAAGTCGCGATCGCTCGCGGCGTGCCGACGCAAATCAAGCATTTGACGGAGATGACCGCCGTTCAAGGGTTTGCGGATCTCGTCATTGCCAACAACGTTCTGGCGCACATGCCGCATTTGGATTCCGCCGTCAAATCACTGGCTCGGCTGATGAAACGCAATGGTATGCTGACCATTGAATTTCCCCACGTGTTGTCACTGCTCATCAACGGGGAATTCGACACGATTTATCATGAGCATTATTCGTACTTGTCGCTGCTCGCCTTGGAGCCTTTGTTTGAATCTCATGGGCTCTACGTGCGCGACGCGGAATGGTTGCCAACCCACGGCGGCAGTGTCCGATTGTACGTGCAAAAAGAAAGGGGTTACGCTTCGTTTGCCGTGCAAGAGCTTCGTCGCATGGAGCTGCCGCTCAAAGACATTTCCATGTATTTGCAATTGCGCACATGGGCTGAAAAAGTTCGCAAGGATTTTTTGGCGTTGCTCAAAAACAGCCCTCGCATCTACGCATATGGCGCCGCAGCAAAAGGTAATACGTTTTTGAACTACTGCGGGCTCACGTCCAAAGACATCCATGCGGTAGGGGATACGACTCCCAGCAAACAAGGCAAATTCTTGCCAGGTTCACACATTCCGGTCATATCCGAAGAAGCGCTGCTTGCGCAACGGCCGGCTTATGTGCTGATTTTACCGTGGAATTGGGAACATGAGATTGTCTCAAAGCTCGGCAAAACCCTGGCAAGCTGGGGTGGCAAATTCATCGTGGCCATCCCTCAATTGCGCGTGTTCAGTCCCAGCATTGATCACGGTGTTTCGCCGTGTTTGACGGAAGCGGCGGGCGTAGTGTAAATTCTGCAAGCATTAATGGCTGCGCCGTGACACCTAGGGGCTTCGGCACCCTCTAAATTCCGAACGGCCTCTCGGGAAGAACGCATCGTTTTTCCACCCCTACGAGAGACCACTATGCCATTCACTACCGAACAGCTCGCGTATGCCGGCACGGCAGCGATCAACTATTTTCTGCGCAACGACCCGATCGACAACGTGAACATTGCACGTCCGCTGATCAAAAAACTGATGGAGGAAAAGAAACCCTACGTTGGCGGCCTTCAGTACGTTGTTGAGCAATTGCGCTACAGCAACGACTCGAACTTCCAGTCCTATTTCGGCGACACCCAAGTCACCTACAACCGCAAGCGCACTTTGCAGCAGGCTAAATATACGTGGGGCAGCTTCCACGATGGTTTTGGTCTGAACGAGGATGAGCTGACACAGAACGGCATTGTCATGACGGATGACAAATCGAGCGTGCCGTCCGAAGCGGAAAAAGTGCAGCTCACCAATTTGCTGCAAGAAAACAGCGAAACGCTGAAGCTCGGCTTTCAGGAAAACTTCGACTACATGCTGCATTTGGACGGCACGCAGTCAGCCACCAACATACCGGGACTGGATCTTCTCGTGTCCACGGTGCCGACTGTTTCGCAAGTGGTCGGCGGCCTTGATCAGTCGATTTACACCTGGTGGCAGAATACTTCGATCACTGGCATCAGCACGGGGACCGCCGGCAACCTCACCCAACAGATGGAAATCGCGTGGCGCGATTGCACCCGCTATGGCGGCATGGCGCCCAACTTCATTTTGGTGGGCGAGCTGTTTTTGGATGCCTACCGACTCGATGCGAAGAACACCATCAACCGTACCGTCTACATGAAGGACGATGCGGAGCCGACCAAGCTCGACGGCGCGGTGGGTGAAGGCATTCGCACCGGCATGTACTTCAAGAACGTAGAGATCATCTGGGACCCGGTGATGACGGTACTCGATGGGCTGTACGCGCCGACCATTCCCTGGGAGAAGCGTTGCTATTTCCTGAACACCAAGTTCTTGAAGCTGCGCCCCATCCAGGGACATTGGATGATCAATCGCACGCCGCCGCGGGTGTACGATCGCTATGTCCACTATTTCGCGCTGACGGCCAAGGCCGCGCTGACCACGGGCAAGCGCAACGCGCATGCCGTGTTGAGCATTCAGTAACGCCGTTCCTACAGGAGATCATTTCATGCAAGCTCTCATTGTGACTGGTACGGCAGCTGGAACGCAGCCGATCTATCTGCCCTACGACAAAGCCCCGGTGCCTTTCGGAGATCCCCTGGCGGCCACGCTGACGGCCGCCACGCCGACTGTCGTCACCGTCAAAGGGTACACACCAACGCGCGGCGATGCCGTGGCATTTTCGCCCAGCAATGGCTTTTTGAGTTCGCTGTCAGGCACCTTGTCGACCATCGGTATCGTGGCGAACACCACGTATTATGTGACTTCGGTGTCGGGCAACACTTTTTCATTGACCACTCAGAAAGCCCTCTCTACCGATTATCCGCTGTCTTCGATCACCACGGGTGGCAACTCGGTAGGCGGCACGGTGGCGACGCCTACGCTCGCGGTGCCGCTGTTCGTGCACTTGCTCTCGAACCAACCGGACGGCCCGCTGGCGCCGTTCAAATCCGGCGCATCGGTGCTGGCGATCAATGGTGGCGCGGTGTCCGGCACGGGATCTTCCACTCTGCCGATCACCGTCATGGGCGCGCCCGATTTGAGTTCCACGTACACCACGGCGGCTCCCGGCGCTCCGATCGGGCCTTCCTCCTTCAGCGTGATTGCGACCATTGGGTTCGGTGCGCCGCAGATCATTCAATTAAGCAACGATTGGATCGTGGCCTCGGGTTCCACGTCCACGCTGATACTCATCCAAAACTAAAGGAGGTGATCCATGCGATTCGAGCGAGTCAAGATCAAACGTGACACCAACACGGTGCACAATCGAGCCGTTCCGCCGTGGGAAATTCCTATTCTGGAATGGATATTCGATGAGGGCAACATCGAACGATTGGGATCATTCGAGGACACGGAACACGAATATCCCGACGCGGCTCAGGAGCTGAATCGATTGGAGCGTTGCTACGGATCAGATCCCAAGAACGGCGTGCCGCACGCCAATTCAGTGTACGGCAACGCACACGCGGGGGTGCGAACGTTGCGCAAGATGATCGAGGATGCCAAAGCTCAAGAGGCAGAAGCGGCCGGCCCGAAACGGCGACGGCAACGCCGCACGGCGGATTCGTTGCTCAATTGATTTGGGCTGTTGTCTTTAGCTAGATCGTAGCCCTTGGGAAACATATCCCAAGGGCTTTTTTGTTAGAGGATTGTTGAATGGCGCTGAACATCGTTTATCCCACACCGGCCGAGGTCGCGCTATTGCTGCACATGGATGGCGCGCAAGGTTCAACGTCCTTTGTCGATAGCAGCGTCTATCTGTGGCCGGTCATCGATGTTTTGGGCGCGTACATCACCACGTCCACGGTGAAGTTTGGCAGCGGCGCGTTGAGCCTGCCCAGCAACTCCAGCAATCCCGCATCCAATTCGCTTCAGATAAACGTCACTGAACCCGGCAACGCACTGGATATTTTTTCCAGCACCAACGATTTCACTGTTGAGTGTTGGGTGTACAGCACGGCAAGCACAGGTAACATTTTTTTATGGGCCGCTGAAATATATTCAGACGATCCAACCGGGCCGTGGGCCAGTCTTAGAGTCACAATGAGCAACAGCTCTGGTCAAGCCTACATACAATTTCTTTACGATTTTGCAACAGATTCTTTAGAAGGTTACGCTACCGGAGTAGTGGCTCCAAATACATGGCATCACTACGCTTTGGTAAGATACAACGGAACGTTGACTATTTACATTGACGGTGTAGAGGAACTTTCAAGCACCTATTCCAGCGGTGCTAAAGTTAATATAGGCGATTGGTTGATCGGTAACACCAACGATTCCAATGGCGCGAAAAATCCGCTGTTTATTGATGAGTTTCGCATCAGCAACATTGCGGTGTACACCGGAAATTTCACGCCTTATGGGCCGTTCACCATTTATGCGGCTGTCAACCAAGGGGATATCACTGATCCTGAAGCATGGCAAGATGGTGCGGAAAATGTTCCTCCGGCGGTATACCAAAACGTACCAACCGCTGTAAATTTCCCATTGAATGGCGACGGCCGGTATTGGTGGCAGGGCAACTATTCCGGTCCTTACGAAAACGTATCAATCGGGTTCATCGGCAACCCGGCATTTTTGGTCGATACCGCATCCTTGCAGTGGTCGATATTGCAAGCCGCCGGAGATGGCAGCAGTCCTGTTATCACTTGGAGCAATGGCAACACTGCTACGGTAACCACATTAGGTAGCGCTTCAGGCCCACAAAGCGCGATCAATTATAGTGGGCAAATACTTGCCACGATCACAAGCGCTTCGTCATTTTATTTGACGGTAAGTTCTACTGGCGGCACGCTCACCACAGGATCTTTGCCGTGGATTTTGGCGCTCGCCATCACGCGCAACGTCAACGAAACCATTCAGTGGGATACGCCGAATCCGTTCAACCCGGTGAGCTACAACGCGGCGTGCATGGACAACGTAGTGCCCACGGCCACGCTCGCGGCACTACGCACGCGCATCATTAATAGATTGGGGTTTATCACCCCGGAAACCGTGGACGCCACGGCAACGTTTTTGCAGCTTCAAACGCGGGTCATCGCGCGCTGCGGGTTCAAGACGTTGTTGACGCAGCAAACCGGCATGACGTTGCTTCAGCTTCAAACTTACCTGATGCAGCGTTTAGGGTTTTCTGCACAGGCATCGAACCCGCCGCCGGGGGTGGCCAATTTTTTGACCGCTATCTTGAACGAAGCGCAGCAAGGATTGTGGCGTCGGTATGCCGAAGATGGCTACATGGTCACCGCGTCACCGTCGATTTTGTCAACGGCCGGCGATACGTTGTCACTCGATAACTTGGCGGTGCAGCTCTCGGCGGTTGCCATCGGCAAAGCCCACTATGGGCAGCAAGACGCGCAGATCATAGGCAATCAATTCGAGAATTACCTCAAAGAATTGATGCTGCGCAATCCACCCAACATGACGACGGTTGTGCAACAGTGCATCAATGATGCGATTCAGATTATCTGGCGTCGTTATGGCTATGAGGTCAACGGCATCATCACCACAGGAGCGCCAACGCAACTCGCCAACAGTACCGATGTGTGCACCATTGATGCTCAAGCGGTGGAAACGATGGCCGTGGCGCTCGTCAAAGCGCACTACGGGCAGAAAGATGCGCAAGCGATCGCACAACAAGTGGAAACGTATTTGACAGAATTGCTCAAGCGGCAACCGCCCAATTTGGTGGCAGTCATCAATGATTTTCTGAACGATTCGCAAACGACTTTGTACAAGCGCTATCTTCAGCTTCACACCAAGCGCTTCTTCCGTTGGAAGGTCAATCCCGGCCAGCGTTTTTATTCAATCATGGACAATGACGAGGACGTGCTGTGCAACTACACCATGGACCCGTTGAAGCAAATCGAATGGGCCGGCATCCAAGACACACGCAACGTGTGGTATCCGCTGATTCAAGGCATTCCGCCGCAGCTCTACACCATGATCACCAAACCCTGGCGTCCCGCACGCTATGACATTCGTCAGGCGATCGAGTTGTACCCGGCGCCTGATCAGACTTATTGGTTGTGGGTCAAAGGGCATTTTGGTTTGCAATCCTTCACACTCGATACCAATAGCACGACGATTGATTGCAATCTGGTGTTTTTGCACGCACTTGCCAACGCTAAGGCGCACTACGGACAACCGGATGCGCCGAACATCATGAAGCAAGCCGATGAGTACCGCGCGGAGCTGATCGCAGGCACCCATCAAACGGCGCATTACCTGCCAGGCACGATCGCCGTGCCGCCGGCCGTGCGCCCGACGCTCATCCAATATCAGGACAACCAATCAGGATGAGAGCTTCACCCCTCACTGTTCTGGCTGGCGGTATCAATCGTCTGCGGGTCAAAGGCGGCGCGGCGTCCGATCAACTGTACGATTTGCAAAATGCGTGGATCACCAACGCAGGTTCGATCAAACCGCGCGAAGGCACGATCCGCACGGCAACGCTCGACAGTTCAACCGTGGGGCTAGCAGCGGCTAACGGGCAATTCAACATCTTTTCCAGTTCGTACTCAACGGCCACGCTGACCACGGGCTATGTGCTGAATGTGTTGTCGAACCCCAGCAACACCACATCTTCTCCGGTCAAGATTTGGTTTGCCAAACCCTTCATGGGGTTCCCCTACGTGGTGGCGCAATTTTCGGATTCGAGCATCCATCACTATTGGCTGCAAAACAACGGCTCGTGGACGAGTTCCACGGACTACACCAGTGCCAGCATCGTGTTGCCGCCAACGTTGAACGGCTTGGCTTACCAAGGGGTGCGGGACTTTCCGCCGCAATCGCAATGGAGCGCCAACACCAACATCACATCGGGGTCTTATGTTGAGCCCACGACGCCCACGGGCTTCGCCTACCAGGCGATTGCTACCACAGGCTCTCCGGTGCACACCGGGCAGTCTGAGCCCGTGTGGCCCACCGTAGCCGGCGGCATCATCCAAGAGTTTGGCGACTTTGACTTGTCCGCAAGCGATGCGGGCACGACGCAGGCCAACAACAGCAATATATCAACCGCTTCCCCGTTGGGTGCGAACATCACGGACAAGTATGGTGATTCATCCACGATCGCCAACTCCGGTATTTACGCAACCGCATCGACGCTTTCGACGCTGACTTTGGCATCGACCAAAGTCACGACATGGACGCCTGGCACCAATTACGCCACAGGCGCCGTGGTGATTCCCACCACGACGCAAGGCGCGTATGTGAATGCCATTCCCAATGGCGACTTTGAGGGGGGCTCGGGGGCGGGCGGGTGGACCTTTACCGATCCCAGCGGCACCGCGCAATGGGCCTATAGCTCGGTGCTGCCGTACCAAGGAACCGAGTGCATCAGCATCCCTGGCGGCGTTTCCATGGGGCCGCATGGCGCTTATGCGACCATGACGAGCTACAGTTTGGTATCTCCCGGCCAGAGCGTCACGGCTACCGCCTATTTAGACCCCAACAATTCGGGCGCCAACCTCACGTTGTGGATTCAGCTCAACTGGTACGACTCTTCCGACAACATTTTGAGTTCCAGCGGCAATCAGCAAAACGAGCAAACGGGCGGCGGCTATCGCAAGACTTCCATCACGGCAACGGCTCCCGTAGGCGCTGCGCATGTTCGCGTGTCGATCGGTGCCGGCGCCGGTACCAACAGCCGCAACGCGGGCTTTTGCGATCTCGTAAGCTGGAATTTGGAGACCGCTGCGCCGGTCAGCAATTTCCTCTACGAAGCCATTCAGCCCAACTCGGGTAGCTCGGCCGCGACGGAACCCACGTGGCCCACATCCTTGGGCAGCACCGTGATCGACGGCACTGTGACGTGGGAAGCCATTGGGACCTCGATCATCACGTGGCAAGCCATCCCTTTGATGCAATCCGGGCTCACGGCGCCGACGTTTCCAACGACGATTGGCAACACGGTGAGTGATTACAGCACTTACTCGAATCAGAATGGCTACATCACAACGTTTTGCAGCATGTCGTGGCAATGCGTGGATCGGCACATTTCAGACACCAATTGTCCGAACACCGTATCGGTCGCCATCGGTGCATCGCACGTTTTCGATGGCAACAATGACATCGTGAATTACTCCGCTGCGGTAAACCCCACGGATTGGACCAGCACCAACAATGCAGGCTATCTGCCCACAGGCTTGAACAACTACGGGGACAATCCGGTGGAAGCGCTCGCGCTCTACCGAGGTAACCTCGTGGTGTTCAACGCCTCAGGTTATCAGTTATGGCAGATCGATCCCGACCCGCAAAACATGGCGTTCTTGGATGCGCAGCCCGTGGGCTCAATTTGGCCGCGCGCGGCTCAATCAGTCGCCAACGATTTGTTATTCCTGACAGAGATCGGTGTGCGCAATTTGGGCACCATCGGTGCAACGGCCAACATGGAGATCGGCACCAGCGGACAGCCCGTGGATGATTTGATCCTGGCGCAAATCCAAGCGGGCACCTATGACCCGTTTTCGATCTACTATCCGGGCCGTGGGCAGTATTGGTTGATTTACGGGCCGCAAGTGTTCGTGTTGACCATCAACGGCAGCAGCGGCACGCGGTCTTGGAGCCGCTACATATTCCCCGAAGTGATTACCGATGCCACGTTGAGCGCAGGGTATGTGTACTTGCGCACGGCGAACAACCTCGTGTGGCAAGTCAACGCTGAAGCGGTAGGAGTGGATGATTCGGGCGGCTCGCCCGTTGCGTTTAACGGCGTAGTGCAGTGGCCGTACCTTGATCAAAACGAGCTGGGCATTCACAAGATGTTCTTAGGGATAGATTTGGTCGGCACCGGCAGCGTATCGGTGCAAATCGCCTACAACCAAGCGGATCCATCGACTTTCAACGACAGCGCAACGTTTACCACGTCAACCGGAGTCACTTCGGCTTACTTGGTGACGGTGCAGGACACGCTACCAGGGCAGCCCATTCCGATCGCACTCAACGCGCCGAGCTATTCGATAATTTTGACGTATGTGGGCAGCACCAGCAGCGCCAATGCATGGACGTGGCAAGCGGCCAATGTTTACCTGCAAGACGATGCGGATGCGGGAGCTACCGGATGATCACCATCTACAGCAATCCGTTGTTGCTCGATTTCATCAAAGTGTGTCTGCACATGCCGGAGGATGAGCGCAAGCAGCTCGAAGCTTTTACCGGGGAGCCCTACAACGTGGATGGTGCGGCGATCGGGAATTTCACAGTGCCAGGACCCAAATGGGTCGCTAAGCAAAACGATGACGTGTTGTGCATTGGGGGATTTGTTCCGCAGCGGCCGGGAGTGTATCGAGACTTCATGCTCACGACGGCGCAAGCGTGGCAGAGCTGGTTTCCGGTGACGCGCGCTGCGCGCCGCCTTATGGATCACATGCTCAACAGCAAAACGGCACACCGTCTGGAGTGCGTGGCGCCGGCTGGGCGACTCTACCAACGACCGGAGATCGCGCGTTGGTATGAAACCTTGGGCTACAACATCGAAGGAACGCTGTATGGCTATTGCGCAAACGGTGAGGACGCCATCATGTACTCACGGGTGAAACACTAATGGGCACCGGCAACAGCGCGGCGAATGCGGCTAACCAAGCCAATGCCGCTCAGCAAGCGCAAATCCAGCAAACCATCTCGCAAATAAACCAGGCGTACTCAAATCCCAATCGTCAAGCCCAATATGCGCAGTACGGCCAAAATTTGCAGAACTACTACACCGGGCAAGTCAACAACCAGGAAGCGATCAACGCGCGCGATTTGATGTTCGCAAATGCTCGCAGTGGTTTGACTGGTGGTTCGGCGGCGGTGGATTCCAACACGCAATTGCAAAAGGATTACACCAATGGATTGTTGCAGGCGTCACAGCAAGCGCAGGCGGGAACTTCCGCGCTGGAGCAGTCGGATATCAACGCCAAGAACCAACTGATTGGTTTGGCGCAGCAGGGCAATTTCACGGGTTCAATTCCTCAAGCGACGGCCGAAGCGCAAAACGCCGCGTTGGGCGCGGCGGCCAACTATGGTTCGGCCAACGCGATCAACAATTTGTTCCAGGGCACGCAAGGCATTTACCAAAACGAACAGACGGCGGCGGCCAATCGCAAAGCGCAGCAGTCTCCGATTGGCAGCATTTACGGGGGTTGACATGGGTTCGGATAACTTTTTCTCCAAACTCGCCAGTGTTGATCCGTTGGCGCAAGCGCTCGATCTACCGGGCGCGCACAAGTACGCGCAATCCCAAGCTCAGGATGCGGCCGGCCAGACGGACACCAATGGGGGTGCGTACACCGGCATTCAAGCATCGCTCGCGGGTGCTAACGCAGGATATGCACCGGGGGGTCCGGGCGCCACACCTGGGTTCATGCCAACGCAGCCTACGGGCGGTGCGTTTACCCGAGGCATATTGGGCGACATGACGCAAGCGGCCAACTTATCCGGCAACATCTCACCCACGGCGCAAACGGTGAATAACGGAGCGGGTGCACTGCCGAGTTTTTCAACCGCCAACCCTTGGGTGCAGCGAAGCACCATCACGACTCAAAGCGGGAGCTAATATGGGCACGTCATTTTTCAAACAAAACGGCGCTCCTAAGATCGGCATTGGCAGCACCGCGCCTTTTTCTAGCAGCTTGAAATCAAGTTCCTACGCAACGCACGGCGCCGCGCTCGGGCAACAGAAGGATCTTGCCGCCGCGCAAAGCATCGACAAAGCTGCCATGGCAGCGCACGGCCCGATGAAGCGCGGCGCAGCCTATCCCAAGGGGCCTAAGATATGAAAACCCATCGACGACAGCTTCGCGCTCGCGGTACGGAGGAATTTTGGGTGCCAGCAGTGTTGGCCGCCGTGAGCGCGGGTGGGCAGGCGATCAACCAAAGCAACGCCAATGCGCGGCAGCAAAACGCCGAAACCGAAGCGATCGATGCGCAAGAACAGTATCGTCAGCAAGCGAACGATCAAGTCAAAGCGTTGACGCAGCAGATCAACCAGAACACGCCGCAGCAGATACAAAACAGCGAACAGGCGCAGTTCGTCAATCAGCTTCGCCAAAATCAAGCGGGAAGCGCAGCCGGTGGCAGCACCAGCAACGATCCCAACAATTTTGGTGCGCCCGTTTCCGCGCTCGGCAACACGGCGGGAGCTAGCAAAGCGTTCAAGGCATCGGCGGATAATTCGCAAAAAGAAACGCAGCAGTACGGCAACACTGAAGCCAAGCAATTGAGTGCGCTCGATGCGGCTGTGCGCCAGCGTCAAAACGAAGGGTTGGCTATGAATACGCTACAAACCAATTTGAACACTTTGGGTCAAGCGTCCGCCGGCACGGGATTTGTCAATCAGCTCCGCGCGCAAACCGCTGGGGAGACCAGTCCATGGGCCACGTTGTTTTCAAACATTTTGGGCGGCACGGCCAACACGGCGGCCAAGAATGGATGGTTCGCACCTTCCTCAACTCCAACGGCGACAGCCGCTCAACAAGCGTATGGCGCTTCGCAAGGGCCAGCGGGGAATAACTAATGCCTAGCACACCG
>Ga0116227_10011812_pt1 | contig 14521 bp, 6 predicted proteins | sample S1TSphgellanicum_FD_89693 | JGI IMG/M metagenome (GOLD analysis project Ga0116227, IMG submission 89693) | Host-associated microbial communities from peat moss isolated from Minnesota, USA - S1T2_Fb - Sphagnum magellanicum MG | ecosystem: Host-associated > Plants > Peat moss > Unclassified... | reverse complement strand
TTTTTTTTTTTTTTTTTTTTTTTTTTTTTTTTTTTCCTTGCATGTTCTTTTTGTCCATCTATTTTATTACTATTTCAGTATTTCAATTTGCAGGTTCACTTCATTGGCTCAAAGATTTGACACTGCATACGTCATTACCTGTAAAAAAAGCCGAAGTTACTTGAAGGAAGAGTAGTTGCAAAAGTCAAAGGTTTGTCTCTTGAACTTTAGTATTGCAACTTCCAATTCAGGAAACTTTGAACTAGGGTTCTTTTTTCAAGTCTATGGTCTTGAACGATTGGCAACTTTTTCCATTTTTTGGGCAATCTTTTTTTAATGTACACTAAAAATTTAAAAACTTCGAATATTTTCCAATTTTTTTTGTCGCCACTATGTAAAATTCGCCCAAAAATAAAATGTTATTCCAAAATATTTGTTAAATAAAATGAAATCCAATTTCATTTTGTTTTTGCAGTTGTCACTGTTGTGGTGTTTATGATGGATCAACAAGAATTGTCATTACTAGTTGTTGGCTTTATTTTGTTGATTCAAGTTTTACAAAAGTTATTTGTGATGCCACAATTGAATTCCCAATTGTTGTTTTCCATGTTTGAATCATTGTACAATGACCATCAATTCAACTCTCAAATCTTGTTGACATCTTATGCATTACATGATTACATGATGTCATGTTGTTTGTTGGGATTAGGTGTTGAACTTGGTCATTGGGTGAAATCGTGATCAACTACGTGGTTCAACTATTTTTTATTGACGAAATATGAAAATAGTAAGTGGATTGAACATTTTCAAATGTCCAAATATACATATATGGACATTTGTAATCAGGTGAGGTCTTTGATTTCAAAGCATGATACTAGGTATAGAAAGGAAATTCCTATTGAGATTCATGTTTTATGTGCAATATATAAACTTGCATAGTGTGCAAATATCCTAACTTGTAGTGAGTTGTTTGCCATTGGTCAATCCACTATTGCACTTGTGTTTCACAAAATGGTCATGGCAATCAATTTGGTTTTTAGAAAATTAATAACATGGCCAATGGGTGATAAAATGCAAGTTGTAATGTTCGATTTTAAAAATTCATGTGACATGCTTAACATGATGGGTGCTATAGATGGCACACATATATCCATAGCAAAACCATCTAGTGTTTATTCTAAGGATTATTTCTTTCACAAGACAAGGGGGTACAATGTGGTTGCACAAACAATGGTTGACAGCCAGAAAAGGTTCATGGATGTTTATGTGGGATTGCTTAGGAGTGTGAATGATTTTTGTGTTCTAAGGAAGTCCAAGTTGTATCCACGTGCAATACACAAGGTTTCTTTCACATTGTTACTGGGTTACAGGATGGAATCCCCACCTTATTTGCTTGGAGATAAGGGATACCCATTACTTCCATGGCTTATGACATTACACAAAGAAGATGGGGAAATTCATTTAATTTTAGAATTGTGTTACAATTGCAAACACAAGAGGGGTAGGTTAGTTGTTGAAAATGCATTTGGCATATTGAAGCAAATTTTTAGAGAGCTTTTAAAAAAGACAAAATTGCACATAATTATTGTTCCTAATATGTTTTCTACATGTTGTCTATTCCACAACTCGATATTAGGGAGGAAAGAAGTGGATGTGGAAGAGCTCATGCAAATGATTCAAATTAAAAGTATGCAAGATGTTCATGCACAAAATTTCAATGGATTGCATCATGGTAAGGAAAATGTTCACATTCAAGGCCAAAAGCTCTCTAAGGAGCAAAACCATCACAATTTGGAAATTTATCTTATTGCACAACGTCATTAACGATGTATGAAATATTCAATCCTACCTTATTATTGGCATTCTTTCAATTCAAAAAAATTGGTCCCATGTAAATGCAATTTTTTTTCAAATACAAGATTGTTTGAAAATTTATTCATGTTCTTCTTATGAGGCAATCTCCTTGACTAATGTTAGATTGGCATGTCGTAGGCTCGTTATAAGTTCTAGTGGGGGTACATTACCATGTAAATTTCTTTTAAAAACTAAGGCTATGACTTTTGTAAACCTTGCTATCACTTGGACCATGCCTTGCTAATCAAGTTGGTTGATTTTTTTGTTTTGAAATTTAAAATACTCCAATTGTTTCTATAGAATCTCATCTTGTGTTCAAGCTTGTTTATCTTTAATTTCAATATTGATTGCATGGATACAATTGATGGAATCAACCAATGCTGCATTAGCCTTTTTAGTTGTTTCAATGAGACTTTTGTGGGTTGTACTTGATTTTTGTTTGACCCTTGTGTTCCCAACATTGTGACAAAATTGAACAAAAGCATTGTTTGCAGCTAGTTGTGTGTTTATATCTATAGCTTGCTGCGTGCTTCTGTTTATAATTAGCTATGTGTTTTTATCTATAATTGGTTGTGTACTTTTTGTTGTGCATCATGGTAAAGGAATATGCCTAGCTTTTCTTGGAGTGTGCAATGGTTGTGTAATTCGTTCTATTATTGGATTTGATGTAGGTGGTCCCCCTTTTACATTTGGATTGTCTACAATTGGACTTGGAAATGTAGGTTGAATTATAAGCTTTTGCCAAGCTCCAACTATCACAATGGTCTTGAGTTTGGTTGGGGGAAAAGAAAAATTGATTGGTAAACTTTGCCCAACAATGTGGAGATTGGATGGAATTGCCCATTATTCCCTTATTCCAATGTTTCCACATAGTATAACACTGGATCATGGGCTGTAAAGGGTGATGCATTTCTCTCCATGGGCTTTTCACAATTAAGTTTTTCATTAGACCACAAATTTTCACACAATGAAAAATCACATGAAAAAATACTACACAATAGACATCATCATTTAGATTCATGAAATCTCTTAAATGCAAGGGGTTGAAACAAGGTCTACTATTCATGAAGATGTCAATGAGTTCAAGAAACATTCTACTAAAGTTTTTTAGCAATCCTTACGAGACCTTGTCTTGTATAGACATGTCCCAGTATTCTTCATTGTGGCTTGTAACATTTTGGTAGTCATGTACAAAGACCCCCATTTATCTTTGTAAACTAACTTGTTGCGGTGATGATGAAAATGAAAATTGGCCATTATTATTTCAAATATATGCTTCCATTTTGTGATTGTTGTCTCCATATTATCTCTTGAATCAACAACTTCCAAGCTTGCTTTGTGCTCAACTTTCTTTGCATTTATGAATGTTAAGACCTTTAAATTTTCCAATTGGCTTGTCTAGGCTTTCTTGTTTTGACTTTTACACAATCCAAGTCTACAACTTTTTGCTTCCTTTTGTTCTTTTGAATCACATCTAATGTTTAGGTGAAAGCACAATACGATAACACCCTTTGGGGCATTTTTGGGTCTAGTATTATATACATATAATATAATTATTTCGAAAGCATGGTACATTTAATTTTGGGTATCAATTTTGGTTTTTGGGCCCTACAACAATTATTTTTACAAAATTAATGTTATGTAATATTATTTTTAAAATATTAATAAATTTCATTATCTATATTGAAAGATACATAAGTATATTTATAATATACATTGGTATAATAGGGCCATAGTATTGTTTTGATTGCATTAATTTTAGGGCTTTATTAGTCAGTGAAATAATCAATTTTAATGGAATTTTTTAAATGGCCCATCTAGCTATGTTTGTCATCTTGTATGTGGATGTGATTTCTTATCAATATTTCAATTTACCACACATTTATTGCATTTTTGTTCAAAAAATCTCATTTATTGAAATGAAAATTTACAAATTAATCACATGGTATCCAAACATGAATCATATTATGTGAAATGATATGGTTCAACTTTCATAAAGATTAAAAATTATTTAAATTATTTTTGGAGTATATTTGTGTTTTTGAATACAAAAGTACATTATATTTATTTTCACAAATATACCCCAATCTCCCATTTTATAAAATGAAATGAAATAGTTTTTTTTTAAATTTCTTGCCTAGGTTATATTCTAACATAATATGCAAAAATATGGAAAATTTTGAGGTGAGATACACTCAAACATGTACATCCTTGGAAAGTAGTACAATGTGACACCCCAAAAGAGGTCATTGTAATATGTTTTCATATGTTTTGCTACTATCTTTAATCAAGATTATTATGTCTATAAAAGAGTATCACATTCTTTCATTACCTTCAAACATTTCAATTATTGATTTCAATACAAAATTTCATTGACTATTTATTTTTTCATAGTTCTTTCATTTTATTGTTCAGTTTATGATTCATGTAGGAAAATGGGTAGTGGATTTTGATTGTACTTGCAATAATACCACTTGTTGATGTTGCCATTTGGTGAAGGTGATTGTGGACGACATCCTGCTCCTCGTCGAATGCTCACAACTCGCTTGACATTCGCTAACTATTCTTAAATGTCAACGGTTCAATTCTAACTACCCACATGGCAATCTTGAAAAATAAAAAATGCCAGACACAATCTTTCACTACAATGCAATAACAATTCCTATAAATGGAGCTCTGTAAACTTACATGTAGAGCATAGATTATTGTTCAACCTTTTGTTGTAATAGACAATTGAGTAACGATAGAGCAATAATAGGTTGTAGCAATAAAACTGCAATAGAGAAGCTAAGAGAAATCTTGTGCATAGAACTTGTTGTAGAGAATGCAATGGAGCTTGCCAAAGGAGGAGGAGATAAAGAGCAACGAAAGTTTGGAAAGAGAGGAAAATATTAACTAACATTGAATTAATCACCCATATTTTGAGATTTTATGTAACATCAATATATTTTTTTTGAAATGTTCATATTTTGAACATTTCAATGTTATCAAACATTAGCCCTTAACACTAAGATAACACTAATTCCATATCATATGCCAACTCAACGTTAATGTTACGTAAGATGTTATATGTGGACTACCACCTTAATTTAACAATATAAACATTGAACTAGTATTGGCGCAAACACCAAATGTGGTTGGGCCTTAAACTAGTTTAAACAAGCCTAATGAGAGAGCATTAGGCTCGTAAGCTTTCGACACCTGGAGGCTACTTCCCCTTGGGTGGTTTGAGCTATTGTAGTTGAAGGCACACTTATGTACATGCTAACATTTTGTTAGGCTCACCCTAACAGGCTCGTCTATGGACTTAGAATTGGCCCACTCTCTCCGACCCATACAAAGGTCGACTCACAAAAAGGGTTTTGGAGAAAGTGGCCAATGGTCAAGTCACTAGATTTTGAATGTTTAAATCGCCATGTTTAGACAATAGGTTCCAGCATGTCGCCAAAAATCTATAATACATAGGGGGCAGTTTCTGCACATGTCTGTTGAATAATTATTTAGTTTTGAAGATTCATTTTCGAAAATTAAATAGTTCTTGAATATTCCAGAATATTCTTCATTTTTCTTCACAAAAATATTTTCCTCAAGAAATTTATTTTTTTGGTTGAAAATTCCAGCCTTTCTAAGAATAATATAACTTGTGCCCAAGCCACTGAGGTGCCAAAGTATAGGAGGAATCCTATTTTTTTTTCCACTTTCCTCTCTGACCCGTAGCCAAAATTTGGTCAAGCCCTCTTGTGGATGATCGCCAGACCTCCTCCCCACAAAATTCGGGAAAAAAAAAAAAAAAAAAAACCCTTCTCCGCCCCCGGGCAAAAAATCACCCGAGGAAAAAAAAAAATTAGTTTAAAAAACGCGCGCGCGCGCGGGCAAAAGGAAATAGAAACTTTTCTTCGGTGGCCGCCGGCCAAGTAGCAGCGATGAAAAGGGAACAGAACGGGGGAGATTCGGTGCTGGATTGGGGTGGTAATTTATCATCCATCTATGTGCTCCACAAACCCTAGCGAGAAAGGATGAGCGAGGAGGCTTTGGAGCATTTGAATTTCATGGGTATTCGTTTTTTGCTCGTGTTGTTGTTGCAGAGTGAGTCGGATTTCTGCGTCTGTCTGTCGGAGTAGGTAGTGGAGGAGGCGAGCTATGGGACAAGAAGAAGATGATTTGTGAACCATTTGTGTATGTGATCATCAATTCTGGTTTGTCGGATTGAGTGGATTTTTGTAGATCCTTTTAATATAAGTTTGTTCCTCTTTTTGTTTTGGTTCTGCAGCTTGTTTTTGTGCTGAGAAGGAATGAATGAATCCTCTTGTGTTTCTTTTTGGGCCCCCGTTTCTTTTCTTTTGCGGATTTGATTGTTGAGTGATATATAGTGTAAACTACAGTTTTGTAAGAAGGCAAGCGGACAAGAACAGAAGCAGAAGAAGAAAGTCGAACGGCGGCTTCAGGGTTCCGGAAGCCAAAGCCGCTGCTCCTCTTCTTTTGCCTTCGGTAAGTCAATCTGGCGCAGAAGATCGGAAAAGCGGTGCGAAGGCCAGGCGTGATGTCCAAGGCCCGGGTGTATGCAGATGTGAACGTGCAGCGCCCCAAAGAGTATTGGGATTACGAGTCGCTTTCTGTGCAGTGGGGGTAATGTTTGCTTCATTTCTCTCTCTTTTTCTTCTCTCTGTTTTATACCTCCCTCCATGCCTTCGGGCTTTTTTTTTCTTCCCGTGTTTTATGTTTCCGAGCTTTGGAAACGATATCCGGAGTCGTCCTGGATCTTCCCGTATGGAAAAGATTGCCTGTTATGTCGACAAGCAAAGGATAGGACTCTGTAGATTCCCGAAGGAAGGAACGCGACCTAGATGTCTTGTACAAAGTTTCTGAGAATGAAAGCCAATAGGTAGGTAGCCGATTATTCTCTTAGGCTTCGTTATCAGCTTGTAAAGGTCTTGTGGAGAAATTCTGGTTATCCTTTTAGCCTGGCTTCTGGTCATCTCGAACAATGCTGTGCCCTGTAAGACGAACTCAATCATGTTTGTAGACCTTTGTTCCAAATCAGGAAAGTATTTGACACTTGCTCCTTGCTGTATGTAGATTTTGCATACTGAGGTGTTTTTTTTCTCTTTTTTTTGGTTTGTTTCTGGAAGACCTGATGAACCACTAATTTGCAACTGAAGACTTCTCGATTCACTCTGGTGGTAGCTTGGTAGGAGGACCTCTGCCATTGTGGTGGCACAGTCACTTGCAATTCGTTTCTTTGCAGGCAGGATGATTTGCTTGCAAGAGCCTTGTGGTAATAGCAATTGTAATGCTTAAGCTTGTGGGAAGACATGTGATGTTACTATCTGGTTCAATTCAATTTCAGGAACCAAGATGATTATGAGGTGGTACGGAAGGTGGGACGAGGCAAGTATAGTGAAGTTTTTGAAGGTGTCAACACATTCAACAATGAGTCCTGTGTCATCAAGATTCTTAAGCCTGTCAAGAAGAAAAAGGTGCTACTTCTCAAACTGTGTCATGTACATATGCAAGAGCTGCTATTTTCTGGAATGAGGAACCTAGTCAGAGAGACCTCTGCTGATCAGTTTTGAAACTGCTGATTATTTTTTTCCTCTTCTGTGTGTGTGTTTGCTTGCACCTTGATGCTGGAAGATCAAACGAGAAATCAAGATCTTGCAAAATTTGTGTGGTGGCCCCAACATTGTGAAGCTACTGGACATAGTGCGAGATCAGCAGTCTAAAACGCCCAGCCTTGTCTTTGAGTACGTGAACAACACAGATTTCAAAGTGTTGTACCCCACACTGTCAGAGTATGACATACGATACTACATCTATGAGCTTCTGAAGGTGAGTCAAATGAAAGATCCCATATGCTGAAACAGTGTTGGGATGGGTGAACTCTCAAGATACTACACTCTAAACATGTATGTAGCCCACCTCTGAAAGTAGACACTACCCACAAGAGGTAAAGCCAGGGGAATAGGCTCTCTCAATCATGCTTGCTCTGAGGAGTTTAGCATCAAGGGTTTTTAACATACTGAGTGATTGCCTTTTACATCTGTATTCAGGCATTGGACTACTGCCACTCACAAGGCATAATGCACCGAGATGTGAAGCCCCACAATGTAATGATTGACCATGAACAACGAAAACTTCGACTCATTGACTGGGGCCTCGCCGAGTTTTATCACCCTGGCAAAGAGTATAATGTGCGTGTTGCATCCAGGTAATGGATAGAAGTGTTCTGTAGTGAACTTATTTTCCCATCTGTACTAGTGTTGGAGAAGAAAAGCCATTGTGCCTAGTGATTCTTGTACAGCTTTTTGCCCTCTGAATTGAAGTGTTGTCAGGGAACAGGTACTTCAAAGGACCAGAGTTATTGGTGGATCTTCAAGATTATGATTACTCCCTTGACATGTGGAGCCTGGGATGCATGTTTGCTGCCATGGTAAGCCCCACTCCTCCTTAGTATCTTTAGGATATTCCCATGGTCATACTATTCTGAGTTTGGTTGGTCTACACCTCTGAAGAATAGTCTTTGGGTGTGAAATGCAGATTTGATCATCTTTAGTCTGTTTCCTGGAGAAGGTCTCTTGCACATTGACATAGTGATGATGGATCAAGTTGAGTCCCTGGACGCAGATTTTCCGCAAGGAGCCGTTTTTCTATGGCCATGATAACTCAGACCAGCTTGTGAAGATTGCTAAGGTACAGCATGGCTGCTGAATCTGTTTCTCTTGTTTAAAGTGGCAGTTCTCAGATGTATGCACTGACATTCATATTTTATAAAATTTGGTCCTCAGGTTTTGGGGACTGATGAGTTGAATTCATACTTGACCAAGTACCGCCTGGAGTTGGACCCACACTTGGAAGCATTGGTTGGCAGGTTTGTGCAGACTTTTTTCTTGCCACTCATTTCTCCATGCAGCTATCCACAGTTGAATTAAAACCTAGTGAAATGGATTTTTGTGTAAAATGATGTATGTTTTGCAATCTGACAACTCAGAAAATAGTAGTCCCTACAATTTCTTCTGTTGTTAATGGGATATCATTTGCTAAGATTGTTTGCCACAACTTGTCATGAGTGCAGACACAACAGGAAACCATGGTCAAAGTTCATCAATGCTGATAATCAGCACTTGGTTGTGCCAGAGGTATCATAACACAAGCAGGCATATCTCTTATTGACTACTTATGCCATCTGGTCTCCAGAGTAGTCACACTAGTACAGATTGTGTGATACTTTAGGAGGGGCTAAAGGTCCCTGCTAAAATGTTGAACAGAGTGGCGTGACATCTGGGACAGGCCTTCTTTCAGGAGTAGCTTCCATGGTCTCTGTTGACTGACAAAATTTACCGGACTTTGGACTCAAAGTTAGTTCTTTCCCAAGGACCAGGCATAGGTTTTCCTGGTCTTTTGGTTGATGAGCTATGCCTTGGAGTAATAAAACATCATGACTCAGTCTTCCTGTTGATTCTGGAAATGTGACAAACTCAGGATGTAGGTATTTGTATAATGACTTGCCTGAAATTTTGGGCAAATTATTATTTACTTATCTACACCAACATTTGGAAACTGATTAAGTCAGTGGGGAGTCATGGCAGCTTGTCACTGCCAGTCATGGAGAAGGTGATGGTCTGATGCTTTGTGAGTGAAGACTCTCATAAGGTTATGACTGCACTCATCATTGTGTTACCTTCAGAGTGTTGTTGTGGAGTTTCCTCTGCAACCCCATAGATATTTCTGGGACAAGCTTCAGCCTTATATTGACATCTGTAAATGATTGTATAGTGATCATCTGGGGAAGGTTGGTGGCATATATTTTCAGCTTTAATTTTTTTGCATATCAGGGATCTCTTGGGAGTGCATGTATGCATAAAACCCTTATGTGTCTTTTGCAGGCAGTGGATTTCTTGGACAACCTTCTACAATATGATCACCAAGAGCGGCTGACTGCTAGAGAGGCTATGGTAGAGCACCTTCTTGCTTCTGTGTGCATTCATCTTCCAACACAGAGTCTTGCTGTTGTAGTCAACTTTGCTTCATCTTGGCTCCACTGTTTAACAGTTCAGTGTTTTTTGATCCTGCTATCCTTTTACAGGCCCACCCATATTTCTACCCTGTACGAGCAATGGAGACCAATGCCCGCCGCACTGCTTGAGGGAAGCCCATAAATATGTAAGTATGTTGAGAAGACACCTTCCTCCCACCCAACTCGTTTCATACATGCAGTGAAGGCAGTCCTGCTGCCTGCACTCAAAATAACTGTTCCTCTCAGTACTGGAAAGACATTTGTCAATGTGAGTCTTTAAATTAAAGGAGTATCAACTGTAGCCTGTCCCAAGCTACACACTATAACTCCTCAAATGTTCTTGGAATCTGTAGAAAATTCTTCAATATGCTATTTCTACAAGCCCTTTCCATGGGTGGGCTGCTGGCCATCAGTCACTAGCCTGACATTTTTTTCATGCTTCCTGTTTTATGGTCTTTGCCACAGGCTGGCCAGACAGGACCTTAGGAGAAGCTTCTCACTGATTAGAAAACTGGAGAAAGTAAGTTTTAAATCAGTATTTTTCTGTTGCAGGTGATCTCTCTCAGTTGGCAACCAGTTGTTGGGTAGCTTGTTCTGTTGTGATTATGGTAGTTGGTTAGTTAGCTTTTGTGAGGATGGAAAACAGAAAAAATGCTTGTGTTGTCTGACATGCATGTGGGTTCAAATGCCCACCCTATCAATACATTTATGGACTTTTCTTTAAGCAGCTCTGGTGAACACAACTCTGAGGGAACCCTTGCCATTACCCCCTGTAAATTCACAGGGCAAAACCTAGGTGTGGAAGGAGAGAAATCATACTAAACAGTAGTATAATACATTGCTGAACTGTAATGTAGGCCTCTCTATGACTTAGGCTTGGATGCTTGCTTGTCTAAGTGCATCCTAAAATGAAATGAATCTTCCCCTTGTAGCAGCTTGAATGATATGAGGATACCATTAACCATTCTGCATTAGCTCTCTCTACATTTTGACGGTTTCTTCCTATTGTTTCTATAGTTGCATCACAAACCTGATGAGTTTTTAGTTGATTGTTTGCCCAAAATTGAGCAGATTATTATATACTCACCTACATGCACTGTTGGGAGCTGATGAACCTTTGTGGGTGGGCAATGGCAGCTAGTTACTGGTTTGGAATGATGAAGGTGCTGATCTTCCTCCACAGGTACATAACAGCGTTGTCTAATTCCTGTGTTTGAAGAAGAGCTGTTTAGGTTATCAATGTTATTGGTAGCCATCAGTTATGCAGAAGGGCATGTTACCAAATGCCCATTTGATAACCATTGGTCAACTTGCTGGTATACACTGGTCATAAGGCTTTTTTAAATTAATGTTTTTCATAAAACTGTTTAGTGTGTTAAAGATTGATAACCTAGCTGGATGACATGCAGTTCATTAGATTTTTAAAAATTCAATACAATAATCAACTGGTAGGTTATTAGCAACCTACCTGATAACTGGGTTAATAACCGGGTGAAAACCCAATGACCAGCCAACGCTGGTACCAATGTCCACTTTGTGTACTTGTCAATAATCTTCAGTAGCACTTTCCTTTAGTGTTCGTTTTTCACTGAGTCTTGTTTTTGGATGTAATTTCTCTCTTTCACATCTCTGTTAAGAATTTTGCAAATTTGTCAGGAACTGTCAACTTATGATTATATGTATTTGGTGTGCCAAAACATAAACAAACACTTTTCTTTTTTTTGGAAGTGTTAGGTGACTGATCACAAATCCAACATGAAAATGACAAGAATTGGTAGTAATTACATGACCTTGAGCTTCTCACAAGGTATCAGACTGTCACCACCTTCACCTGAGTTTCTGCTGCAACCCCTCTGAAAGAAGGGGAAGATATCAGCTAGCAACCAAGAGGAATAACTAATCAGAAGGGATCAATAGTATCCTTACTGAAGTGCTTGTGTATTCTAGCTTGCCACCGTGGAAGCAAAAGTTTCTAAGCACAAAGGCCAAACAGAGTGGGTAGTGATTGTGCGTCTCCTGCAGTGTGTACATATCTCTAATTGTAAGAGTTTTGCTTCAACTAAGATTAGTGGTATCTGTAAGCAATATCAACCTCAAATGAACAGGACAATATTGTAAGAGCTTTATTGTTCATCTACAGTGCTGAATGGCAACAGCAGAGATGCTGACTAGCACCTGCTGATTGAGCACCATCAGTTGGCAGCATTGTGCAACAGTTTGTTTTGTCAATTTGCACCAGTTGAGAAATTGTGACAAAACAAACAAACTCCCAACTCACTCAATCTCGATGATCTTGACAACAGCCGAATCCCCTACTTTTTGGCATACAACAACACGATCCCGGGATTTGATGATGCCTGCAGCTTTCCCATGATCCAAGGCAACCTGCAATTGGATGCCAACCCCAATGGTGGAAGTGTCTTAGCCAGACAGCCTATATGGAAAGCAATCCATAACACACCCGCATACCATTGCAGCTAGCTATCATGACAAGCTCAAACAACATCTATCTTAGATTCTTCACAATCTGTCTATTCTCCAGTGAAGATTTTGATCCAACGTTTGCTTGTTGAGAACGCTGCCTTGAAAGTTGTTCAGAATCCTTTAACTTTTGGCACAAAAAAATTGCAGGTTCCAAATGTCGATTTTCCAGTGAAGGATATCAAGCATTTGTTGTTCAGATAGCTGGCTTGAAAAATGTTCAGAATCCTCTAACTTTGTGCACAAATTTACAGGTTCCAAATGTCTATTTTCCAGTGAAGGGTATCAAACATTTATTGTTCAGAAAGCTGGCTTGAATAATGTTCAGAATCCTCTAACTTTGTGCACAGAGAGAGAGAGATGTGTGGAATTAATTAAAGCTTTGTTGCTTTGAGGGGGAGGAGGAGGAGCAATGGCGCTATTTATTTCAAAGGAGACGTACTTGCATAGACCTAGGGTTTGTTAGGGTTGCAGAAAAGGTACCTTCAAGATGGACTCATTGGTGGTGTTGTCCGTGGAATGTCGAGGATCTGCAAGCATGGGAAAGAGGCCTCTCACCACAAGACACTGCCTGGCCTGGAAGGCTCCGGTGAAGCTCCATCGCAGTCGATTAGTGGTCAGCCTGGGAACCACCACGCACAGTACTGGCATGGTTGGGCGGTATTTGGCAATCAAGCGCGCGGCTCGGCCTGAGGATGTGAAGACAACGAGGACTGAGGCGCTGACCTTGGCGGCAGCTCGAACAGCAGCGGATGCAATAGACTCCAGATGCTGCATCGGCTCTGGAATGTCTTTGATGACTCTTTTGAAGTAGATATCTTGATTGAACACTTTCTCTGCCTCGCCGCAAATGTTGTAAATGGTTGTGATGGTTTCCACAGGGTACAAGCCACGCAGCGTCTCCGCTCCGAGCAAGATGCCGTCCGCCCCATCCAGAACGGCGTTGGCTACGTCCGTTGCTTCCGCCCGAGTAGGCCGGGGATTGTCCACCATGGAATCCACAACACGCGTCACAATGGCTGGCTTTCCTGCCCTGTTACACTTCTGGATGGCTACTTTCTGGAACAGGAACACTTTCTCTGGTGGAAGGTCGATACCCAAGTTTCCCCGTGACAGGATCACTCCATCAGCTTCCTTCAGAATCTCGTCAAAGTGTACCAATCCTTCGTAGTTCTCGATCTTGGCAAAGATTTGTGTCTGGGAAAGATCCCCCAGCTGGTTCAAGTGTTCCCGCGCTTGGCGAATATCGTCTGCGTGCCGTGTGAATGAGAGGGACAAGAAATCGATATGGTTGCGTACTCCCCATGACGAGATCACCTTCTTATCTTCTTCACTTAGCGTCGGCAGATCGATGTGAACTTGAGAAGCGTGTATAGTGAAGAGAGAGCCTGTGAGAGTTGCGGAATTCTTCACAGTACACACAACATCTTGTCCCTTCACTTCCTCAACTTCCAACCACACTGAAGTGGTCTCACTTCCTGTGAACAGATAGTGTCCCAGGAAGATGGTGTCCTTGGGCTTGACCGCGGAGATGAGAGCGTCGAAATTCACAGACAACACCTTCTCGGAGGCTTTCTTGGTCTTATCCGCAGTGATGATGATGCTGCTCCCCTCCACCAGTTCAATCTCAACCTCATCAGTATTCACAACACACAGCTCCGGTCCTACGGTATCCAGCATCACCGCGCACAGACGTCGTGTGTTCTTCACTGCCTGTCGCAGATTCTCCAGAGTCTCTTGATGGTAAGCTTCATCTCCCCATGAGAAATCGAACCTGGCTGCTGACATGCCAGCTCGCAGAAGATCCTCGATTGCCTCCACAGACCGCGACTGCGGACCCAACGTCCCGATGATCTTGGTCAGTGCAGAAAACGCCTTTGGGGGCGATGACTCCAGTATGGAAGCCAGCCTGATGGGCTCCTCCAGCAGTAAATGTGACGCTTGCATTGCGTCTTTTTTGCTTATAACCCTCTTCTACACCCAAGACACCTGCGAAATCCGTCTCTTCTCGATCCAAGGCGTTCCTCAATCCGAGCTCTTAGAATCACCAACACCCAACCAAAAAAAAAAAAAAAAAAAAAGGGGCGGCACCAGCACAACCGAGGAAACAGATAGCGCAAAAACACCACGGACAGAAAAACAAATAAGAAAAAAGACGACGAGACGACAATGACGCACCCCGAAACTCTCTGC
>Ga0116227_10011811_pt1 | contig 14522 bp, 5 predicted proteins | sample S1TSphgellanicum_FD_89693 | JGI IMG/M metagenome (GOLD analysis project Ga0116227, IMG submission 89693) | Host-associated microbial communities from peat moss isolated from Minnesota, USA - S1T2_Fb - Sphagnum magellanicum MG | ecosystem: Host-associated > Plants > Peat moss > Unclassified... | reverse complement strand
TGAAAAACTATTTTAATTTATTGTGGATTTTTTTTATATAAAAAAAAAAAATATAAAAAACCTTTTTAAAAAAAAAATAACAAAAAAAAAAAAAAAAAAAAGCAAACTAGTAAATAAGATTTCCAATTCCAAGGTTCAATGCAAATTTGCAAAGGAAAAAAAATGTTATTTTTATCCAATTAGAATTTTAAAAAATTCTTCCATTAAGTTCGTTTTAATAGCTATTTACTATTTCCATGTTGGGTTGTGAAGGTGCTCAAATGCCAAAATATAAATATAAATATAATGGGAGACATTTTTAAATTGTGAATTAAACATGATTGAAAGGATAGGAGTGATGATTCAATTAAGCATTATATTGGCTAAGGCTTCCATTTTTGGACCATTACAAAAAAATAGCCAATATTTTTGCCAAATCTTCCTCAATATTTTTGACTCACCCTAAGGGTGTTGTCGTCCTCACATGGTTTATGTTGATTGTGTGGCCAACCCTTTCTCGTGGTTTGACCCTATGGACTTGGAGAGTTTATTTTATTGGCGAATTTTTGTCAAATTTTGACCCGAAAAATACGATTTTAATCTATACAAAGGATTTTTCATGCCAAAAAAGTGTTTGAAATTAGCAAGATTTTGAATTTAAATACCACTTTTTGCATGTGGTTACATCTTGATGTTGTTCCATCATCATTTCATTCCATTCTCGTGCCTCCCTAAAGACTTAGGTAAGATGTACATGGAAAGCCACGCACTTGGTGAAGCTTTAGCATTCATGCTTACGTCACGACCTTGGGCTAACCCCAATCTCTAGATGGGTGGGACTAATACTGGCTACAAACTTCCCAAGTGGTTGGTCTAGATTACCATCTCTCGGTTTGACATACTCACAAGCCTCGTAGGTGCCAGCGAGTGAAGGTTTGAAGAAAGGGGGGCCTGCAGTGTTGGCCTCAGCACGCTAAGTCCTTGAACTAGACTTCCAAATAGCCAGAGTCTTATGATAAGTTCCAGAAGGTAGCCAAGAATATACAAGGATTCTGTTTTTTTTTTGTTTTTGTTTTTACCTTCATATGTATTATTGTAGCCAAATGTGGCTAAATTATTTTCTGGATGATTGTCACTTTTGGCTACATCCAAAAATTCTTTAAAAGAAAACCTGCTTTGGAGGTCACATTGTTCTTTTGATAATTTGTCAACTTTATGTCACCTTCCCAGAGTACAGGGGCAGGCTTCAACACATGTCTCTTGAATATTTATTTATTTATTTATTTTTGAAGATTCCATGCCAAAAAGTCTAAAACATTTTATATTCTAAAAGATTCTTTACTTCCCATAAAACGGATCTTTTTTCTTTGGAAAAAATCTTCTTTTTTTTGAGAATTTCAACATTTCTACAAATAATATAATTAATATCCAAGTTGCCAAGGTGCAATGAGTTAAGCAACGCAATTAAATAAATAATAAATAATGCAATTTCTGGTGCGAAATGTCATAAGTTAAGGTAGTGGTGCTGGTGGGGCCTAACAAGAATGTAATCTTCTTTATTATTTTATTATTTTATTATTAAGTATGCCTGAAAATAGAATGTCGGTTTAGATTGACCACTTGGACTAGTTGCATAGTGGATGAAAATCTGAAAAAAAGTTGGTCCCATTTCTTATGGGAAGGCATTTAGAGAACTTGCACAAATGGATGAAATTTTGAGAAAGTGTTGTGAAAATTTGGGGAAGTTGACACTTTGAAAAGGAACACATTTGTTGGCAAAAGTTGGATGATGGATTGAAAAGTCCTGGAGAATTGGCTCAAGTGTTCTTGCAGAAAATGGACAAATGGCTGAGCTTGAAAATGTGAAGAAATGGGGCCAACCTCCCCCAAGAAAGTGGGACAATGGATGAACACCCAACAAAGTTGTTCCAACTTCTTTAAGAAATTGACATTGTGTATCAACCCCTCAATTGTCCTACTAGCCCAAGTTCAATTTTGCTAGTTTCATCGAGTGTTCAACTTTCTAAAGTTATCACCATTTTCATCCATCACCAAACTCTAGCAAAGTTTTAACACATTTTACACAAGTTGGCATTTGAAAGTATGATTGCTAGGAGAATGGATAAGTAGTAAAGACAATACTAGTGTTGAGCGGGTATTAGAAACCGCACTGAACCCATGTTGAGTATGGAGGCAATTCTTAAGGTTGACAACCATAGTTTTGAAACAATCAAATACCAATTCTAGTATAGAATATCACTTAATGATGATTCACGCTTAGGGATAGGTTGTCACAATGATAGGCCCTAGCTTGAAAGTATTCTGTAGGATTATAGCCATTAGCTCTAATTCGACATTATCTATCTTATGATCATTAATTTTATTTTATCTTTGTTCACACATGGGATTAAAGTTGGGTCTCTTGATTACAGTTTGTTTTGACAAACAAGTATTGTTTAGGGTATCTCTTTTTTGCTAATGGCCAAAAGTGGTAAAATGCAATCATCATAGTTCCCTGGAAGGTTGTTTCATGTAGGTTGTTTCATGTTTATTTCACAACTCAAGTTAGCTCAACTTTCATCTTCATTTTTTTGTATTGCTTTGCAACTTTGTAGCATCATCAATTATTGTTTTGCTATGGGGTTTTGCAACGTTGTCATTTCGCAACATTTTCAATTGACTCCCTAGTGTTCCTTATAGTTTTTGCAATGTCATTTCTGCATTCTTATGTCATTGTTAAAGAATCACACCTTGTTCTCTTGATCTGCCACCATCATGACCTCATCCATGACATGTGGGTGACTTGTCTCCAAAATTTGTCTGTGAATTTGCACCTCCTTGTGCACTTGTGCTTACATGTGAACGTGCATTTGCTTACACATTTGCATTCAAATTTGAAGCCATTTTCAAAACTTCTCATGTTGTTTTTATTTCAAAGTGTCCCTTTGTGATGGAACATTGTTTTTCTTGGGGGCAAAATGTCTCATGTTGTTCCTATTTCAGTGCTTCCTTCCACGATGGAACACTAATGTTCTTACTTGAAAACCTCCCTCCATGATGCCATGATGGAGAATTATAGCTTCCCTTCACAATGGAACACTTCTATTGTTGTCTCGGAACTTCAACTAGTTTTATCATACTACTTTTGAACTTGTTAGTTTACCATTGTGAAAACATGTTGTAGCATGCATGAATCTACATTTTTTAATAGATTTCATCATTTTCAATTATGTTATCAATGAACTATCAATTAGTGGTAAGTGCATTATTAGTGTGCCGCACCATATGTACACATCAACTACCAATTGTTAAACTTGAACAAAGATGAACAAAGTTATTGGAACAAAGATTTAACAAAATGATAATTGCAAATGTGAATGTATTATTATCATTAAATCAATTTTAAAAATTTTGATACGTAATTTTTTTTATTTTTTGAAAAAATCAAATAACCACCTAAAATATTAGTTGTTTTTTCATGTAACTTGTGGTTTTTTGAGGTTCTTGAAATACCCAAAATAAAAATTTGTCATAAGATGGGGTACATTCCAAAATTTGAAGAAAAGTGTTCATGTTGTGCAAGTATTATGTAACATTGAGCTTGATATGTCATGCCCAACTACACTTGTGTGTATGTTTTATTTGTGTGGATTTGTTGAGTTTGATAGCATTGTGCACCAATTTGAAGAAAAAAATTCATGTTTTTACTTTGCATGTATGTTTGATTCATAAGTAACATGCACATAAATAACTTTAAAATTGTCAACTATTGATATATTGTTTTAAAACATAAACTAAAAACTAGGATTAGGAGAAAAAAGTTAATATGCACATTGGAGTTGTTTAAATTTACTTCACAATGTACTTAATATATACAATAAATTAAGGCATGAGGTTAAATTTTATTTTGTCATAGCAAGAGATATGAATTTTTTTTTGAGTTTTTATTAAATTTGCTTGGTTTTATGCATTCATGCATTGTGTTTGTTATTCCACTTTTTAAATGTTGAAGGATGAAGGTTTGAATGTGAAAGAAAGCCAATTTTGGTTTTTAAAAGAGGATTTTTTAAATAGGAGCATGCACATGATAGATAGCTTGATAGCTATATGGTAAATAAACAACTAGATAGAAAAACAAATAGCATGCCACATAAGTGGCTCAATATTGGGAAAAGGCATGGAGGTCCAAAGCAATCACATAAGTGGTCTACTATTAGACTTGATTAGGGAGGATTCCAAATATTAAATTCAAAGTGTTTTTTATTATAAATTATCCTCCCTCCCCTTTCTTTTTACTCTTTTGAGAACACAAAATTGTAATAAGTAGCCTTGGTGTAATCTTGTGATTTTAGTTTTCGATTTCATTCTTCTCATGTTGCACTTCCCTATTAATCCATTGACTTGTTATGTTGTGTATTTTTTCGTTCTTTCATTTGGGAACATGCAAGGGAACAAAACCTCTAAATCCAAAAAAAAATCAAGATCCTCTATCCCTACCCCTAAATAGGAGAAAAACTAAACATGTAAACACATATTGGTTCATCTCATTGGAGGTTCAAAAAATATTCTCCTCGTGGTCTTTGGTCTAAATAATTAAAACTAAACTTGCATTCAACCCAAAACCAACAAATCTTATAAAAGCTTGCATAATTTACCCAAGGAAAGGACGATTAGGCTAAAAATTAGACTTGACTCCAAAAGTGACAATTACTTTTAGTTGTTTTTAATATTTCTTAAACCAAAAGCAAAAGGTTTTCCATTTTATAAAAGACTTTACACCTAGGTCTAATGGTTTTTTTTAAACCACAAGAACTAGCCAACATTGGTTCAAACATCAATTTGGACATGTCAAAATGAACTTGTAATTCACAATTAACAATAAAAAGAAATCAATTATCAAATTTTGTCATTATGCAAATATGAACTAATAAATGAATGTAGTTTTTCACTTTATTGTTTAAGAATCTTGTTATTCCCAATGGATTTTCATAGGGCACTAAGGTTAAATTAACATGGTTAATTATATGTGTGATGTTTAATATAATGGATACCATGAACTAAGATTGTAAGCAAAAATGTTTCATTCGCAAATTAAGTTGTAGGATTGAAACTTTTGGATTAAAATATATGTTTGAATTGGTGTATAATTTTGCAATATGTGAAGGATGATTCAAACAAATATGGACATCAAATTTTTGAATAAAATTCCATCAATTTTCATCACAAGCATTTAATGTGTTCAATTAAGTTTTAAAAATCATTATAAAAAAAATTGTCTTTGTGAAGTCCTTATGAACTATGAAAGCATTTTTTTCTATAGAATTTGTAAAACACACTACACCAAAACATAGCATCCATGACTATGACATATTGTGACTAATGTCCAAACTTAGTCATGGAGCGATATGACCCAATCATATATGATTTTAGTCATGATTATAAAACTTTTAATCTCATATGAGTATAATATTACAACTACATGACTAGTAATCATGAAAGGTTAGGTTAAGCAAGTTAGGCTAAATAAAAAGGTTAAAAAAACTAAGTAGACCTTAAGTAAGCTTAAATAGACATATTAGGTCCCAACTAACCCCTAAATATAGGCTTAGGTGGATTCAAATGCTTCCTAATATGTAGCCTTTAAATAGGACTAGGTATATATTCTAATATGAACTAATTAAAACCTAGTTTAATTTAATTTAATTGAATCCAATCCTAGTTTAACCTAATTTAACCAACTTAAGGCTTATTTACCCAAGTAGCCTAGTTTATTTTAATTTAATTCATCCTAATTTGTGTAGCATACTTTAACATATATAACTTAATTTAGTTTGATTTAGCCAAGTGTACCAACTTTAATAACCTTTAGATGTCATCAAGTTTAGCTAAACTTAGATTAATTAGCTCAATTTAGCCTATTTTTGGCCCTAGTTCAACCAAAATACCTTTTTAAATTTCATTTAACAAATTTAAACCAAGTTTAACCCAATTTATTCAAATTTAACCAAGTTTAACCAGGTTTAACTTAAATATGCAAGTTTAGCTTAGTTTATTCAAATTTAGCAAAATAGATAACCAATTTTAATTAAAAACTTAATAGGTTTAACCAAATGCATTCAATTTTAGTAATAATTAACCAAATTTAATTTTTAAAATTCTAGGTTTAACCAAATTTAACCAAAATCATTTAGTTTAGTTAAATTTATATATTTTTAACCAAGTTTTAAAAAGTTTCACCCAAATTTATCAAAATATAATAAATTTTATCCTAATTTAACCTATTTTAGCCTCATTTATTTTCACTCAAAAAAACCAACTTTAGTTTTAATCACACCAAGTTTAATTAAAATATCCTAATTTAATTTTAAAAAACTTTGTTTAATCAAAATAACATAGTTCAACAAATTTATGTTATTTTAACCAAAATTAGCAAAGTTTTACCAAATTTATCCATGGGTTTAAACTTCATAAATTTACAACATATTAAATTTATAAATTGGACTTATAAAAAAATATTGATTAAGTATAATTTACACAATTGGAAATTGTAATTTTATTTTAAAATATTTTTTATAAAATATATATAACATATTTCGATAAATATTTATGTACATATAACACTGCATATGTGTGTATGTATATGATATTAAATGTGTAGATTTTAGTAAATATAAAATTATAAAAAGTTGAACAAATGAAAAAAAATCTACAATCATAATGTTATATTAAGTGGGTGGATTGTAATTAATATGATATAATTAGTTTGTAAATATGTTTTTATAAATATACATTATATTATATTATAATTATCATGAATTTAATTAATTAATTAATCATATACTGAAAATAAATATTTGTATATAAAGTATAAACATTAGTACAAAATGTGAGTGTAGTTCACTAGTCCCTGTTCACTACAACCAGTGAATTCACTTAGCATACAAGGACACCTTTTGTTGTAATGAAATATTGAATATATATATATATGGTTGTATATTAAAATATATGATACATTTTTCTCAAAAACATGTGGTAGAAGTATTATGAATTTTCGCTTCACATCAATTTACGAATTCATGAAAAGTTAATTCATACATTTGTATATAATAATGTGTCAATGAAAGTTAATGGAAGTGAAAATAACAAAATTTGAATCACACATGTTCACTTAGGTAGTCCTTGAAACTAATGTGGTTAATTGATATTAGTAGTTGCAAGAATGGTTACATTGTTTACATCATTGCTTAAATCAACATTGTTTTGAAAAGATGCACAAATATAAAATCATAAAAATGAATGGTTAACAACACTATATTAATTGGGAGGCTGGGTGAGCTTCCATTTGATATTTTTTCAAAGAACCACCACATTAGTCACCTATGAATCAAGTTTTTGTTCACCAATGGTTAAATAATTTCGATGAATTTGATCAAATTTACCTTTCATAATTCATTTTCAAATCACCTACATGCACAAAATGTTAAATTCCACAAGCAAATCATTCACATTTATGTAAAAATAATCATTTAGTTTGTTTGCTTATGTGATGCCATTAAACCTACGTACATCAATTAGACCTACCCTATCCCCCCATCCCCTTAAAAACTTATTGTTTTGCATCATCTATACTTAGTTTTTTGTCAACCTCCCACTATTTTTGGATGTATGAACAATTTATTTCTTTTCCCCAACCTTTTCCTTTGGAATAAATATTGAAAAGTAATAATTAGTTGTTTAAAATTTTAATTACATAATGAGTAGATTTACATGCATATTAGGTAACCCTAGACATTTGAACACTAGTTTTGGTGCCATTATGCCAAAACCATGGTTTTATGACTACAATCATAATTGCATTGATGAAATCCATCTACAACTATATGTGACATAGTGGACTACATGGCCACTTTGTTAATTTGAATTGGTTGCTTTTATTGTCACGGTTGTAAACGCTAGTTCACATGGCCTTCATAACTATGGTCATGTTGGACATGTACGATTGTAAAAATGACAAACATATGGCTATGGACATGACCACATGACATGATGAACATACAATTATAGACATGACACATGGCCTTTACATAGCCTAGACCAGCATAGTTAACTTAATTACCCCACTATCCTACTAACCTTACTTACCTACCTTTTGTATCAAATTTAAACAAATATTTAACCTACCTATTGAATTTAAATATAAATCTTACCTAGTTTAATTACTTATCTTACTTAACTTAACATGGCTAACCAAACTAGCCTAACTAGTTACCTACCTACCTACCTACTAAATTTAAACATAAATTTTATTTAGCCTAGCCAAACCTAATTTGGCTACCCTACCTAAATACTTTTACATCCAACTTCCATGTAAATAGGTTGCAAATATAAGGAATTGAACCCTTTGCTTCCACAATGTATAATCGAGTCTTTAACTAATGCATCACATGTTCATAAAGTAATACCTTTTGTTAACATATTACTATTATTATGAACATGTTTATTTTAACATCTTCTTACACTACTTATGTAATTAGTAGGTCGGATAATAGGTTTAGGTAAGTAAATGGCCAATATTTCAAAACACCTATGTCTGTTTAGAAGCCACTTACCTATTTCCTACCTACCAACTTATGTTACCAACCCAGAATGTATCTACCTACCTATAGCCTACTTGTATTACCAACCTTCAACATATCTACCTATTAGTTACAAACCCATAACCTACCTCCCTACAATGTACCTACCTACATTCTACAACCTATGTATTATTTACTTACTTATGTACATAGCACATGTCAAATCGTACCTACCTATGTTCATACCTATATCTATCAATGTATTTTTTGTCCTTATTTTTAGACTACTTAGATGTCATCATTTTTGCTACATATTAAATATAAGGCTTCTTTTGCACCCATCACAAGTAATTTGTAAGGCAAAAAAGGTCAAAAAACATTATGCATGTCAAAAGAAATGTAGTGGGGGAAAAGGCCCATTGCATGGAAAAGAAGATAAAAAATGGCTTGTAAAGAAATGTAACAAAAACTACATTTGTCATTGGATAAAAGGCTAAAATGGATTAACAATTACATTGGTAAGTTAATACATCAACCTTCTTAAATGAAGCTTCCTAAAAGTTTGAACCTCCATCAACTTGAGAAATGTTTGAATTGGACCTTAATTTACCATAATGCATAAGCTAGTAAAGCACAAATTAATTATTTTTTGGAATTGCCAAAAATCTGAAAAATAAATGCATGATATGCCAAAAATTTGAATGAAGTTCTTATGCACAATAGCTTCATGATTTAGTATAATGCATAATATATTATTATTGAAAATCATCACTAAGAAAAAAAATAAAATAATTAGGCACCTTGTTGTCAAACTGGCCAAGGTACTATGATATTTTAATGGTCAAATATTTATAATGTTTAAAAGAAATCCAAGAAAAATACAAGGTTTTTTATTTTTATCATGGTATCATTGTAGGTGTTACTAGTTGGTTCATCCAAGGCCTAATTGAGGCTAAGACGACATTTTTCTATTAAGTTATTAATAAGTTGTGAATTAGGAAAAATCAATATTTCATAATCCTCAAACCCTAACCTTTAACCTTCTTTTCTTACATAGGCTTTCTAAAGCTTTTGAACATTCAATGTTGTTAAAGGTCATAAAAGATTGTTAGGATTTTTTGTACATGAATTTTGATTACCAAATTTTATTAACCACTAATTTTATTACCAAAAACTAATTATCGGTTTTTCACTATTGAAACTGATTAACAAATTTATGTTATGAAATTTTTATTCATTTATAGTACCAAAAACTAAATAATTAAATGCAACTACTAGTTAGGATTTTCTAGATTGTTGATAAGATTGACTTCTATTAGTTTTAAAAAGATTTTAGGAAATCTATTATTTCGAATAGAATCATCATTTTGGACTTAGATTTGCATCGTTTGTTCAATGTACTTAAAGGTCAGGTTTTTTGTAAGCTTGATAAAACTTGTGTATTGTATTTTGATGTTGTTGTAATTCAAGTTCTTATTTCTTGAAGTTGTATTCCCATTGCAAATTTTAATTTTTAAAGTTCAATTTTTGTCATTTTTCCTACTAAGAATTGTTTGCAAACATTCGATAGTTTATTTGTACTATTTTTTCAAATAATTTGTGACTATTTGTAATTTTAAAATGCAAAAATGTATTTACACTTCCTGTCCCTATTGTTTGTAATTTCCAAACCTAGAATATTATTGGGTGGATTTAACATTTGGTGACCATATTGGGGATATAAACCAAGATTTCTGGTTTGGTGATTTTTATTTTGACTATTTCGGTTAGAGTTATTTGTTTATAGCAAAAATATAGGTTTTCTTCTCTGAGTTTATTTTGCCTTTACTATTTTATTTGTGGTGTCACAATTGTTAAAAAACATAAAAAGACCCAAAACTAAAAAAATGTTGCATTTGTTTTATTTAAGTTATTTTGTTGTAGTATGTTAATTGTGTTAATATACTACAATGGTCCTAAGTATCATTGGTGTTGAATCCATGGTTTATATCCATCATGGTCCTAGGTAATTGTTATCAATTTAATCATCATTAATGATATCCATGGTCATGATGATCCATCATTATTTTTGCGAATACCTTAGTATTGTCTACCTAAGACCACTGTAACGTGAAAACGGGTGGCTCACAGTGTGAACACATTAGGGACTTGAGCTTTGCTATGAGTATAATTAGTTGTCCTGATTTTTGGCGGCGGATAACTCTCCGTGATGGCTGCATGGGGATGCATGGAAGGTCTGTGTTTGGGGTGTGAAGGAAGGTGTACAGGGCAATGGCGGCGCGAATGATGAGGATGTGTGATGGTGCTTTGATGGGCCGAAAAGAGCAGGAAGGACTAGGCAGAATGGCAAGATGGGGGAGGCAAGCAAAAGGCAAGAGGATTTGGGGAGCGGGCATCTTTTTGTTTTTGGCAGGGGAGAACAGAGAGTTGGGGATTTTTTGGAGAAGGGAGGAGAGCCTAGAGGATTGCTAGTTGCTGATTATCTTCCGTTGCGTTAGCAACTACTGGACGGCAGCTCCTTGATCTGAGGGGAGGAGAACAAATGAAGGTTGGGTGTGGAGGAAGGAAAGGGACAGAAGGTGATCTGAGTTTGTAGAGTCGGGCGTCAGAGTGATGTTAGTAGGAATACTGGTAGTGCGTCTTTGCAAGCACTAGATGTGTGCCTGCCTTTGGGAATTAGCAGAGCTAAGGGTGTAGAAGCTATGGACTTTGATTAGGAAATTGTAAGTCTGTCTATACCAGACAAGGGGAATCACCCACATTCTGTCAAAGGGAATTCAACATCAGTTATGAGGGTGTTCTTGAGCCTTCTTTTTTGGTATCAGAGCGTGGTTCAGTGTTAGCAACCTAGGAAGAACCTGTGGGAACTTGGGTAGAATGAGTGTTGAAGATCATGTCTTCGTCGAGTGGAGAGGAAGTGCTTATGGAAGAAGTGATTCAAGAAGTTCGTGAGCAGCAGCTTGTCAGTAGGTTTAATTTTTATACTGTGTAGAACGAGCCACAAAGAGGGGCAGTTCTTCTGCGTTTTCTAGGTTTTGGAGTGGTGAGCATTGTAAGAATAGATCCCGACCAAGCCAGAGTTGGAGATATCGTCGTAGAGGTAGTTCACAGTGGGTTTTATACTCGAGCTGAAGTTTGGGTGAAGGTAGTAAATGGAACAAGAGGGTGGGCGTTGACCTCACACTGACAGGCCCAATTCTACTTCACCTCCTATCTTGCGTAAGATATCCCCTATGTTTGCTAAGAGGCAGCGAGGTATACCGAGACTAGGAGACATATGGGTACCCAAGACTGTGGTGTCGCCCAATCACTTTGTCAGGTTATACATTCCTAGAATGGAAGATCTGTTTCAGGAGGGCGATCATCTGCTCAGGGTGGAACATGGCAGGTCTAGATCGCGCCTGATAAGCTGGAAGATATGGCGAAGTCAGGAGGGAGAATGGCGGTTCCAGCAGGAATCGACTAATGAGCATAATTTTTCTACTTTTGCTTCTAATGTTTCACCTCTGAGTCCAGTCGTAGAGGGAGTGCAGTCGGAATTTTGTCCTTGACTGAGATCAAGCTGTGTTTTTCCTTTAAGTTAGAACAGAGCTGCAGAGACTTAGAAGCTGGTTGTTTTGTTGACACTTGGATAGTGTTGCAATCTGTTTGTTACTAAACACTTGCCAGATGACTAGTCCCCAGGGAATGGACGAATTGTTTTGGGGACGAGATCATGAGGACGTCAATGACTGGGCGGAGCGTCTCACGATGGCAGCCGAAGTGCGCGATCTCAATGCTGACAAACTTTTCAAGATCACCAAGCTTAATTTGCGGGGTCGAGCCAAGGAGTGGTTCAAGAGGCTGCAACCTGTACCAGCCGATTGGGCTGAGTTGAGGACCCTGATTGTGCAAAAATATGGTAATGTCGATACTAATGACATCCGGGTAAAATTGGATGCCATCAAGCAAGAACCCAAGGAGCGGGTGCTGAAGTATTTCGAACGCCTCGACAAGTTGTTTCAAAGAGGCAGGATACCAGACGCTGAACAACGAAGGTGGTTTTTGGGCAGGCTGAGGCCTAAGATTCGAAAGTTATGCGTAGTCAGGACGTTCGCTGACATTGAAAAGCTTGTGGGTGCTACCACAGAGCTCGAGAGGGTACTGGGGGAGCTTGGCGAAACTCCATACGAACCTCTGAAGGAGGAACAGGAGGAAGGAGTTGAAGAGACAATGATGGAGAAGCAGGTTAATGCTTTGAATAACACACTGATTAATTTCTTGAAAGGGAATGTGCAAGGACCTGTCACATCATCCTCTTCCAGCATGTTTACATGATGCCAGATCTGTAGGGGAGGAGATCACATAGCTACTGCATGTCCAAGGCTTAATGAACCTCGGCCAAAATGTGCCAAATGTGGGATGCCTCATAGGATAGAGAATTGCGGGGTGAAGTGCTCCTTCTATGCAGGGTTAGGACACTCAGAGGACAGATGCTGGAAGAAGCCGAAGGATGGGAAGGCACATCCCGAATCAGCAAATTTTCTGGAAGTATTGTTGAATGATGAGGAAGCAACCCTGCATCAGCTCAACAAACTATGTGGGAGCGAGAATATATTCTCTTACACTCGGGTGCCAAGAAGAAGGATGCCTGTCGAAGCAGCACCAGCAGGTACTGTGCCACCTCCTGAAACTACAGTAGAAGGTGCATGAGTCAATCGGGAAGAATCTGTCAGGTCGAAGATTCTGTCCCATTTCATTAAGGGAAAAATCTCACTAACACCAATGGAGACGATGATGATGATACCGAGGGAATTGGAGCACCTTGAGAGTCTTGTGAAGGTAGCCAGAAAGAAGAAGGATGCAGAAGTTGCGGGTAATCAGATATCAATGGTCTCAACAGCTCTAACGCTTGGGCGAGTATGCATCAACAAGACGCACAGAAGCAAAACACTCCACCTCTCGGTGGAAGTGAACATCTGTTTGGTTGAGGGACTTGTGGACACCGGAGCATCTATGTCAGTCATGGCAGCTGCAGTTGTTCGTGAGTTGGGTCTGATGCATTTGGTATCCGGATCCGAGACATACAAGACGGCATCGGGAGCCGTTACACAGGCTCTCGGTCGGATCGAGGAAGTACTGATCAAGGTCGGAGGTGTACAATGCACCATGACTTTCATGGTGGTAGATACGGATAGTTACGATGTACTGCTTGGGCTTGACCTTCTCATCAAAATTGGAGCGATCATTGACGTGGAGTAGGGGTTGATTCAGGTGAGGCGCGGTCCGACATCTGATGTGGAAGTCCTGCCACTGACCATGGTGAACGTGCTGCAAAGGTTGAGCTCAGACACCGTGATTCCAGCTGATGCAGACACTCTGAAGCACACACCTGGGAATTTGGATGCACTGTTCAGAAAGTCGTCCTTGCATGATGAGTATTGTGCCAATGTACATATAGACACCCGGGAGTCAGATTCCGACTCTGATTCGAATGAGAGCTATGACCAAGTAGTCCAAGTGGTGGAGCTAGTTGATGGCGCACCTGAGTTCAGTAACACCGAATTTGAAGAACTGATATTGTCAGAAGGACCTCAACAAATTTTGCAGCTAACACTGCAGGAGCAAGCTAATGATCTCATGAAAGAGGAGATCACAAATGCAGATGACTACGCCGATTGGATTCAATGGGTTGCTGATGCAGAGCGGGGAAAACATGTCTTCTTTGGGACAGGGAAAGGTGCAGAAGTGCCTGTGCTACTGCAAGTCCAGCATGAGGACATCGCTGCCTCTCACAACAGCATCAAAGCGCAATTAGATCCCAATCGAGAGGCGAATTCAAGGTGGGATGAGATTCGCCAGAAAATGCGAGTGGATCAGGTGCTGAATGAGGAAATGGGACGGCAACTCTGGAGAGTCTTGGAACAATATCAAGATGTGTTCGCCTGGAACAAGGGGGAGCTAGGCTGTTGCACTATTGGAGAACAT
>Ga0116227_10011808_pt1 | contig 14528 bp, 9 predicted proteins | sample S1TSphgellanicum_FD_89693 | JGI IMG/M metagenome (GOLD analysis project Ga0116227, IMG submission 89693) | Host-associated microbial communities from peat moss isolated from Minnesota, USA - S1T2_Fb - Sphagnum magellanicum MG | ecosystem: Host-associated > Plants > Peat moss > Unclassified... | reverse complement strand
GTGTAAATTTGTGAGCCCTTGAAAAGACTGTTGCAAAAGTCTTCTAGGGCTCATACTACCCCATGAGCTACTTAGGCTACTTATTACCTTAAGTTTACTTCACTTTTATTTTTACTTGATTTAATTTACTACCTTTTACTTACGTAATTACTTACTGGCCTTTGCTTACGTAACAATTCATTTACTTTATTTACTTTCATTATATTATTACTGCTGTAACCAAGGTCAAACAAAACTTTAAATGCCACGATAAATTTTTATTTATTTTTTATTATTTATCACAATTAACTGCCCTAGAAAGTAGTGGTAATAACTGTCATGTTGTTGGGGAGATCAGGTTTTACAAACAGACACACACACTGACAGACGTAGTGAATTAATATATAAGATAATTGACCTAACATTGCCTTTTTAGTCTTTAGCATTCCAATGACATTTCTTACATTCAATTCCGAAAAATGAAATGTAATAGTGAATTGTGTCAAGTGCACACACAAGTTCATGCTAGATAAAATTAATTGTAAATATTCAATAATCTATAGATTGATGAAATATGATCACACCAAAATGTATATCACATGAATGAAATTGGATCATGGATGAAATCAACTATAAATAATATCCAATTGTCCACAAATGGAGAAATGTGATTCGTTTCATATCATGAATGAAATAATAACAACAATAATAAACAAAATGAATGAAACAATATTTCAAATAAATGTCACAAATAAAATACTTATATCACATGAATGAAAATGGATGAAATTATCCATGAATATCCAATCATCCATACATGGATGAAATGTGATCTCATCCAAAAATTATCACATGAAATGCAAAACTATATATGGACAAAATTATCCATAAATATCCAATTGTCCATAGATGGATGAAATGGTATTTGTCCTATAGAATGAATGAAAAAATAACAATTAATGAAATTAATGAAACAAGATTTCAAATAAATCTCCTAAATAAAATATATGTCACATGAATGAAAAAAATTTCATGCATGAAATTCAACATAAATGTCTAATCATCCATAGATTGTTGAAATGTGATCATATCCAAAAAAAATAATATGAACTAAAAAACCATTTGTGGATGAAATTAACCATAAATACCTGATTGTCCATAAATGGATGGAATGCAATCACACCCAAAAAAATCACATTAGTTTATTATTCATGGATGAAATCAAGCATGGATATCATGAATATCCAATCATCCATAAATCAATGAAATGTCATCACACCAATAGAATTATTATCTCAAATGAAATTTTCAATGCAAATGAATAAATTTACCTTGCATGAATAAAATCATGTTTAGATACATGAAATTTACTTCACATATCATTTGGCCATATGGAAATTTATGAAAAATGAAATTGTGTTTATCATGGATTAAATCAACCATATGGATGAAATGAAATTATATGGACAGACTTTGACAACATGAATTATTGAAATTGATGTCAAAGATAACAAATCAATCATGTTGATGACACAAATGCTCCATAGGATTTGGCTAATAGTGTTCAATATATATATATATATATATGGATGAAAATCATTATATTGATAAAATTGAAAACATGAATTATGAATAACATCACATGGAAAAATTACATTCATGATTGAAAATTAATTTTGTCCGTATATGGTGTTAGCTATTGTGAAGTGTACATATATTTAAATTATTCTTCCCAATTGATTCCTTGTTATTAACTTACATTATTACCTCCTTGAACTAAACTTCAAAACTAATAATTTTCAACCTCATTTTGTTGTTTTTACACATATTATGTACATTTCATAATGGCACTAAAAACAAGAAATCCATGAATTGATCATTTTCTTTTGATGTTACACATGAATTTGTTATTCAAAAATTCCATTTAATATAATTTGTCCAAACTAAAGGTAGGTTTTGCCTACTTTCTCCTTTTTCAACAAACTTGCCGTTGTAACAACTGAATATTTGCGACCAATTGCAACACCCTAAGTAGAAAACCATAAGTGTTTCACATGGCATTTACAATTTGGTAAATAATTAATCACATCCTCAAAATGTTAATTTGATATTCACTAATTATACTTGACATTTGACATTTTTCATCTTTTTATCCATAATATATGAAAAAAATGAATGACAAATCATTCATCAATGTTTACTTTTTATTTTTGAAGCATAAATTTAAGACAAGTTATGAAGTTTTTTTAGATGGGCCTTATGGAAGCTCTTATGAAAGCTTACATGCTAAACAATCAAAGTAGGTATAAATACATGTAGCACAACTTCTTAGTTTCAATTTAATTAACATTATTCCAATGTTCAACCTCATACAATGTGAACTATTTCATTTTTAAAAAAATAAAATCATGTTCATATTTTTTCATGATATGAATAATCTTGTTTTCATCTATGTTATTATATTTGTGCTTGGTTGGAATTATCATTTGGAAAGTCATCATAGTTTTCACAACCTTAATATTTTTTTATTGTGTTAAAGATCATAGAAAACTTCATACTTGTGAATTTTTAATGATTAAAATTTTGAAAAATTAAATTAGGTGAAACATTTATTGTGGTTCAAGTTATATTTGAAAATAAATATAAATATCTACATAACAAATCACTTTCATAATTATTTGAATGCATATTATATGTTTGAAATAGCTAATTAGGTTTTTAATTGTATATGTTGGTGTTTCATGTACCTAACTAGTTGGGCGTTGAATTATTTATCTCACCTAATTGCACCTCACTTTCAATCAAAACAAAACTATTGGAAATGAATAACAAAGGCCAACTTAACATTTTATGGTTCATATATACTCTCAAAGTGAGTGGGAAGTGTGTGAAAAAGCAACAAAAGAATTTAGAATTTTTCTAATGGGGATGGCTATTTGAGGTGCAAAGTTCAATGTGTGAAGTACATTCTAACATCCTAGTAGGTAGAAATTGTTTTAACCTTAAAATTACTTTTTTTGTTTAGGTGAAGTTCAAATTTATTTTTGTTTTAATGTGCATGTCATCTTTCCCGATGTGTTCAAGATCCTTCTTGGCACCCATGTGTCTCTCGCTATGCTTTTCATTGTGTTTCTTAACACCCACCACCATCCCTCATCATTCTTGTCATTCGACCCAACATCTATTATTGTCCCATATATATGTTGTCTTTTTCAACATCCCCCCCCCCAAAGTCATAAGACACCTTTGCCATTGATCTTGTCCCCCTTTGCAAATCATCAAAATGGTCACAAGCAAGAAAGTGACAAATTTGTACTTCATGATGTTAAAAATATACAAGTTAATCCTATTTTGAGACCAATTCACCCCATATCCATGTTATTCTTGTATTTCATTTTTGGCATTGAACCTTGGCATTAAATTGATTTTCGAAGCTTACAACATGGGATGATTGATAGATGTTAGTAAATAGTAATTTCGCATTGCACACCAACACCATAAGCATTCATGAAAAAAAACACACCATGTAACCACAATATCTTTTTAAATAACCTTAAAATAAACCTTTAGTATAACATTAATATACCTTTAATGTACATTTAATATAATCTTATTAAAACTTCAATATTAAACCTTAAAAATACCCATCATGATATACACATAATATACCTTAATATATTTGTAATATTACCTTAATACAACCTTAATACACCCATGTAGGTATGATTTTTATACATGTGACCTAATACATGATAGTATGCCTTTTAAGGCTAGGCACACCCCATGATTCTATGACTAGTTTTGGTCACTATTACAACTAATGGGATATTGTAGTACCTTTACCATTTTGGCAACAAATTGCTAAATAATTATTTGAATTTGAAATCTAAATTTCGGCACTTGGTTTTTTAAGTTTGAAATTTTTAGCAAGTAATGATTATACAAAATAATAAACATGGTTGTGTCAATGTTATGGAGTAGTCTAGTGTGTTTAGATTGTTTCAGTTTTAAGTCACTATCATGGAAGGTCTATGGTTCAAATCTTGATAGTTGAACTTTTAAATTTATTAAAATTTGGCACAAATAATGAATCATTTTTCAAAAGTTCAACAAAACAAAAATTAATTTAATTTATGCCAAATTGGTAAAGGTATTATGGTATATAGAAATATTCTTGGATGAAGGAAAAAATAGTCACAACATAATCATAGGAATGACCATAATTGGTAAATAGTTGCAAAAATGACCTATGTTAATTGCAAGAAACATATATTTGCATGTATTTACAAACAATGTGGTTGCATTTTGGTAAGTTTATTATAATGATCATCCCTTATTGTTTTCCATTGGTTAATTTGTCATTAACTCATCGTTAATTCTACATCCTCATCATCCCTATCAATAGCCCATCATTCCTTATCATCCCCAACCATAACTTGTCATTCCCTACCATTAGCCCATTAGTCTAAATCATTGATCCAATGTCCCCACCATTAGCCTATTGTCCATTGATGTCCTTCATTCCCTACCATTAATTCATTGTTCCCCATCATGACATTGGTGTTTTCTATAATTATTTGAACCAAACTAAGATTTGTCAAACCTTCCAAGCTCACTAGAAACCTATTTTCTAATTAGCACATTTAAATTTGCAAAGACTTCTTAAAAGTCCATAGGATAGGCAACCTTGATAATTATTAGTTTAAACAACTCAAATAGTAGCATATCATTATATTACATATCATTTTTTTCTTGCGAAGAACATATTATAAGCCTAAAGTTAATATTTCACATTGTATACTTATTTGCTTTTGGTTTTTAGAAGTAATTTTTTATAATTGTAATATAGGGCATGAAGGGTGTTCAATTATACTTCCATCCATTTTGATAGTATTTTTTTGTTTCATATGCATGATTGATACTAAAAATGAATATATAAATATATGTAGGTTTATTTGAATTTATCATGTTTCTACCTTGTTTTCTTCTAATTTGCATATGTCCAATTTAATGGTTGGATGTGGGGTGGATATTTATGTAATTCCATAGTGCATTAATGGGTCCAACCATGCTATTGCAAACCAAAACAATTGTAGCCATTGTTTAATATTTCATATTTTAAAGTCATAATTTAATTTGGTGTTGAATTTTTTTGATATATTCATATAACAACATTCACAATATATCATTTGTGAATCAATTTGAAATCAATATAATGAAAAAAAATACCAATATTTTTCTAAACATTGTAAATTCATTTAAAGCAAATTATAAATTATTTGAAGTTTTTAAATAATAGTTTTTCCACCGAAAATCAATATAAACCTTAACATAATAATAATTTCTTAAATGAAATATTTTTGAATTAAAAAAATTCAAAATATTTTAACAATATTTCACATTAAACTATCACCTAAGGGGGGCAAGGTTGGTTCCTATTAACATGGTTGGACCTTAATATTTAAAGGTCTTCTAGTTGGCTAAAAGTTTTAAGCACAGTAATCTCTTATTGAATTGAACCAAATTTGGAGTTGAGTGCATTCATAATGTTAAAAGCTAAGGGCACCAACTAATTTTTTTTCCCCCAAGCATTGCATATGACATTGTGGCATTCATGTGTTGGTCTATTATTTCAAAATTTGCATCTTTCACACCCAATTTATAACATTGTGGTAGGTTTATTTTTTAAATTACTACAATTTGATCATTATATCTATTATGTGTTGATGTGTTTTATCAACTAAAAATGAATACACTTTCCTATAGACACATCTTCAAAATTTATGATTTCTATGGTTAAAAACATGTTTAAACCGAAGGTGTTGAATTGCATTGTAAAAATGAAGTTCATCAATTTCAATTCCTTTTGTTCTTTTAATCATCATTATTAGGATCTTCTTCAATCTTGAAAAGGAATGATGTACATTCTATAAGGAAAAATGTTGCTTGAAAAAAACAACTATTAACCCTAAAATTTTAAATGTTATCACTTTTAGAATATTTTCAATTTGCATCAAATTTTGGACATTGAAACTTTGCAAGCAATGGAACCTATTTCCAAAAACAATTATAGTCCAAATTAAAGTTGTAATTCCTTTGTGATTTTTCAAGAATACATAATTGTAATTTGAAAAAGTATCCATCCCCTTAAATGGTTCCTAAAACTTTGAATGCATCTAACTAAATTGTGCAACCACTATGAAAAAAGGTTTGCAACTTGCTTTACGATTGGATTTTCTAGTTGCAAAAATCATTTACAACTCCACATATTTCTACATCTTGAGTTGCATCAAACAAATTGCATTAGTTGCAACAAACACATTGTACTTGTATATGGAATTGTATATTATTGGTAATACATGTAACTCCATGCAACTAGGTGTAACTTGTTGCAATTGGGTTGTCCACGTAGGTTTCCTACACAAATAAACTTCAAACAAATGGAAATCCAACATTGCATTTCATTCATCCATCGATAAGGAAAGTCTATTGATGTCTATTGCAACTAATTTGTAATTACCATAGAACTATTTGAGTACCATTACATAACTTCATTTCCATGTTTTCTAGCAACTAGATTGTAACTTTCTTACATTTGTGATCTACTTATTGCAAGCAACTATTAGTGATAGGAAATGGAAAATTATGTAACCAATTAAATATTTATTTGCAACTAAATTTACTAATTTGGTACAAATTTTGAAACTTTTTAACAACTAGTGGTTGCACAATGGTACTATTTTGCAACTTATTATGAAATTGGTAATGGTAATATTATTTGCACATTGCAATTTATGCAAAACTAAAATGATATTCATTAATAACTTTGTAGGTATTGTGATCCCATGTCACCATTATTCATCATCATGTCCACTAGATATTTCACACACATTATAAATTTCGAAATTGTATTACATAATGTAGAATAACATTCCATCAATATTAATAAACAACATGAAATTGACTTGAAACTATATACATTGACATTAAAGGTTGGAAATACATTACAAAAACATTTTGAACAATGTTCATTCCTATTGAAATATATTTAAACTATGAATCTATAATATAATATATAATTACTTATAACAAAGGTCCTCATATTCCCATATAAATGGTCAATACTCAATAATCAAATATTGTCATTTAAAATCATAAAAATCAAAATTATATTGTCATTTGTATCTCCACTTCGTGAGATGCCTTCCCTTATTTTGTTGCCATGGAACAACCCATAATTTTTTCATTCAACCTTTTCTACTTTTGAAACTATATTAATTTAATATTCAATCTCACATGTGAAATGATGTCAATGATAGATAAATAATGTTACATGTCCATATTGTTAACTCAACTTAAACTATTTTGCGACTACAATGCAATTAATTCCATTCACAATTACAACATATATGAATTTTCATAACCAACATATCATTAAAGTATGATTCCCATGATACTATTTGTAATTACATACAATCTAAACTCCAATCTACACAACAATGGTTTTCAAAAGAAGATACATCAAATACTTATAAATGCATTGATTAGGTTTCACCATGTAATTTGATTTCTTGCCACATTTTCCTTCAATCACCTTGTCCATTTTGAAAATTTCCATACTATGATATGACATCACATGTGAATTGAATCCAATAACATGTAAATAATTTTGTAATTAACAAAAAAATCTAGATGTCCATATTATCAATTTAAATACAATTGTTTTACAACTACAATTTCACTATCTTTGCTATTAAGCCACATACATAAAATGCAACATAACACATCAAATTATGACTTGAAACAAATTTTTTATAAACAATGCATACTCTTACACAATGGGGAATGCAAAATAAGATCAAATACACATGAAACAATTAAAGTATGGAGGTCAATTTCATCATATTTGATGTCTTGCTTCACTAAGTTATTTTATTATTCATTTTCTTGCGTGTTTTGATTTGGTTTACTAAAACAAAAAAACCAAAATGTTTAGTGGCATATAATAATCAATAACCTATAAACATTATATCAAATCACATGCATTTTTTCTTAAAATGTATTATTTTTCGAAGTATAATTTTCAAACCAAGTGTGTTCAAACAAAATGGATGTTGTTGTCACATTTTTTCCCCAATATATAATCAAACAAAATAACATTCATGGACCTTCAAATCTCCATGTTTTTTAATGAACAATAAGATTTGCAACATTGTCTTTCATCTTTAATTTAAAATTGAAAATGAAAAAAGGGAATTGAACAAAACAATGTAACACATAATATCACAATTGTATCATCAAACAATGAAAACAAAAGTAAACAAAATGTTTGAAGAAATAAGGACCCTCTCCTTTATAATTAATCTTGAATTTCTTGAAATTAGCCATATTGACATGAGTTTTGTTGATGCAAAGGGGTAAATCTATTGACTTATTACCACATGGTGTTTGTTTTTGCATATTATTCCACCCAAACTTTAACTTCTCAGATTTCAAATTTCAAATATCAAGTTGCAATGTAGTTGCATTATAGTTTTCACAATGATCATTTGTTCGCAATGACCAATTAGGGCCATTGATGGAAAGGAGAAACCTATTGACTTATTGTCATATGTTGTTTGCTTTCATATATCTTGCCTAAACCTTAACTTCTCAAACTTCAAATTAGTTACACAATAGTTGTTCATAATGACCCATAAAGGTCACCGATGTAACATGAGAAATCTATTAACTTATTGTCACATGTTGCTTAGTTTGGTATATCTTGCCCAAACTTTAACTTTTCAAATTTCAAATTCTAAGTTGTAATCTAGTTGCATTATAGTTGTTCACAATAATCACTTGTACATAATGATTGATAAAGGTCATCAATGAAGCTTGTAATCATTTAAAGACAATGTGGCATTTAATGTGTCACAATGGTAGGACCGTATCGCCTAAGTTTGTACTTCAATTGTAAGATAATTATATCAAACAATTGCACTTGCAAGATAATTAAACTTAACAACTAATGTGCAACTTGAAAGAAAAGTCAAAAATACGTTGACTAGAATTGTATATGACACATATTTTCACCATAGGTGCATATATTATATAATGATCAATATATGACTGTAATAAGATTTTATGAAATTTTGACATGGCATTTAAAAAAATAAATCCATCATATTTTAATAAAAGATGAAACATAGTTGCACATAAGTTGCATAGGCACACATGAGTTGCAACATAATTGCACATAAACTACATAGTTATAGGGTACTAAGGTCTTCACGTACACAATTTTTTCATAATGAATTTACCTCTTGTTAAAATTTCAAAACTTGAACCTAGACATGGTTGATGTTTTAAAAAAAAACCATATTTACTAATTATATAAATATAAGTTCTTAAAAAGGGGAATACTAAAGCACTATTGTTTAAGAAAACTATTAAAATTAAATATTTAAAAATAAAAATTAACACATAATTTTATTTTAAACATTGTGCAATAATTGGAAATATTGATACTAGAAATGAATTTTAGTTTGAGTTGTGTTTAGTGTGCATGAAATTAAACTTGATGTCAAAATTTATTTCAACTCCAATTTTTCCAAAAAATCTCCAAATTGATTTTTTAAAAATTAACTAAAAATGTTATCAAAATTTCATGCCCCATTCATCTTGGGGGTGTTTGAACCTTTACATGTTTTGGCTTCATTCCCATCCCATTTCCAATGGACTATTTCAACCATGGTCATTAACCGAAAGCCAAGGTCATAACACAAAGGCCTCCCATGTCCTTTTTTGTCTATGAACAATCCTTGAAACCGCGTCCATGTTGTTTCCTTTAACAAATTTGGAAACCCGATGTTCATGGGTTAGTCTCTAATGATTTCAAAAATAGTGTAAGTTCCAAATTTTTTCAAATTTTTTTGGGATTTCATTTTTTTCTCCTTTACCAAAGGCATTGTTGCTAATTTTTTCAAATCCTTTTCATATTTGTAGTGTTTACATCACCTTTAGTCTTGGGTCTTCCATTCAATTTTTTAAAATTTAATTTTGGCAATTACAAATGTTCTTCCTAAAAACTTCTCATGTTGTCTATAGAAAGTTAAAAAGTTGAATGATTTGGTTATCTTCATTAGTTATTCCACTATGAGGCCCTTGAATGAAAACATGATTGAATGCATTGAAGTATGGTCCCAAATTGTCTTTAACAAATAATTCAAATATGATATAAGGATTTAATGGAATTTGAATGATAGAATCACAATTTACATAAACACAACCTTTGGTCATGATATTCAAAGATCATGTACACAAAAAAAAATGATGCACAAAGAAATCTTGTCCATTTCAACCTTATGTATCTGATTAATGTGCAACTAGTGTCCAAATAAACTCATTTTGCAACTACATTTGTAGTAGTCATACATGTCACCATAGTTGCAAATGTTTGTTATTGCATATATGCAATTACATTATGATGAATCCAAATTTTAATTGTACATGTGATTATTATTTTTGATTATCACATGTTTAGATGAAAATATTGATAAAAGGTGAGCACGTGTCAACCATTATTGGTGGCATCCATTCATGGTTGACAACCAAATTGCTTTTGTAAAAATATTTGCAAATACACTTAGATGACTACATGATATGTGCCATCTTTGCTATTACAATCCAAAGTGTCCAACTTCATTTATTGGTGAATAGGTAGGTTAAAAAGGATATTATTACCTAGTAGGTAGATTAGGTTAAATAGGTTAAGGAGGACTAGGAGGCTAGGTTAGACAACCCTAGTAAGTTAAGCTCAAATAGATAGATTATGTGAGCCTAGTAGGCTAAATTAGCTTAAATAGATGTAAAGTACAAGTTGCTCTTTAGACATGCAAAATTGGTTATAAATTTGTTGTGCTTGCACAAGTACTTATGCAAGTAAGATCTTTTTCAATTTTGCATGTAAGGAATATATTTCCCAAGTAAGGTCTTCTTCAATCTTGCACACAAGGAATATATTTCCATTGAAATTTAAATTACATGCTAAGATAATTGGTGCTTGAACATGGTCATGGCTTAATTTCATGACATGAACAAGAAATCATTTTGTATATTTAGCATGAAAAGAAAAAATTCAAAAAGATCATTTGTCATGCTCAACATGATTGATATTGCATAACCATTCGAGCCACACATATGTTTAATCATGATAATTGCCTATGTACCATACATAAATTTGGTGTTAAATAATTCATGGATATTTTATGTGTACCTCCGAATTAACATTCGAGGCAATTTAGGAGATTAACTTCTCCCAAAATTTTGATATGAAACCAATGGATTTAAGCACAAAGTCTCTAGTGTAGGGTAGAGCGCAATGTCGCAAGATTTATAAAATAAGGGCCCATGTGAAGTAGAATTGAATGCAAGTGATTTCACTAAAGCCACAATCAGGGGTTTTATTGGGCATAATGACTTGTTCTGAATTTTTCCCCTATGTATTCATTGATTATCACAAGAAAATAAAATAAAATGAAAAAGTTTAAAAAAATAGAATGTTCATCACAATAAAAATACACTAGGTAATGTGCCTTCCAATTATGCTACAAAAAATAAAAAAGTAGGTCTTCGTGTCTTCAATTGTGTTCCATGTCGTTCATTAGAAGATAAATTAGTGACAACCTGCATAGTAAGTCTTTTCAACACATGATTTCACACAATGTAGATTTTGATATCAATGATAGAAAACTGTGTTTGGATAAATCCTTGTTATGGTTAATGCAATCATACAAAAAATAATGAAATTTGACACATTACAATGAATAACCTAGAAAATTGCCTTCATTTGGGAGGGGGATTTAAAACACTCCCTCCTAAACTACGCCAAGGAATACATGCTTTTACAAATTGAAAGTGTTTTTTTATTGAAGTCAAGCAAACACACTTCTACACAAGAACATCTCCACCAACACATTGCATAACACATTTGGATGAAGATTTATACAAATTTGCGTAATGGGGTCAAATGTTTGTAGCTTGGCATTTTTGTTCAACATGTCGAGGTTGGCAAAACCACAATCTAATGTCTATTCTTTATTGGTCCAAGTAGTTATTATTAATAAGTTTTAACCTTTTTATTGTATTTAGATTCAAGTTTATGGATGAGGCTTGTAATTAGTAATCAAGTAGTTTTGGATGGGAGAAATATTGTTGGAAGGCCAAACTCCTATTATGGGTGGAGTTGTTTCGAGAAGGTGATTGAAACTACACTATTGTATGGGATGGTCACTTTGAGCAAACAAGCGTTGAAATCGATTAATTTTAAGTTATAAAATCATTTCGACACTTGAAGTTAATGATTTTAGTTTCTACACATAGGGTTGTCAAAATATTTTTACTATAGTTTTGTAAATTTGTTTCTTGTCCATTGCTTTTCCATCATCAAAGTTATTCCATAAGATATCTTGAAATTACCATTCAAAAGCAAAACTAAAATCCTAAATTTGAATAAAATTTTGTATCTATACTTTTTTTAGTTAAAAAAAAAATTGTCTCCTTTTATGAAATGTGAGCCATACATAGCTCACACTAGGCAAGATGGACCAAGTTTCACATTTTCATTGCTCCAATTTGAAAATTTTAGAATGTTTGTCAATATGGATTACAAACTTTTATACAATTCATCAAAATTCTCATGAAATTTCTAAGAATTCTAACTTTTAAAATTTTAAATTAATTTTCTGTGAGTCTAACAAGGAAGTAGGGTCATCATTTTTTTTGGGGTGGATTTTTGGACCATGGTGACAATTATTTAGGGAAAAACTTGGAGGTTTTTGATTTTCCAATGCAATTTTGACTAGAAATAGTGATTTTTTAATCATGTATTGCCAATATTTCAACCTCCCAAATTTGAATAGATAAATAAATAAATAAATAAATTCCCCCCAAGGTAGGGTACTTCTTCTGCACATAGATATTGAAGAAAACTAAGATCTAGGGTGGCAGAATATGTCATTTTCTTGATCACATTATATGACATAATCTTCCAATCATGATCATACACTTGTAATAGTGACCAAAATGTGTCAGTTGAGAACATGAATTGTGCTTTACATATTGGAATCTGCCATTCCAGACCTAAAATGTTACGGAATAGCCTTGCCCTTGCCCATTATGATGGGTGCGTCCCGTAGCTCACCCTAAGGGGCTTGTGGGGGTGCATTACCCAATATAATGGGTAAGGGCTTGACCATCCCATAATATACAAACCAATGTTAGCGAGTTTTGGGTTTTGGGTTGGGTCTTGATTTGGATCCGGGTCTAAGAACTAGATTCAATGGGTCTACATGGATTTGGACTTGGCCTAGAACTGGACCCAATGAGTCTACATGGACTTGGAATTTTACCTTAGAATTGAACTCCACGTGTGTTAAGAATTTTTTGTAGGGTCCATGTCATGTAGGGTTAGGTACGGTTTAAGGTCTTAGGTTTAAGGTTTAGGATTTCTAGGTTTTAAAGACTTAGGTCTAAGTTCTAAGGTTCTACTAGAGTTTAAGGTCTTAGGTCCTAATTTTGAGCTTTAATACACAAGGGCATTTGTGATGATAAACATTAAAATGACCTTTACACCAAAATTTTGTGAGTTTTGCTATGTTGGATAAAGCTCCAAATCACACCCGTGTTGGTGGAGACCAATGTTGATTAATTGTTTCCTATGTCGTTTCTTATATGTTCTTCTTAGGGAACATGTTGGGGGAACACTTTGAGAACTTTGAAAGTTCATTGAGAAATTAAGGGAACTTGATGAGAACACCATGGGAACTTTTTGAGGGACTTAGTGGGAACACCAAAATCGGAAAAGAAAACACCAAAACTGCTTTAAAATCGACTTTGGAACTCTTCTCAACACTAAAAAAATCAAAGTTCAAACTTTGGCTTAAACTCGAAAGAAATTGTAGGCTTTTTATATATAAGGTTGGAATTATTGAACTCGGAACTCTTGGTTTAAGAGAATTTGATCTGGTTTTGGGAATCTGTGGGTTTTAAATTTTAAAAAAAAATTCCCTTGAACTCAAAACCCAAAGTTCTTTCAATTTATTTAAAATTAATAATAATAAAAAATAAAATAAAAAAGAAAAAGAAAAAGAAAACCCTAAACCTAAATGAGACAATTTTTTTGTTGGTAAAAACCAAGAACTGGCCAACCCTTATACAACCTACAAAATGTCCAAACCATGGTGTTCGAATGTCTCAGAAAGGGCAGAGCCATAAGGCAGATAACCCCTCCTGGTTAATTTATGAGTTCTTTTCTTCTCCCCCTGGTTAATTTTAGGTTTAAGGTTAATAAGGTCTGTTACCTACCCACTCCCAGCAGGCCTTAAATCTAGTTTTGGGGTTCAGGTTTAGGGCTCTTACAAATCCCAGACCTTAAGTGTAATTTTAGGGTTAGGGTTTAGGTCTGTTACCTATCCCAGTAGACCTTGAAACTAATTTTAGGGTTAGGGTTTAGGTCTGTTAGCTAACCCCAGCCCTACGCCCCCCCCCCCCCCCCCCCCACCTCCTCT
>Ga0116227_10011807_pt1 | contig 14528 bp, 11 predicted proteins | sample S1TSphgellanicum_FD_89693 | JGI IMG/M metagenome (GOLD analysis project Ga0116227, IMG submission 89693) | Host-associated microbial communities from peat moss isolated from Minnesota, USA - S1T2_Fb - Sphagnum magellanicum MG | ecosystem: Host-associated > Plants > Peat moss > Unclassified... | reverse complement strand
TCGCCGAAGCGGATTTCGATGTGGTACTCATGGATTGCCAAATGCCGCAGATGGACGGCTATGAAGCCACGCGGCTGTTACGCCAATCGCCGGGTCTGTATCGCAATCCGCAGATCCCGGTGATTGCGCTGACGGCGCATGCGCTGGGGACTGACCGCGCGAAATGTCTGGCCGCCGGAATGAACGATTATCTGACCAAACCCATCGACCCGATTCGCCTGCAGCAGGCATTGACCCGGGCGACGCCGACCGTCGACCGCGGTAGGCAACCCCTGGGCTCGCCCGCGAATTTGTTCGACGAACACGCCTTCCTGGTGCTCATGGGTGAAGACATGGGGTTCGGCCGCGAATTGATCGCGCTCTTCGTTTCATCGGCCTGCACGACGCTTGCGCAGATCGAAGGCGCGCTACAGGGCAGCCAGGAAACGGCCACGATCCGTCGACTGGCGCATGGCCTCAAAGGTGCGGCGGCAACCGTGGCGGCAGGGGCTCTCGCAAACGCCACCGCGCTGTTGGAGATGGCCGACGGGGCAGCCGAGAGCCGCGCAGCTTTGCGGACGGTGCTGACGACATTCGACGCCACGGTCGCCGAATGGGTCCGGCATGACTGGACCCCACCGGTGACACCGCTCGCGGCGGGAGCCGCGGCTCTCTGAAGAAGGCCGTTGATTTCGCCGCCGGTGCGGCAGAACGCTCCTCGATTCCCCTTGAGTCATGTAACAATTGGGGTATGACCAAAGCTAACAATTCCAGCTCAAAAGCGAGCTTAGCCACCGCGGCACGACTCGAGAGGCTGCGGCTCGAGCTCACTCGGTGGTTGGCGGAATCGGCCTACCCTTTATGGGCGCGGGCCGGCATCGACTCGCGTAACGGCGGTTTCATCGAGACCGTGGGGCAGAGCGGCGAAGGATTGCCACTCCCGCGCCGCGCTCGCGTGCATCCGCGCCAGATATATGCCTTCGCTCAGGCACGCGCCTTCGGTTGGGGTGGCGACGTGTCTGCGATCGTCACCCGCGGCGTGGACTATTTCGAAACCTTTTACCTGCGGCCCGATGGCCTCTTCAGAACTCTAGCCGACATCGACGGGACGCCGCTCGACGATCAGGCAGTGCTGTACGACCAGGCATTCGCCCTGTTGGGATATGCGTCCGCGGCTATCGCTCTCGACGCCCGCGAAGAGTTCGAGAAGCGTGCTCGAGCCCTGTATAGCGCAATCGAGCAACGGTTTGGCGCCGCCGACGACGCATTCCGCTCGACCGAGTCCGCCGCCGGTCATTTCGAATCGAATCCTCACATGCACTTGCTCGAGGCCTGTCTGGCATGGGCCGAGCTCGGCGCCGACCCGCTCTGGGCGGTGCGCGTCAATCGGTTGGTCACTCTCGCCCTGACGAAATTCATCCGCCCCGACACGGGCGCGCTGGGCGAAGCCTACGCGGACGATTGGCGACCCGCGCCTGGAGTCGCAGGCCGCATCGTCGAGCCAGGCCATCAATTCGAGTGGGCATGGCTGCTGCTCCGAGCCCAGAACCATGTGACGGCGCCACTGCGCGCGGCGGCGCTGCGGCTCATCGCCATCGGCGAGGATCATGGCGTCCGCAACCAGGTGGCCGTCAATTCGCTGCTCGATGACTTTTCGATTCACGACCCAAAGGCGCGCTTCTGGCCGCAAACGGAACGTCTTAAGGCGGCGCTGCTCGCCGCCCAACTCACCGGCGACGAACGCCTCTGGGACATGGCCGCCGCGGCGGCGGACAGCTTGTTCCCGTATATCGATACGCCGGTGCAGGGATTGTGGCTCGACGTCCAACTACCCGACGGCACCCTCATCGATGCGCCGTCACCGGCGAGTACCTTCTATCACTTGGTGGGCGCGGCCGTGGTTCTGCGGAACACCTTGGCCGCAACGGGCTGAACGCGTCAGCGGCACGCGGTACGTCGTGCTATCAGTGACGTGAGTTGGGAATTCACTGGCATTCGAGGACCGTTTCATCGCGCCGCCTATTCTTGCTTCGCGCCAGCACCCAATGCGCAGTGAATTACTGGCTCAGGACACCAGGTTCTTGTTGGCCTCGACCACGGTGACGGCGGTCATGTTGACGATCCGGCGCACCGTAGCGGCGGCGGTCAAAATATGCGCGGGGGCGGCGCAGCCGAGCAGGATCGGGCCGATGGCCACGTTTTGACCAGCCGCCGACTTGAGCAGATTGTACGCGATGTTCGCACTGTCGAGAGACGGAAAGACCAGCAGGTTCGCGCTGCCGCGCAGGGTGCTACTCTCGAGCGTAGCATTGCGCAACGCCTCATCGAGGGCGCAATCTCCATGCATTTCACCGTCGATTTCCAGCGTCGGGTGACGGTCGCGCAACAGCGCCAGCGTGGCGCGCATTTTCAGCGCCGAAGGTGCGTTACTGCTGCCGAAATTGGAATGCGACAGCAACGCGATTTTCGGCACCAGACCGAACGCGCATAATTGGTCTGCGGCAAGCCCGACGATTTCAGCCAACTCCGCGGCGCTCGGATCGAGGTTGATGTGTGTATCGACCAAGAACACCTGGCGTCCCGGCAAGATGAGTCCGCTCATCGCGCCGTAAACGTTCACGCCCGGCCGGCGACCAATGACCTGATCCAGGTATCGCAGATGCCGTGCCGGCGTGCTGATGGTGCCGCAGATCAAGCCGTCAGCTTCGCCTTTTTTCAGTAGCATCGCCGCGATCAAGGTGGTACGGCGCCGCATCTCGAGCCGCGCATATTGCGCGGTGACTCCGCGCCGTTCGGTCAGGCGATGATACGCCTCCCAATATTCGCGATAACGCACGTCGTGCTCTGGATTGACCACGGTGATGTGCTCGCCGATGCGGATTCGCAAGCCGTGGCGCTTGATGCCGCGCTCGATCACGGATGGACGTCCCACCAGGATGGGCGTCGCCAATTTCTCATCGACCGCGATCTGCACCGCACGCAGCACCCGCTCGTCCTCGCCCTCCGCGTACACGATGCGGCTACGCGTCAGCGGTGCCCGGCGGGCGGCCGCGAAGATCGGCTGCATCAGAGTGCCGCTGTGGTAAACGAACTGCAGCAGCCGTAGCGCATAGGCGTCGAGATCCACGATCGGACGGGTCGCCACGCCGGATTCCATCGCCGCCTTGGCGACCGCGGGTGCGATTTTGACGATGAGCCGTGGATCGAAAGGCTTCGGGATGAGATACTCCGGCCCGAACGACAGACCCTCGATATCTCCATAGGCAGCGGCAACCACGTCGCTTTGTTCCTGCCGCGCAAGCTCGGCGATCGCCCGCACCGCGGCGATTTCCATCTGCCGCGTGATGGTGGTGGCGCCCACGTCCAACGCGCCGCGAAAGATGAACGGGAAGCACAGTACGTTGTTGACCTGGTTCGGGTAATCGGTACGACCGGTCGCGATGATGGCATCGTCCCGCACCGCCCTCACTTCCTCCGGCAGAATTTCCGGCGTCGGATTGGCAAGCGCCAAGATCAGGGGTTTGGGCGCCATCTTGCGCACCATGGCCTGAGTCAGTACGCCGCCCGCGGACAAGCCGAGGAACACATCCGCATCAGCGACGACGTCGCTCAGCGTGCGAGCGTCGGTCGGCTGCGCGAAGCGTGACTTCTCCGGATCCATGAGTTCGACGCGCCCCACATAGACCACGCCGGCAAGGTCCGTGAGCCACACATGCTCGCGCTGCACACCCAGATCGAGCAACAAATCGACGCACGCCAGCGCGGCGGCACCCGCGCCACTGACCACGATCTTCACCGCGCCGATATCCTTCTCCACCACTTGCAGGCCGTTGTACACCGCCGCGCCGACGATGATGGCGGTGCCATGTTGGTCATCGTGAAACACCGGAATCTTCAAGCGGCGGCGCAGTTCGCGTTCGACGAAGAAGCACTCGGGAGCCTTGATATCCTCCAGGTTGATGCCACCGAAGGTCGGTTCGAGCGCCGCGATGATGTCGACCAGCTTCTGCGGATCGCGCTCATCCACCTCGATGTCGAACACGTCGATGCCGGCAAATTTTTTGAACAGTACCGCCTTGCCTTCCATCACGGGTTTGGCCGCGAGCGGCCCGATCGGACCCAATCCAAGGACCGCGGTGCCATTGGTGATGACGCCGACCAGATTGGCGCGCGACGTGAACCGAAAGGCATCGTGAGGGTTTGCCACGATGGCCTCGCACGCCGCGGCCACGCCCGGCGAGTAGGCCAGCGCCAGATCGGTTTGATTCACCAGCGGCTTGGTCGCGGTGACCGAGATTTTCCCGGGAGTCGGCAGTTCATGATAATCGAGCGCCGCCCGCTTGCGGGCGTCGATCAGTTCAGTCTTGTTCATCACGCTCCTAGCAGCTTCTCTGACTCATTGATTGCGCGCAAGCCTACCTCGGATGGCGGCCCGTGGCATCGATTTTCGGCGACGCCTGTCAACCGTTCGTGCCGCTGTTTCGTTATGCTAACAGTCTATCTAGCTCATGATGCGCCTACCGCGGCCGGGGCTCACCATCACTGATGATCCGTGCGACGTCTGCGTAGCGCCCTCGTGACGACATCCATGAGTCGGACTGACTGCCGATATGACTTTTCTGGAGCATCACTTTGAAATCACCACTCGTACCGCGTCTCCTCGCCGGGTGCGCCTGCATCGTGGCCTGCCTCGGAGCCGTGCCCGCATTTGCCGCCGACACGCCGGCACCGGCTGAGCATCAGCCCGGGATATGGCAAGAACACCGTTATTCGTTCGCCTTCATGGGTTTCACATCGACCTATTCGTGCGACGGATTGGCCGACAAATTGAAAATACTGCTATTGGCCGCGGGCGCGCGCAACGATGCGAAGGCGCGGCCCGGTGCCTGCGCGAGCAGCCTAGGCCGCCCGGATAAATTCGCACGAGCCGATCTGACGTTCTATACGTTGAGCCCTACGGGCGGGGGTGCAGCGGCGGGGGGTACCCCGGTTGACGGCATTTGGCGCCAGGTGGCATTCGCCTCACGCAACCCTCGCGAACTGACCGTCGGCGACTGCGAACTCGTGGAGCAGTTCAAATCCACGGTGTTGCCGTTCTTCACCACCCAAAATATCGAAACGCGCACGACCTGCATTCCGCACCAGGAATCGGGTTCGGTGATAGACCTCAAATTCCAATCGCTGAGCGCGGCGCCAACCACGGACGAACACGGACGAAGGACTCAAGCCCACGCCAGTGGTTAGGCGAGGCCGGCTATAGCCCCGCTCGGCGGGGTGTGGCCGGCGGCGAGGCGCTGCCGTGAGGCGCCGCAACCCGCGAGTTGCGACACCTCAACGACGGCGCGGGTAATCACCTCGATACGCTGCGCCTCGCGCCGGCAACCTGACGTTACGGCTTGACGGCTATGCCGGAGTCCGCCGCTATCGCTTTGATCTTCTTCAAGTGGCCCTGAACCGTCGGCAATACCTCGGTCGCGAATGCTCTAGCATCAGCATCTTGTCCGGACATTTTCTCCTTCTTGAGCAATGCGATGGTTTCCCGATGCGCCTTGATCTGACCCTTGATGTAAGACTTATCGAAGGTATCGCCGGACAAGACGTCGAGTTTCGCCTTGGTGGCCATTTGGCCAATGCTCGCAGAGGTCGGTAGGGAAATATTCTTCGCGGCCGCGATCGCCTTCAGCTTATCGTTAGCAGCCGTGTGATCCTTGACCATCATCGCGCCGAAATCCTTGACGGCCTGACTGCTGCCCTTATCCTGCGCGAGCGCGCCTGCGTCGACTTCTGAGATCCCCGCCTCGGCTGCATGCTTGTAAAACGACGCATCCGGGATCGCGTCGGCGGCCGCCGCCAGCGGGACGCTCAGCAATAATAGCGCTAAAAATTTCTTCATTGGATACTCCTTGGAATAGCGACTCGACCCGAAGACACCGGATCGTCGAGTCGGCAGAATGCCGTGGGGCAGCAGCGGCGCCGAGAGGCCAGTGACTTGAACGCGGGTAGGACTCTATCCCGGCGTTATGCAGGGGTGCGCCTAGCGGGGCAGCCTAGCTGGGTGCTTCTAGCGGAGTGCGGCCTAGCAGGCGCGGCGCGGACTCACGTCGTATGGACGCCCTTGCGTCCCAACCCCTCTGTTCCGACGGCGGCAGATGCGTCCACGATCACCTGTTCCAGTACCGCCAGATATTCGACGTACCGTTTGCGGCCGAGCGGTGTAATCCGACACAGGGTTTGGGGCCGGTTCTGCTCGATACCCTTCGAGATCGCGATGAGCTTCGCTTCTTCGAGAACCGACAGATGGCGATTCAAGTTGCCATCCGTCAGTGCGCATAGTTCCTTCAGCTTGGCGAAAGGTAATCCTTTCGCATGCGAGACCAGTGACGTGAGCACGCTGAGACGAGCGCGTTCATGAATGACGCGGTCGAGTCCGTCGTAGGCGAAACGGGACGCGTCCCGCGGTTTGCTAATGGCGTTCTTCACAGGATTGCTCAAAACCATAACACAACACTGCCGCGACCAACAGCTGACCCACACCGAACGGAATACCCATCTCCCACGGCGTGAGCGTTCGCGGTCCGCTCGCAATCGTCAAACAGGCCAGACCGCACACCAGGTACCATACTCCCACCGCAAACATCTGCCGCGGTAAAAAGCGGCAGGATGCAAAAACGCCTAGGCTGAACAGCAGCTCCCACAGCCCGGGCAGCATCCACGATTCATCCGGGGCGATACGTGTCAACACGACCGTCAACGCGATCCCGATCACGATGGACGGCAGAAATTGCTCCAATGCCGCATGGATCATCTCGCTGGCGAACCCCAAGTGAACACGCCGCGCGCGGGCAACGGTCTCAGCGGTCGCACACAGCACCGAGACGGCGGCCGTCGATATCCAGATCAACAAAAAGGCGGCGACATCGTGCCGCGAATCCGCCAGCCAGTATGCTTGTAGGGCGGCGACCATAAAGGCAAGAACACCGCTCGACGCGATCGACAGCGGACCATAGCCGCGGAATTCGCTGCCGCGGGCGACTTGGGCGCGTATTGCATTGATTTCGTTGAGAGCTTGCCTAAGTTCGGTCATCACCTCTCCCCCGCAACACCCGGTCGCTTTGCATTTCAATCACTGACGATGAAGTTCATAGCTCATTCTTACGGATCAATGACGCGCAATGACAGGCCTAAGGCACCACGTCTTGGCCGCCCGGACGGTATCCGTAGGCCACCCGATAATAATAAGAGCGTACCATCCGCCGGCCGCGCGTCAAAATACCCTCCTGAACCTCGCCCAGCCTATCGGCATGGCCCGCCAGCCTTGAATCCGTCAGCATGTCGGGATCCCATGCAACCAGCAACAGAGTTCGGCCTGCTTGCGATTCCACCGGAAACCATCGCTCGTACATGAGCCCGACGTCACCGAACAGATGGCCGCTGGATGTCGTGGCGACACCACGCGACTGGTCGCTCGAGTAGAAGGCGAGTTCGCTGGCGATGGCGTAGCGGTCCATGCCGACGATCAAGACATCGTCGCCATGCTGGCTGCGCAAATCGTTCGCCACGACCTCGATGCGCCGGCCGAATTCGCGCCAGCCCACCGGCACCAGCTCCATGTGCCGCGAATAGCCCACTCCGGGTATGCCGACCACGAGGTAGTCCAAACCGGCCGCATAGACCAACAACAGGACAACCAGCGTGGTCGGCCATACGCAGCGCAGCCACCGCCTCGGGCGCGACCCGCGCCATGAATAGGCCTCGTCGAGGCCGCAAGCCAGCACCGGCACCGCCGCAACCCAAGGCGCGCCGGTCCAATCCAACTTGACTTCGTGCCGCAGACTGAAGACTAAAAAAACCACCAGCGGTACGCATACGCAAATTCTCAACAGCCGCCAGGCGCGGCTTGCCGGGTCGCCGCCGGTGACCGCGATGCGCTCTGGCGGCCCGCGGACGAACGCGACGGCGACCGCGATCAGACCGGTCGGTGTGATCAAGACCATCGCGCCGCCGAGCAACTTGTGCACGGAAAAGCGCGGGCTCTCGGCTAATCTGCGGGACGTCTGGAACGCGAACGAGGCCCACTCGTGCTGCCAGTTCCAGAAAATCACCGGCGAGAACACCGTCGCGGCGATCAGCACGGCGGTATAGGGCTCCCAGCGGCGCAACCAGCGGCGTGACGCCGGATCGGCCACCATGTAGAGGAACGTGGCCACCCCCAGCAGCGCAATGGTGTACTTCGCCAGCAGCCCCAAGCCGAGCGTCAGACCAGCCCAGAGCCACGCACGCGCCCGACCCGCGATCAGTGCGCGCTCCAAAAAGTACAGGGAGGCGGCCCACGCGGCGGTCAACGGTGCGTCCGGAGTCATCAATAAACCGGACATGAAAAAAAATGGCAGCACCTGCGACAAAACCAGCGCCAGCAGCGCGCCGCGCTCGTCGAATACGTTGCGCGTCAGGCGAAACAGGAAATACGCCGTCGTCACACCGCAGACCAGAGCACCGAAGCGCACACCGAATTCGGTATTGCCAAACAGGGCGGTGCCCAACCGTATCAGCCACGCCACCATCGGCGGATGGTCCAGGTAGCCGATATCGAGATGGCGTGAATAATTCCAGTAGTAGGTCTCTTCCGGCAGCAATTCTACTTGCGCGGCATACAGCAAGCGCAACAGAAAAGCGCAGCCCACGACACCGATGATCACAGCGCGCCAGCGTCCGCTCACCGTCGCGCTCGCGAGCCCTAAGTAGCGGGCCATCCCTACTTCCCATTTCAAAAATCCGGCCGCTAGGGTAACTCAATCAATCGTGCCTGACGCCACAGATTACCGCCAGCCGTCAGCACGCACGAAAGGCTAGAATGAAGCTATGTCCGGTGCTCTGACGAACGCATTGAAACGCAACTTTGGATTCGACGCTTTCCGCCCGGGTCAGCAAGCCGTGGTGGAACAGATACTGGCGGGTCGCGATGTGCTGGCGCTCATGCCCACCGGCGGCGGTAAGTCGCTGTGTTATCAACTGCCCGCCATGCTGCAACCGGGCGTGAGTCTGGTCGTCTCACCGCTCATTGCCCTGATGCAGGATCAAGTACGGCAACTGACGGACAACGATATCGCCGCGACCTTCATCAATTCCAGTCTGGACTCGGCCGAAATCGCGCGGCGCGTGAGCGGCCTCTTGCGCGGGGACTACAAGCTGGTCTACCTCGCGCCGGAGCGCCTCATGCTCGCGGAGTTCCTCGAGGGTCCGCTCGCGCGCCTCGGCGCGGGACGCGGCATCAATGCCTTCGTCATCGACGAAGCGCACTGTGTCTCGGAATGGGGGCACGATTTCCGACCGGATTACCGTCAACTGTCGGCGCTACGCCGACGCCACCCCAATGTGCCGATTCTCGCTTTCACGGCGACGGCGACGCCACGGGTGCGCACCGACATCAGCACGCAATTGGCACTGCGCGAACCCTCGGTCCACCTCACCAGCTTCAATCGCCCCAACCTCTTCTACCGGGTCCGGCCGAAGGACCAACACACCTACGGCCAACTGCTGGCCGAGGCGCGTACGGGCGGTGCCGGTATCGTCTACTGTCTGTCGCGCCGCCGCGTCGAGGAACTGACGCTCCAGCTACAAAGCGACGGCGTTCGTGCCCTTCCCTACCATGCGGGCCTGGATGCGAACACCCGGCGCGATAATCAAGAGGCGTTCATTCGCGATGATGCGCAGATCATCGTCGCGACGATTGCCTTCGGTATGGGCATCAACAAGCCGGACGTGCGCTGGGTGATCCATCACGACCTGCCGAAGAGCTTGGAGAGCTACTACCAGGAATCGGGCCGAGCCGGCCGCGACGGCGACCCGGCTCGCTGCACGCTATATTTCGGGTTGGGCGACATCCGCACCTCGGAATTTCTCATTCAGCAAAAGATCGACCCGACTACCAACGAACCCTTGGAGGCCGAGCAGCGCATCGCGCGTCAGCAATTGCGCCAGGTTCTGAACTACGCGGAGTCGACGGATTGCCGCCGCGCCATCCAACTTGCCTATCTCGGCGAGAACTTCGCGGGCGGCTGCGGCGCATGCGATAACTGTTGCGAGCCGCGCACGACCCACGACCACACGGTCGAGGCCCGACAATTCCTATCATGCGTCGCACGCCTGGCGCAACGCCGCGAACGCTACGGCGCGGCCTACATCATCGAGATTCTGCGCGGTGCCCGCACGGAACGCCTGCTAGGCCGCGGCCACGAGTCTTTGAGCGTCTACGGGATCGGCAAGGCCCTGCCGACCGAGGAGTGGCGCGCGCTGACGCGGTCGCTGCTGCACCAGGGTCTCTTGGAAGAGTCGCACGACGGTTATTCGGTGCTGTCGCTCAACGAGGCGAGTTGGGCTGTGCTGCGCGGCGAACGTATGTTCCATGTGGCGAAAGCGCCGCAGGTGGCGCGCGCCCGGGCGACCGCGGCGGTGGCGCCCGCGACCGCGGATGGCGAAGCCCTGTTCGAGCGCCTGCGCACGCTGCGCAAGCAGCTCGCCGATACGCAAGGTCTACCGCCGTATGTCATATTTCACGACTCGACCTTGCGCGAAATCGTCGAACGACGACCGCAAACCCTCGCAGAATTCGCCGGAATCCGCGGCGTGGGTGAAGGCAAGCTCGCGCGCTACGGCGAGCAGTTCATCGACGTACTGCGCGAACACGGCGTGTGAACTCGTGCACCTAGACCGCAGGCTGTAGATCTAACGCCCGGCTAGCTCGTCAGCCGCGGAGCGATCGAGTACTCTGCGGGGATGCAAGCGACCTATCCAATCGGCACGCCGGGAATTCCCTGGGGGGACGCCGAGGCATCCCTGTGGCTGTCACGCCAAACCATCAAACGCAGTTATGAGGCGGACGTGCTGCACCCGATCGCGACTCTGAGTTCTCGCTACGATCGGTGGCAATACGGTAGCCTGGATTACCCAGCGAAGGGCTACCCTCTTTTCGCGCTCAAGAGCCGAGTCTGGGACCCGTCGCTGCCGTGTGCGCTGGTGACGGGCGGAGTCCATGGTTACGAAACCAGCGGCGTGCACGGAGCTTTACGCTTCTTGGACACGCATGCGGCGCGCTACGCGGGTCGGATCAACCTGCTGGTCGCACCCTGCGTCAGTCCCTGGGCCTACGAGGTGATTCATCGGTGGAATCCGCGCACCCTGGATCCCAATCGGTCATTTCGTGCCGACAGCCCCGCACCGGAATCGGCCGCACTCATGCGCGGGATCGCAGCCTACCGGGATCGAGTTCTGGTGCATATTGATCTACATGAAACCACCGATAGCGACGAATCCGAGTTTCGCCCGGCGCTAGCCGCTCGCGACGGCGTGCCGTACCGGCCGGGTGCGACACCCGATGGATTTTATCTAGTGGGTGACAGCGACGATCCGCAGCCAGAATTCCAGCAGGCAGTGATCGCGGCGGTGGCGAAAATCACCCACATTGCGCCCGCCGATCGTAATGGCGAGATCATAGAATCCCCAATGGTCGCGCCCGGAGTCATCAACTATCCGCTCACCCAATTGGGACTTTGTCCCAGCATCACCAACGCGCGCTACAAGACCATCACCGAGGTTTATCCGGACAGTCCGCGCGTAACACCTGAGCAATGCATCGCGGCGCAGGTGGCGGCGGTCGGGGCAGCGCTCGATTTCGCCTTGGAACACAACGCGCCGGCGTGACGAGCATAGATCGCCCTATTCGCGCAATGCGCCGGCCCCGTCCTGCTTCGAGCGGCTAGCTCGCCTGCATCTGCTGATCTGCTGCTAGAATCTTTGCGCATGGCCACTACAAATACAGTTCCGCCGCCGACGCCAGCCGCGCCCATGACTCGCGCGGCGCTCGAACTCCTCCTGGGGGATAGCCCGTTCCAACGCGTACTCGGACTCGCCCTCGAGTCGTTCGACTTGGGGGAGCAGACCCTGACGTTACGCTCCGCGTATGGCCCCGACGTCGAGCGTCTGCCAGGTACCGGCCAGTATCACGGCGGCGTGATCGCCAGCTTGATCGACATCGCCGGCGATTTCGCCTTGATCGCCGTGCTCGGCTACGGCGTACCCACCATCAATTTCCGCGTCGATTATCTGCGTCCCGCGACCCACACCGATCTGCTCGCACAGGCCCGGGTGCGGCGCGCCGGCCGCACCATCGGCGTCGTCGACATCGACGTGACGGACACACAAGGCCGGCTGATTGCCCTGGGTCGCGGCTGCTACGGCACACAGGCGGGCTGATGAGAGCGGTTCTAACCCTTTCCCACGGCGGTTTGGAGATGCTGCAATATCGCAGCGATTATCCGACCCCCGTGCCGGCAGCCGGTGAAGTGCGGGTGCGCGTCGCGGCGACGGCGGTGAATTTCCATGACATCTTCACACGCCGCGGCATGCCCGGCGTACGCCTCGCGCTGCCGGTGGTCGTGGGCTCCGACATTGCCGGCACGGTCGACTCCTTAGGAGCGGATGTGCCCGCGCACTGGCTCGGCAAACGCGTGCTCATCGATCCGGTGATGCGCGAAGCCGATCGCGCCGGCATGATCGGCGAGACGCTCGATGGCGGCCGCGCCGAATTCGTCGTCGTGCGCCATTCCATGCTCATCGAAGTTCCGGCGGCGGTCTCTCTGGAACACGCGGCGGCGCTGCCGCTCGCCTATGGCACAGCCCACCGCATGCTGATGACGCGCGGGCGGCTCGCCCCGGGCGAGCGGGTCATGGTGCTCGGCGCCAGCGGCGGCGTCGGTATCGCCTGCGTGCAGCTCGCCGTGCTCGCCGGCGCGGAAGTGCTGGCGTTCGCGAGCAGCGACGCCAAGCTCGAACGCCTCAAAGCGCTCGGCGCGACGCACGTGGCGAACTACACCACCACCCCATTCCTCGATACCGTCAAGGCGGTGTACGGCAAGCCGCGCATCAGCGGTTCCGGTGGCGTCGACGTGGCCGTGAACTTCACCGGCGGCGACACGCTGCCGGCGACGCAGCGCTGCGTGAAAAAGCACGGCCGCATCCTCTGTTGCGGGGCCACCGCCGGGTATGAGTTGACGCTCGATGCCCGCTACTGGTGGACCTACGAGCACACCATGATCGGTTCCGACGGCTGGGAGCCCGAGGACTTGCGCGCCCTGCTCGATGCGGTCGCGACCGGGCGGCTGACCCCGGTCATCGACCGCGTCCTGCCCCTCGAAGAGGCTGCGCAGGGCGAACGGCTGCTCGAAAACCGCCATGTCATCGGCAAGGTGCTCCTCACACCGTGAGCGTCGCAGCGCCCTTTGGCTTGCGCAATCTCGGCGACATCCTGCGGCTGCCGGCGCACGGTGAGCTAACCGCCATCATCGATCTGCGCGAATCCAGCGCGAAGCGACGCTGGTCGGCGGTCGAGTTCGATGCGCTATGTGGCGCCGTGGGCCGCGGCCTTCGAACTCGCGGCGTGGCCCGCGGCGCGCGCATCGGCATCCTGGCCGAGAATCGCATCGAGTTCATCGCCTGCTACTTCGGCGTCATGCGCATCGGGGCGGTGGCGGTGCCGGTGAATCACAAGCTGCCGCGGGCGACCATCGAACACATATTTCGCGACAGCGCCATCGAGTTGGCATTCACCGACAGGACGCGGCGCTCACTGGTGCCGGAGGGCATTCCCGCCATCGAGTTCGACGCCGCAGGCGCCGACGGGTTCGATGCGTTTCTGTATCCTCGCCCGCCGCTCGACGCCGGCCCGCCCCACACGGCCCCCGCGGCGGTCGCCCCGCACATCGATGACCTCGCCGAGATCCTGTACACCTCCGGGTCCACGGGTCTGCCCAAGGGCGTACCGCTCAACCATCACGGGCAGCTGTGGGCGATCGGGCACTACCTGCAGGCATTGCCGGCGGACCCGCCCGGCGATACCACCATCGTCGTCGCACCGTTCTACCATATGAACGGCTTGTTCAACGTCACCGTGGCGCTGGCGTCGCGGGTGGCCGTGGTGTTGCTGCCGCAATTCGATGCGCGCCGCTACCTCGAAGCTGCCGCGCAATACCGCTGCACGCTGTTATCCGGCATTCCAACGATGTTTGCCCTGATGGTGCGCGAACGCGAGCTCATCGAGCGCCTGGATTTCAGCGCGGTGCGCGACGTCACCATCGGTTCCGCACCACTCACCGACGCGTTGCTCGCCCAAGTGCAGCGCCTCTTTCCCGGCGCGCAAATCCGCAACGGCTACGGCACCACCGAAGCAGGACCGGCGGTCTTCGGCCCGCATCCCGACGGGCGGCCACGACCGCCCCTGTCGCTCGGTCATCCGTTCGCCGATGTGGAATGCGCATTGATCGACGGACCATCGGCCGCGCACGGCGAGCTCGCGCTACGCACGCCGGCGCTCACCCACGGTTACTTGAATCTACCGGCGGCCACCGCATCGCGTATGCGCGATGGCTGGTACCTCACCGGCGACGTGATGCGCCGCGACGCCGCGGGATTTTATTTTTTCGTGGGCAGGGCGGACGACATGTTCATCTGCGGCGGCGAGAACATCTATCCCGGCGAGGTAGAGAAGCTGCTGGAAC
>Ga0116227_10011806_pt1 | contig 14528 bp, 5 predicted proteins | sample S1TSphgellanicum_FD_89693 | JGI IMG/M metagenome (GOLD analysis project Ga0116227, IMG submission 89693) | Host-associated microbial communities from peat moss isolated from Minnesota, USA - S1T2_Fb - Sphagnum magellanicum MG | ecosystem: Host-associated > Plants > Peat moss > Unclassified... | reverse complement strand
TGCCGGGCGCCGGCTTGGCTCAGGTCTCGGTGGTGGCGAGTCTCTCGGCAGACATGGCCGGCGACGCCATCGGCGGGGTGATCGATTTTCGCACGCCCAGCGCCTTCGACTTCCCCGGCGCGACCCATGCCGCGATCAGCGCCAGCGGTCAGCTGGAAGACGAAGCTGTGCGATATGGGCGCCAGCCCCTGGGGGGAGCCCTGGCCATCGAGGGGAGCCGGATTCTGGGTTCGGGCGGCGACGTCGGCGTCTACGCAGGCGCCTATTACGGCGTTGAGAGCTATTCCAACGGGGTGGTCGACGGCATCTATCCCGCCGTCACCAATTCCATGTTCAGCTATGCCGTGCAGACGGCCGCCGGCGCCAGCGCGCCTGGCCTGAACCCCGCCTCCAACCTGGTCCTGACCGGACTGGACGTCGGCTTGACCACCGGCGCGGTGCAAAGATTTGGCGGCGACCTTTCCCTGGATTGGCGCCCCAGTGCGGCGTCCAGCGCCTACCTCAGGCTGACGGTCGCCGAGGCGCTCACGGATCAGGCGACCTATTATTCGCAAATCTACGGCAATCAGGTCACGTCGGCGCCGCTGGGCGCGACGGGTCTCTACACCCCGGTGATCAACTATGTTCAGCCGAGGTACTACTATGAGACCAACCCTGAACGCTCATTGCTGGACACACTTCAGGTCGGCGGCGCCACACATACGGGGCGATGGACGTTTAGCGCCCGCGCCAATACGAGCTGGGGCGAGACCGACGATCCCAATCATTTCGAACTTTCAGGTCGAGACCCAGAGGTGGCGCCGGGGATGCCGTTCGGCGGCAGCGTGCTGTTCGGCAGCAGCGACGACGTTCCGATCCCTCTGCTAAATGCGGCAGGTCTGCAGGCCTTAGGCGAGGCCGCCGATTATGGCGCGCGCCGCGCCGGCGAACTGACACGCGAATACAGCAATCAGCTCAAATCCGGCGCAAAGGTCGATGTCAGCTACAGGCTCACGCCCGGAGCGTCCTTGGCCGCTGGCGTGGAGGCGACCGATGCGGTCCGCAGCCACACTGATCGGGATTATCAGAGCAATCTTCTTTACAGCACCGACGCCAATGATCCGAGTCTGTCCTCATTGGGCATCCTGTCCGCGTCCACGCCCGCAGCCGTGCCTGGCGTGTTCAATTTTCCTCTCCCGACTGTGAACCCCGCAAAGGCGTCGGCCCTCTTCAACGGCGACATAGCTCAGAACTTCGGCGTGCTCGCCAATGCGATCGACGGTTGCGCCAACCTCTATGTAAACAACTATAACTGCGACACTCAGCATGGGTCTGAGGTGCGGGCGTCCGCCTATTTTATGGGGCGGGTGCAGGTCGGAGCTTTGGAGGTCGCAGCGGGCTTTCGTTACGACTACACCTTTGTTCAAAATCGTTTCTGGATCCTGCCCTATCCTGCAACCAGCCTGGAGACGCCAGGCTATTTCGCCTCCAATCACACAATTTACTCGGAGCCCCTACCCAGGTTGAACCTGACCTACCGGCCCCAGCCCTTTGTCGCCTACCGCGGCGCGATCTGGGCTAGTTATTCGCCGCCCGCCGCCTACCAGCTGGGCGGCGCAAGCCAGATTGGGAGCGCTGGCGGCAGCGCCGCCGATGGGGGCGCTACGACGGTGTTGGAGGGCAATCCCAATCTAAAGGCGGTTCAAGCTCTAAACGTCGATATCTCCGGGGACTGGGCCAATACCAGAGGGGGGCAGGTCTCCGCCGCCGGCTTCTACAAGGCCCTAAGTCATTATATTTACGACAGTATCGCCGCCTTTTCAGACGCCACCCCGACCCAGACCGGCGATCTGGTCGTCACCCAACCGCATAATGGGGGCGCAGGCGACATTTATGGGCTGGAGCTGACAGCGCGTCAGCGCTTCGTCGGGCCGCCGTCGCTTTGGACCGCAATCGACTTGAGCGGCGCCCTGACCCTTGAGCAGTCGCGAGTGAATACCTTGGAGCCTGGACTCAGCTCCCATGAACGCCTGCTCGACCAGCCCGATCTCGACGCCAATCTCCAGGCGAAGTATTCAAGAGGGGTAGGAAGCCTTTCCCTGATCTACCGTTACACCGGCGCCTATGTGGCGCAGTATGCGACCTTGGGCGCAAGTAGCGCCTTGGACACCTGGGTGCGTAGCGCTGAGCAGCTTAATCTCGTGGCGACCTACCAGCCGGCGCCCCGCTTCAAAACGACATTTTCAGTTTCGAATATTTTGAATGATATGAGCTATCATGCTACCATTGGTGAGCATAGCGAGGCGATTCCAAGTCTTGTCTATTCCGGTCGGACCTATGTCTTGACGACCAAGTGGCTCTATTGAGCGCGAGCCGAAAAGCGTTCTCTCTCTCTCTCTCTCTCTCTCTCTCTTCCGCCTGCCCCGGACTTGTTCCGGGCAAGGCGGACTAGAGAGGGCGAAGAGGGTCTAAGTTAGCGCCTATGCCCCTTGGCTAGGCCAGCGATGGCGCTCTCACGGGGCCTCACCCTGCAGTCCAAGCTTGACCGCACCCCCAGGTCTTCATCAAAGCGTCACACTGGATGGCTAGCGGAGCCGCAACAGGGGACATCGGTCATGTTTGCGATGGAAGCCGCGCGCCGTGTCGCTTTGCCGGTCTGCGTCATGATGTTCGGCCTGATGGCTGGCGCGGCCCAGGCGAGGCCCGGTCATGGCCTCGGCCTCGGGGCGGATCGTGGTGGGCGAGGCCTGGAGCTCGAACATGTGGTCATGCTCGTTCGCCACGGCGTGCGCGCGCCGCTACCGGATGAGGCGGCGACGACGCCGTCTGCTCAGCCATGGCCGGTCTGGTCGACGCCGGGCAGTTACCTGACGCCCCATGGCCGGGAGGGGATGCGGCTCCTGGGGGCCTATGACCGGGACCGCTACGCCGCGGCCGGCCTCTTGCCGAGCTCCGGCTGCCCGGCGCCAGGTACCATTACGATCTGGAGCAATTCCGTCGAGCGCACCATCGCCAGCGGCGAGGCCTTGGCTGAGGGACTGGCGCCTGGATGTGGACTGAAAGTCGATCACTTGGCCCTGGACCAGCACGACCCGCTCTTCGCCTGGGCCGGCCCTGAGACGCCCGGGTTCGACGCGCCAGCCGCCGTCGCCGCCATCGATGCCGAGACGGGGGGCGCCGCCCGGATCGCCGCCCCCTATAGACCACAGCTTGAGACCCTGGAGACCATCCTTGGCTGCAACACGCCTGGCGCAGCGCATCCCTGCAATCTGGCCGCCGAGCCGGCCGCCATCAAGGTCAGCGCCGACGGCAAAAGCATAGACGTCGCCGGTCCCATCCGCGCCGCCTCCGGCGCCGCCCAGGTCTTGATGTTGCAATACCTGGAGGGGTTTCCCTTGGATCAGGTGGGCTGGGGCCGCGCCAGCCTGGATAGGATCACTGAGGTCTCTCGCCTGCACGCCCTCTTGTTCGAGGTCTATAGCCGGCCGTCCTATATCGCTCCGCGCGTCGCCCGCGATCTGGCGCGACGGCTGATGGACCTGATCGGCCATGAGGTGGGACCGGGCGGGCGGTCAAAGCCTGTCCTGTCCATCATCGTGGGGCATGACGACAACATCGCCGCCATGACGGCCCTCTTAGGCGCCAATTTTCAAATGCCCGGCTATGGCTATGACGATCCCCCTATCGGTGGCGCGCTGATTTTTGAAGTTTACCGCCAGCCTGGGCGCAGCGAGCGGTTTGTGCGCGTTGTGTATCAGGCTCAGACCCCGGATCAGCTCCGCTATCTCCAGCCCCTGGATTTGGCGCATCCGCCCGCGCTGCAAGTTCTGCGGTTAAAGGACTGTTCGGATACACAAACGGGCCTTTGCCGTCTCAGCGACGTCATGACCATCCTAAGCCGAAAGCTAGCGACTTGACGTCGCCGTCTTCCATCGGTCGGCTATGAAGGAGGCCCTGTCCTTGAGCGAGACGTCCGACGGACGCCCTGACGACGCCCTGTCGATGTCAGGCGCTCAAACTGCGCCCGGCGCGGGCGACGAGAGCCTAGCTCAGGCCTTCAGCGAGCATCAGTCCTATCTTCGGCGATACCTGGCGCGACGTGTCCAAACCCCGCAAGACGCGGAGGATTTGAGCCAAGAGGTCTACCTGCGCGCCCTGGGTTTCGCGCGGCGTGAAAAAAAAGTAGCCAACTGGCGCGGAATTCTCACGCGGATTGCGGCTGATCTTGTAGTGGACGGGTTTCGCCGACAGAAGGCGAGGGGAGGCGATGGCCATACCTCGCTTGATCTGCTACCGGACCTTTGTGACGATGGTGTGAACTCACCCGAACGGATTTTGCAAGGGCGAGAAAAAATCGCTCACATAGAGAGGACTCTGGAAGCTTTGGATCTCGATTGCCGCCGCGCCTTTCTCCTCGTCCGCTTCCACGGCCACAGCTATGCCGAAGTCGCTGCAGAGCTGAAGATTGATACGATCACGGTCGGGCGACTGATCGAACGCGCTTCCTTGCGCCTCGCCAAGGCGGCGATCGCCGACCAATGACGACGCCGGACGATCAGGCCCTGGAAGCCGCATCCCATTGGGTGGCCGTGCTGAAGCGCGGCGAGCCTAAGCTGAGCGACCGGCGCGCGCTGAAGGTGTGGCTCGCCAGGGACGCCGCCAACGCCGCCGCGCTAGACCTCATGCTGGATGTCTGGGACAGGCTTGAGCCGCTTCGACACCGGGCTGACGGCATGGTCCGGACCCAGGTGAAGGCGAAGCGGCCTCGTCAAAGCCGGCGCCCGGCCCTGATCTGGGCGCCTGTGGGTGGCCTGGCCCTAGCGGGTTTGGCCGCCGCCCTGCTGTTAGCCCCGCCATCGGTCCAGACCTACACGACCAGCCTTGGCGAGATGAAATCCATCGCCCTGGCCGACCACAGCACGGTCTGGCTGAATACCGACAGCCGTCTGTCCGTCGCCTTCTCGCCATTGGGCCGCAGGCTGAAGCTTGAGCGCGGTGAGGGCGAGTTCAAGGTGGCCCATGAGGCCTTGCGGCCCTTCATCGTCTCCACAGCGAACGCCAGCGTGCGCGCTACGGGCACAGACTTTTCCGTGCGCGCCGATGCGGACGGCTCGCGCATCGTGCTGGTGCAAGGGCGGGTGAAGGTCAGCCGGAGCGACGATGGGGAAACCGCCGATCTGCGCGCCGGAACCATGCTGGTCGCGCCGTTGAAGGGGGCGTTTCGCCTATCCAAGGCCGATCCAGACGCCGATCTCGCCTGGCGGCGCGGGCAATTGGTCTTCTACGAACGGCCGATTGGGGAAGTGGTGCAGGAGTTTGCGCGCTACACGGGTGTGAAGGTGCGCTTCGCTGATGGGGCCGCAAGCCGCACGCGCATTTCCGGCGCCTTCCGCGCGACGGACTTCAAGGCGTTTCTACGAGACGTCGCGACGCTGTACCATATTCATTCGTCTACGGATAAAAATGCGGGCGTCGTGATCGGCTCCTGAGCGTAACAGCTACTCTCCTCCCCTGTTTCGCGAAGCGAAACGGGGGACCGCGCGCAGCGTGGTGGAGGGGCGCAACCGCGGATCGTTTGCTGTCGTCGCTGGATGTTTAGCCTCTCCGCACGCCCCTTACGTCACGCCGCTTTGCGGCGCGCGACCTCCCCGCGCTTTGGGGGCAGGGCAGGATAAGGGCGGCGCGATTGTTGATCGTAGGCGTAACGCACGTTCCAGTGTTAAAATTTTTAATATGAAATTTTTGAGACATTCTGAAATTTAGCCGCCCCGTGCGGCCTTCCCTTCAAGCGGCGCAAACGCTGCTTTTTCGAGGGGATCACAATGTTTCAGAATAGGTTCAAATCCAGCCTGATGGCGACCGCCATGATGGCGCCGATCGTCCTGGCCAGTCTCGCGGCCCAATCGGCCCAGGCACAGACCCAGACCCAGACCCAATCTAAGCCAGCCGCCGCCGCGCCTGCCGCAGAACCCTCCAATGAGGTCCAGGAGGTGGTGGTTAGCAAGTTTCGCGAGCACTCGGCCGACGTTAAAGAGCTCGAAGCCGCCAACACCGTTACGGTGATCACGGCCGCCGACCTGTTTAAGACGCCCGACGAAGACGTCGCCGCGTCGCTGAGCCGCGTGGCCGGAATCAGCGCCATCAACACCGGCTTCGGCGGCCAGGGCAACAACAACATCGCCATCGGCGCCGACTTGCCGGGCCGTGGCCAGGCTGAATACGACACCATCCGCGGCATGAATGCGGAATACGATATCAACACGATCAATGGCGTGAATGTCGCCCAGGGGCAGGCCTATAGCCGCGAAGTGCAGTTCGATCTGCTGCCGCCGACAGGACTGCAAACCATCGTTATCAACAAGCAAATCACCCCGGCCCAAGACGGCGACGCCATCGGCGGCTTGGTCGATTTCCAGACGCCCAACGCCTATGACTTCTCCGGCAAGGACGCTTTTTCTTTCAACCTCGGGACCAAGGTTGAAGGTCGCGCTTTGGAATATGATCGCAACCCTTGGGGAGGCTCCGCCTCTCTCGCCGGCGCGCACAAGTTTGGCGACACCGAACAGTTCGGCGTCTATGCGGCGGGCTATTACGATTACCGCAACTTCTCCAACAGCGTTGTCGACGGCGCCTATCCGGCCGAAGTCAACGGCATGTACACCTATGCGCAGCAGACCGCCGGCGGCGGAAGCGCGACGACGCAAAACGTCGCCCAAAACCTTGTCGCTACCGGCGTCGATTACACCCTGACCACGGGCTACGAGTCGCGTTACGGCGGCAACATCTCGCTGGACTGGCATAAGAACCCGGATTTCCAGGCCTATTTGCGCGCGACCTACGCCGAAGAGACGATTGTGCAGGACAGCTATAACCTGCAGATTTACGGCAACAACATCAGCAATACGGAGATCGGCACGACCGGCGTCTATACGCCGGTGATCGGCAATATCCAGCCGCGCTACTACTATGAGACGGCGCCGGAGCAGGCGATCCTGAGCACCTTCCAGCTTGGGTTCAACTGGCGCTCTGGCGACCTGCATCTGTCGCCGAACGTGTTCGGCAGCTGGGGCGAAGATAACGAGCCCAACCACGTCGAGTTCAACGGACGCGAACCCGAAGTCGCGGCTGGCGCGCCGTACGGCGGGTCGGTCCTGTTCGGACCGGGCGCGAACGGTCCTGTCCCGCTGGTGTCCGCAGCTGAGCTCGCCAACATCGCCGACATCGGCAGCTACGGCCTGCGCCGTGCGGGCGAAATCTCTACCGCCTTTTCCAACCAGGGTCGCGGCGGCGCCAAGATCGATGGTGGCTACGATTTCCACCAGGACTGGCTGAAGAGCATCAACTTCGGCTTCAAGTTCGAGAGCAGCGAGCGAAACCATACGTCGCGCGACTATACCTCGAACAAGGTCTATACGACCGACGCCAACGACCCGACGCTGTCCAGCGTGCCGTTCATCAGCGGCTCGGTTAAAAACCTCCTGCCGGGTGTAATCAATTTCCCAGCGCCCTTGGTCAACCAGAACGCCCTGTTCAACTACTTCTACGCTGACGCCAAGGTCAACGGTGGGGTGAACAGCTTCTCCGACATCTGCAATGGGGACTTCAACGACACCTATAACTGCAACACTCAGCGCGGCATCGAGCAGGTCTCTTCGGCCTATATCTCGGGCGATCTGATGTTGGGCGGCGTGCAGATCATCCCAGGCCTGCGGTTCGAGCACACCGACATCCACAACACTTTCTATGTGCTGGAAGACGACAGCGAAGGGCATTTCGCCAGCAACAGCTCCAAGTATGACAAGCTTCTGCCGAGCATTTCCGCCAACTACCGGCCCAACGCCCTGACCGTCTATCGCGCGTCGATCTGGACCAGCTACGTCAAGCCGTCGCTGTTCCAGCTCGGCGGCGGGGAGCAGGTAACGCATAATGACGGCAGCATTCAGATCACCGAGGGCAACCCGGACCTGAAGGCGATCGACGCCGTGAACTACGACGCGTCAGGCGAATGGCGGAACACGTTTGGCGGCTACGCCGTGGTGGCGGTGTTCTACAAGTCCCTGGATCACTTCATTTTCGACTCCGTGGACGCCTTCTCCAACGCCTCTACCAGCGTCGTCACCCAGATCACCAAGCCGGAAAATGGCGGCTCGGGCCATGTCTACGGCCTGGAGCTGACCGGGCGTCAGAAGTTCACCGGCATGCCGGCGCCCTTCGACGGCTTTGGTCTTTCCGGCAACATGACGCTGGAGCGATCAGGCGTTCATACCGGCGTGCCGGGTCTGGACCCGACCGAGCGGCTGCAGGACCAGCCGAACTTGGCCGCCAACGCTCAGCTCTTCTATGAAAAGGGGCCGATCTCGGCCCAGCTGTCCTACCGCTACACCGGCTCTTACGTGTCCGGCTATGCGGTGCTCGGCGATGGCGGTCCCGCCACCAGCCAGCTCGACGCGTGGGTGAAGGACAACACCCGGCTCGATCTACACCTGGGCTACAAGTTTCCGGCCGGGGTGCGGTTGGACTTCTCCGTCTCCAACCTGCTGGACACCGACAGCTTCTACGGCACCATCGGCAAGAACACCGACGTCTTGCCAACCATCGTCAACTCCGGCCGCACCTTCGACCTCGTGGCGCGGTATTCGTTCTAGGATCTCGACCGCTCCCCTCTTCCGTCTTGCCCGGACATGTTCCGGGCATCCATGGCGCGACGGTTCAACCGCCGCATGGCTCTCAGACCTCGCGCCATGGACCCCCGGAACAAGAGTCCGGGGGAAACGGGAGGAGAGAGGCCAGGTTCGAAATTCAAACCAGCCCGCCCACCGCGATTGCAGTGGGCGGGTTTTTTTGATTCAGCCGCCCGGTGTCGTTCAGCGCGCGTCCGCCGCCTCAGACCCGACTCGTGCAGCCTCGGGCGCTTCTCATTTCACACGATAGCCGACCAAAAATGGAAAATTTCAGCCAAAATTGTCCCGCAGGAAAAAATTAAGTTGACAGATTTTCGTTGAGGTATCCATCTCACGGTCGGCGCGAGGGACGCGCTGCGTGTGCGGCGGCAAATCTGACGCTGGGGCCTTAAGTATTATTATCCGCTTTGGCGAGTGGTCCGCAGTATAAACTGCCGATCAGTCAGGCGCGTAATAGTATTTGATAATCACCAGGGCGACCTGGGCGAATGAGCAGGGGACGACAAAATGGGTTTGAACGGTTTGAGATCTAAGTTGTTCGCCGGCGCCATGGCGCTGTCTGGAGCCGCCTTGGCGACGTCCGCCCTGGCCCAAACCGCGACGCCAGCGGCGAACGCGCCGGTCGCCACCGCGTCCAATCAACCTCATACGATGGACGAAATCATCGTCGTGTCGAACCGCTACCAGGCCGCGGCGGCGCAGATTAAGGCGACCAATACAATCAACGTCTTGTCGGCCGAAGACCTGTCCCACACGGCCGTGCATAACGTGGCCGAAGCGCTCGCTCTGCTGCCGGGCATCAGTACGACCAACACCGGAACCGGCTTCATCGGCGGCGTCGACGCCGCCTCTCGGGGCGAGGCCATGTACGCCCAGGTGCGCGGCATGGATACATCCTACGCGATTAACTTGATGAACGGCGTCAATGTCGCTGAGGCCAATCCCTATACACGTTCGGTTCAGCTGAACCTTCTGCCGCCGTCGGGCTTGAGCACGATTGTCGTGAACCTGACCGCCACGCCCGACCAGGAGTCGGACTTCGTCAGCGGCATGATCGACTATCACACGCCGTCCGCCTTCGACTTCGGCCCCGAACATTTCGAGATGACCGTGGGCGCCAAGCTCGAAAGCGAATCTTTGGCCTACGGCTCTGATAAGGTTGGTAGTAATTTCTCGATTGACGGATCTAAGCGGTTCGGCTCGGACGGCCAGTTCGGCGTCTATATCGGCGCCTATTACGACACCCGTTACTTCATCAACGGTAAGATCGGGGGCATCAACGAGTCCCAGGGCGGCGACTATGGTTGGGGCTACGCCATTCAGGGCGGCGGCACGACGAACAACAACAGCGCGCCGGGCCTGATCCCGATCAATAACCTCCAGCTGGCGGGCGTGAACGAATCCGCCGCCGTAGGTCAGACGGAACGCTATGGCGGCAGCCTGTCGCTCGACTGGCGCCCCTCCGACACCACAAGCTTCTACGCGCGTATGACCTCGGCCCGCGCTGACACCATCGATAATGTCGCCAACACCCAGGTTGTCGGCCAGGGCAATCTGGACGGGCAAAACGGCAAGGGCGAGGGCAGCGAAGGCATTCCAATCGGGAACACCGGCAATTACCAGCTGTTGATCCCGGACGTCTCTGAGCGCTACTGGTTCATCACCAATCCTCAGGTCGATACCTTGGGTACGGCCCAGGTCGGCGGCGAGAGCCGGTTCGGACACCTCACCGTGTCGGGGAATGTCTTCTTCAGCACCGGCAAGGACGACATGCCGGACCAGATCCAGGTCGCGACCCGCAACCAGGATAATGGCGGCGCCGGCACCACCTTCGGCGGCAGCCAGCTCTTCAGCTATAACGGCCAAGGCTATCCCTTGAATCTGCTGAGCGCCTATCAGCAGGGTGTTCTGAACAATATCCCCGGCATGCCGGCCGGGCAGGCGCCCGAGCGCACGGTGTATTTGAGCCAAGAGACGCTCTCCGGCGCTAAGGGCGACTTCAAATACGATTTCGACGGCGGCTTCTTAAAATATGTCAAGTTCGGCTTTAAGGCGCTGGACGCTTGGCACCAGTCTTCGAGCGTCGACTATCAGGCGGCCGGGGCCACCAATGGCGGTAACGAGCCGGCGTCCTACGCCAACTTCGCGTCGCTCGGGCTGATCAGCAACATCTTCCCGCACGTTATTCCTGGTCTCTACAGCCAGCCCGTGCCGAACCTGAACACCAACGCGATCGAAAAGCTGTATTATTCCCAGGCGGCGAACCCCGCCATTGGCACGGTAGCCGACGACTGTGGCGGCCAGTCGGTGTACCCGAACAACTACCTTTGCAACACGACGAAGACGCGGGAAGAGTACGACTCCGCCTACGGCATGGGCGATCTAAAGTTTGGACAACTTGAGATCATACCGGGTATCCGATTTGAAAATACGGTTATCCACAATACGTACTTTTTGATCCCCAACGGCGACGTCGGTCATTTCGCCTCCGATCAGGCGACCGAGACCGTCTACTTGCCGAGCATCTATTTCAACTATCGACCAACGTCGCGGTCGGTCTATCGCTTCGGCGTTTGGGATAGCTACATTCGGCCGCCCTTTAATGAACTTGGCGGTGGCGCGACCGAATCCGTGACCGTCCAACGCCTGCCCAATGGCGGGTCGCAAACGGTCACCCAAATCCAGCAAGGCAATCCCAAGCTGAAGCCAGTTACCTCGACCAATATCGATCTGTCTGGCGAATGGGATAGCGGCGCCGGCGGCCACGCGATGCTTCAGGTCTACTACAAGGCCATGAAGGATTACATTTACGATGCCGGTACCGGCGCCGGTAACTATGTCTCCACCGCGACTGGGATTTCGCAGACCAGCATTCCCGTTAATGGCGGCGACGCCAGCGTACTGGGCTTTGACATCGAGGTGCGTCAGAAATTCCAAGGCCTGCCTAAGCCTTTCGATGGGCTGGGCGTCTGGGGCAACTTCACCCGTCAGTACACGGGCGTGGATCTCGGCAATTCGTCGGGCACCTACAATTACAAAGACCAGATCGCTAATACGCCAGGCGTCTTGGGCAATGCGGGTGTCTTCTATCAAAAGGGTCCCCTGTCCGTTGATCTGAACTACAACTATCAAGGCGCCGCTGTTCAGAACTATGACTGGTTCGGCATGAAGAGCTCTGTCGACGACGTCTGGACCAATCCGGTGGGTCGTCTCGACATGCACGTTGGCTATGAAATCGTCCGGAACGTGAAGGTGGACGTGGCGGTGTCCAACCTCCTGAACGCGACGACCTACTTCGCCCACGTCGGCAAGAACAACGACGCCATCTCCGACGTCGTCTTCTCCGGCGTCACCGGCGGATTTAATGTGACCTACAAGTACTGAGGTCGTTGGGGCCGTTTATCCCCGCTTTTTCTTCCGTCTTGCCCGGAACAAGTCCGGGCAAGACGGAAAGATCGAGGCGGTTTCGCGTAACCTATCCTCATGTCGGTGCGTATCGCTGATGAACGCCATCAACGGAGCCAGAGTGTGAAAACGCGACGTGAGTGTCTGACCGGGGCGGCCGCTGTGGCGCTGGCGACGACGGGCCTAGGCGCCGTTCGGTTGGCGGCCCAGGGCGAGCTGGCGTTCGACCCCTGTAGCCATGTCGATCCCTTTATCGGCACAGGCGGCCACGGACACACCTTTCCGGGCGCGCTGACGCCGTTTGGCATGGTGCAGCTCAGCCCCGACACCGACAACGCGCGCTGGGACGCCTGCTCCGGCTATCATTTCGACGATCCTACGATCCTCGGCTTCTCCCATACCCATCTGAGCGGCACCGGTGTCGGCGACATGATGGATGTGCTCGTGGTCCCAAGCGTCGGGCCCGTGCTGCTGTCGCCGGGCACGCTGGAGCATCCGGAGGGCAGTTATCGCGCCCGCTTCGATCACGCCAGCGAGCGGGCCTCGCCCGGCTATTACCGCGTCCTCCTGAAGGATAAGGGCATCGAGGCGGAGCTGACGGCGACCGCGCGCGTCGGCCTGCACCGCTATCGCTTTGATCCCGCCGCCGCGGCCGGCGGCGGCCACATCCTGATCGACTTCCACCACGGCGCTGAGGACGAGCCTGAGCCCGGTAAGCCCGAGATCAAGACCCGCGTCACAAATGCGTCTCTGCGCCTGATCGGAAACGACACCTTGGTCGGTACGCGCACCGTGCATCAATGGGCCGATGGTCGGGTGATCCACTTCGCTATGAAGCTGTCGCGCCCGTTCGTGCGCGCCGAGCTCTATTCTGACGATCATCCTTTGACCGCGGGCGCCCAAAGCGTCGCCGGCGCCAACCTCAAGTGCGCGCTGATCTATCCCGACGCCGCGGCGGCGCCTTTGCTGGTCAAGTGCGCTGTTTCGAGCGTGGATATCGCGGGCGCGCTGAACAACTTGGCCGCGGAAATGCCCGGTTGGGACTTTGACGCCGTCCACAGCCACGCGCGCGCCGCCTGGATGAAGGAACTCTCCAAGGTTCGTCTGGAGGGGGGAAGCGAGGCGGATCGAACCATCTTCTATACGGCCTTTTACCATACCATGGTCGCGCCCTCCTTGTTCAGCGATGTCGATGGCCGCTACATGGGGATGGACGCGGACGTCCAAACCCTGTCCAAGGGCGCCAATAATTACAGCACCTATTCGCTCTGGGATACCTATCGGGCGCTGCATCCCTTGTTCACCCTGGTCCAGAACGAGCGCAATGCAGACTTGGTCCAAGGCTTGGTGCGCATGACCCACGAAAGCCCGGCCGGCCCATCGGTTTGGCCGCTCCAGGGTAAAGAGACCAATTGTATGATCGGCTGGCACTCCGCCGTCGTCGTCGCCGAGGCGGCCTCCAAGGGGGTCGAGGGCGTCGATTACGCCGCCGCCTGGCCCGCCTTCCGCAAGCGCGCCTTTGAGGATCGCGTCAGCGGCATGGAGTATTACCGCAGCCTGGGCTTTATCCCGAGCGACAAGGTCGGCGAGGCGGCCAGCAAGACGCTCGAGATCGCCTACGATGACTGGGCCATCGCCAAGCTAGCCGACGCGGTTGGCGCGACCGAAGACGCGCGCGTGCTTCGCGAGCGGTCGAAGAACTACCGCAACCTGTTCGATCCCAAGCTGAACTTCGTGCGCCCCAGGCTTGCCAATGGCGACTGGGCGGAGCCGTTCGATCCCCGGGCGCTCGGCCACGACAGCCCCATGTGGCACGACTTCACCGAGTGCAACGCTTGGGAAGCGACCTTCCTGAACCAACACGACATCTACGGCTATATGGCGCTGTTCGGCGGGGACAAGGCGTTCGAGGCCAAGCTCGACGGCCTGTTCAATGCATCCCCAATGCTGCTCGCCGACGCCCCGCCGGACATGAGCGGCATGGTCGGACAGTATTGCCACGGCAATGAGCCGGGCCACCACGTGGCCTATCTCTACGCCTACACCGGCGCCCACTATAAGACCCAGGCGCGGGTCAGGATGCTGCTCAAGACCCAGCATCAGGCGACGCCGGACGGTCTGGCCGGCAACGAAGACTGCGGCCAGATGAGCGCCTGGTATGTGATGAGCGCGCTGGGGCTCTACGCCGTCGATCCCGTCAGCGCCATTTACGTGTTCGGCTCGCCGCTGTTCAAAAAGGTCGCCCTTCAAGTCGCGCCGGGCAAGACCCTGACGATTGAGGCGCCGCTGACCAGCGACGAGAACATCTATATCCAGTCCGTCACCTGGAACGGCCGGCCTCACACCAAGACCTGGATCGCCCACGCCGATCTGATCCAGGGCGGCCGGCTGGTGTTTGAGATGGGACCAAAGCCGAACGTCGCTTACGGCGCGGCGATGGAAGATCGGCCGCCGTCGTTTGTG
>Ga0116227_10011805_pt1 | contig 14530 bp, 12 predicted proteins | sample S1TSphgellanicum_FD_89693 | JGI IMG/M metagenome (GOLD analysis project Ga0116227, IMG submission 89693) | Host-associated microbial communities from peat moss isolated from Minnesota, USA - S1T2_Fb - Sphagnum magellanicum MG | ecosystem: Host-associated > Plants > Peat moss > Unclassified... | reverse complement strand
CAACTCTAAAAAGGGGTAGAGGGTCGAGTTGGGAGCCTAGGGATTAGACTAGGAAGAGGGACTAGCTTAGCTCGTGTGAATCTGCATCCAAAAACCAACCAAATCGGGTTAGTTTAGCATTTAGGACACCCTTGGGTGTTGGGACTTGCCACGGGCACTTGGACACACAAAACTCACCACCGCCCGAACTCGGGGGAAGTCACCACCTTCCCCCATATAATATTCTTTGCGGCTGGTCGCGGAGGCTACATCCGAATGGCACATTTTGTTGGGATTCCCGAAATGGAGTCCCGAAAGTGTCCCGGCTAGACTCTTAGAACTTTGAGCGGCCATAGCTCCTCGCCCCAAACTTGGATCGGGACGAGTCCTAAATCAAAGTTGTAGCTCTCGTCGAGAGCTTTTCAACGCCATGTCGCACTCTTCAAGGCGACGTCGGGAAGAGGTCGATTCCCAACTTTTAGTGGTCGGGAGTCAAACTATCAGTTTGACTCCCGGCCCTTCTTTTGCCCATAACTTGGGCTGCATATGTCTGAATTGCCAATGCGAGGCCATTTTCGATATCTACGTTTCAAGACCTTTCCAATGACACCAAGAACACCCCAATGTGAGGTGTTTTGGGCCTTGCTGTCGAGCTCTGAACATTCGGAAGTCCCGGAGGACTCCAAACCTCCAACTTTTCCAAGTGTTGGGCTTCACCCCCCACACTTGGCCAAAGTGGGGTTGCGACAATCACCTTGCTAAGTCACCAAATTTGGCCAAGATTGGGCCAATTGGTTTGGTCATTTTCTAGATGGTTGTGTTAAGGTCTTTCACAAGTGGGTACATGCTAAAGACCTTTCAATCCCAAGTCGGGTTTATTTTAGGAATTGAATCATGTTGTGTAACATCTGCAATAGACACATATGCACCCATGTGCATATTTGTTGGAGAATGTCCCACCATTGGGGGATTATAGACCACTTATTATTTTGGCTAAATGGCAACAAGTCAAGGCTTGGATTAAGGAATTAGTGCAAATGGATGTTGTTTCAATTGGTTCATGAACCCATCTGTTCCAATGGTTATGGATTAACTTAACACCATTAGAGGTGATCCAATGAGCATACGAGCTCATTCAAATAATTAAAAAATGCCAATTTTCAACTACAATTTGCAACTAAAAAATATTTGTAATCAATTTTACAACTAAAAAATCATTTAGTTGCATAAATGAAGCCGCATTGAACCTTTACTCATAGTGACTTAGTGTGATGTCAACGCATTAACCATGGATGAAATATACAATTAACATATACACTTACATCCTTTAACTAGTGTATAACATTTGCAACTACCAACCATTTTTTTATAACTAATAAATAACCTCACCACTGATTGCCATTTGTCAACATAATAATTTTTTGGGCAAATTTTTTAATTATTGAAATGTTAATCTATATCATCCATTATGGATGCCCATAGATTTCAACACATTTTCTAATCATATTTTGCCATGTGGAAAAACTTGGAATTTTTTAATATATGATTTTATATAATATATAATGAAGAAAAATCAACATGGTCCAATTTCAATTATTTACATGATGACACATTGACAAAGGAAATTTTGACACATAGCACTTGGAATAATTTTTTATGAAAATTAAATTTTATTGAAATCTTGATCTCAACCATCCATTATGATTCAATTTAGATGTATTTAAATTGTGACACGTAACATAATCAATAGTTGCCATGTGGCATATTGATTGAATTTTGGAAATATATATATAAATAATTAATTACTTACATAGGTGGGTAGGTTCGTAGGTAAAATTATGTGCATAAAAAAATACCTACCTACTTAGGATACATATTTACTTAAGTTACTTACTTATTTACCCACCTAGTTACCTAAGTAAGAACGTAAGTAAATATGTAGGAAAGTGGAAAGGTATAAAAGTAGGTGAGTTAAAAAGTAATCATGTAAATATTTTTATTTTACTTTATGTTTTGCCTTTAGGGTTAAACTTCTTTGAACTCATCCCAAATGGCACATCATTTTTAATGTGAAATAAAAAAGAAGGCACCTTTTTTATATACTTTGTAAAATGACACTAGAAGACAAAACATATGGTTTAAACCTTTTAGTTGCACTTTAGTCACAAATTTAGTTGTAACTAAAAATGATTCTCCCACAAATTTTGTGCTTGCTTTTTAGTTTGTAAATTATAGAACTAAATAGGTAAGATTTTTTTAAAAAACTAACTAATTATTTATTTAATAATTAATTACCTATTCACCCATCCCATTTATAAAACTATTTATTACACATTATTGTTTAATTATTTTAATAATTTTAGAAGTAACATTCCTCATTATTCTTTCATGGTTTCCAATAACTAATCCATTGGTTCATAATAATAACTCAAAACAAATAATAAATTATTTCAAGAAATAATTATTTAACATCTAACTCATTCTTCAAGTCACAAATTAATCATTTAAGTTTTAATATATAATTACTTGGAAATTACTTCCAAAATAATAAAATATTTATTCAATTACTTGAATAGAAACACTATTTTTACCTCTGAGAATAAATTTAAACCTTTAAAATTGCTAGTGATCAAAAAATAATTTAAAATAATTTATTAATTGTTTAATATTTATTAGATATTAACCATAATTATTGATTAATAAATATTAACTATCACATAACTAGTAATATTTATATTGATAATATATTAATTAATTCAAAATTAACTATAAGACAAAAACAATGTATTATAAATTTTATTTATTTATTAAGTAGAAATAAAATCATTTAAAATTAATCATTAATAGTAACTAGAAATTTTAATTTTTGAAGAATTTATTATTTATTATTCATTGGCTTACTAAATATTTACTAATTAGTAGTCATTAACTATTAACCACAACTCTTGATTAACTACCAAAAACATATTATTGAGATATTTCAGAAGTGATCATATATTTCAGAATAATTAAATAAGGAATAATCAGATAATTATTATCTGAATAATTATTTAGAGTAATTATCTATTTATAGCCACTAAATATTTAATAAATTAATGACAAATCATTGATTGATAAATATTGAAATAAAGATTATATTTATTTATAAATTTATTGACTTGTTGATAGAAATTAACTATTTTTGAATTAAATAAATATTATTTCATATTATTTCATATTTCTTAATTAATCAATTAATTATTGTATCAATTTATAATTTAATATCTAATTAATCAGCAAAAAGTTTTGAAATGACTAATAAATAATAGTTGAGTAAATAATTAGTTGGTATTAGTTAAAATATAAATAAATTATTACATAAAATTATTAAATTCATACTTTATACTAATTAATCAACAATTAATGCTCATTTAATACAAAAAAATCATATTAATATGACCTCGCTACTATAATTTAATCATACATTAATAAAAATGGTATATTTTTAAATGAACAATACAAAATCAAAATGATTCTTTTTCAATCCAATATGCCAATAATATGGTCAAATATATGTTTAATATACCTTGAATAAGATTTATATAGTATACTTTTAATATAGTCCAAAAAACCCTAATGTACATTAAATGTATAAACACACCATAATAAATAACCAAATTGTAACTAATTTTACAATTAAATGAACATAAGAGCCTATTCTTGGATAAAAAATCCAAGAAGCTAGTAAATGTGAAAGGATGTGTAATTTAATAATCGCACCATAATCATAAAAATAATCATAAAGTTTAAAAGACAATGATTACTTGTAAAAATGATAAAATAAAGTTACAAATGATAGGTAGTTGCATTTAATCACATGTAGTTGCAAATTGAATGGTTACATATTATAAAATTTCTTTAATGTTCCTAAGTCACCCACATGTTTGGTGGATGATATATTGGATCTAGGATGCCATTCATGTGTGATTCGTCATAATGACTAACCACCTTTGGCTATGGTCAATAGATTTAGCTTTCCACGAGCAGCCCCACCAACATTCTTGAGTTTTCCACATTTTCATGCATTTAGGAATGGGAGCCCATGGATGATTTGGGACTCCCATTCATACAATATGGAAAAACCTAATACAAATGAAAAGGAATGGGTCATGGGGTTCTATAGTGGTACCATGGTTATGCAAAACATTTCCGAAGGAGCTTGTAGGTTGATTTTGGGGCAAATTGTGGATGGCAATTGCTTCACATGGATTTTCAGTTTAATGTCGGTAAAACAACTATGTTTTGGCCAATCACACCCACCCACTCCACCCCATCTTTCACTTGTTGCACCTTTCGTTGGGTCAATTATGTTAATGCAAAGCGGGGTGATGTTACAACAAAATAATTACATCCTTGGCAATTATGGGATCATGGATGCAAAGGGACATTTATGGGTGTGGAATAAGAAATTAATGATGTGGGGCACTAAGACATGATAACACCTTTCCACATTTTGCATAACAATCACACGCCATGCCTTTAACCTTGGGTGTTAGGGATGTTCCATCATCCCAACCCAAGGTATAAGTGACTACATAAACATAAGACCCAAGAACTAGCCCAATAGTTATAAGAGGTGAGGTGCATGAAACACGATGAATTATGAGATTTCATTAGATGTTTTGCCTTCAGTTCGAAAGAATTTGGGCCATTAAGGGAAGGTGAAAAGGTCAAAATGACTTTGTGGGGAATTGATCTTCATGGGAATGATTGTTTGTGCCAATGGAAATTTTTGCCATTTGGATTGAATAATGCACCTATAGAATTTTTAAAAGTCATGGATTGAGTGTTGGTGGGTTTTGGTTTTGCCAAATGCTACATTGATGACATCATTGTTTTTAACCTAACCCCAGGAAATCACATGCATCATTTGCATGGGGTGTGTTTGGAAAACTTAAAAAACATAACTTTAAGTTTCATTTAAGCAAGTGTCGATTTTTTCATGCTTACGTGGAGTACCTGGGTCACATGATTTATCTAGGTGGATTGGGGGTTCAAAAGGCCAAGGTTTAGGCCATTTCACAAGTTGCCCAACCAATAGATGTTAGTCGGTTACAAACTTTCCTAGCCTTGTGTAATTATTACTAGAGGTTTGTGGAAAGGTTCAATAGCATAGCCAAACCTTTAATTCAAATAACATAGATTGACCAAAAATTCATTTGGGATGAGGCATAAGAACATGTTTTTTAGGAATTCAAGGCGAAGTTTTCATTAGCTCCCATTTTGAGATGACCCATTTGAGAATGACCGTTCGAATTACACACTATTTGGAACACTACTATAGGGTTGGGAATTGTGCTTATTCAACTTGATGATGATGGTCAAAAGTTTATGGTGGCATATGCCAGTCAGTTCATCAACAAGACAAAGGCCAAGTATAGTTCATATCAAGGGGAATGCCTTATAGTTGTTTAAGATGTTTCATCATTCCAATGTTATCTTTATATTAGCCTATTCACTTTGATTACCAATCACCAACCTTTGAAATTTTTTATGGAATTAAATCAACTTGTAGGAAAGTTGGCCAGGTGGGCATTTATCTTACAAGAATATGATTTTGATATAATTCATAGGCCTAGTAGGGTTAATTGAGATGTCAATGGGTTGAGTTAGAACCCAAGTTCCAACGAGGAGGATACCACTAGGGTTCGTTGGCATGGTGATGTGGATTTGGAGGCAATATTAGGATGGCATGTTTCTGCATACATTTGTACTTTATTGGGGTGTTTTGGGGATGTACCTCAAACTAATGTGGATGCTTGGATGTAGTGCACCATTTCGGGTATTTCTATGTTATGTGTTGTGAATGTGGTGACAACAATAGTTATAGGTGTTGACATAGGAGCACATGACATATGCAAGGTTTGTCAAATTTTTTCATGGTGTAAAAATGTTATTTTTTACTATTAAAATAACCTAACAATTTGAGATTAATTTTTGCTCTTATTGTCAATAAGTTATCACCATTAAGATTCTATCAATACCGTTAATCATGTTCATCATTTTCCTTTCTATTATTTAAGTTGACATGATTTCCAACTAATGAATGTTATGTTTTTCTTTATACATGTGGTTAATAATAAAATAATGATAATTTTGTTTACATGTTGTAAATTGGCCATGGTTGGAAAATCCAAGTGCACATGTGATCATCACATGTGCACATGAATAATATTCTTCTTCTTTTTTATTATAATTAATGTTTTGCAATAAAATTATTTGGAATCTTCAACACTTGTTTGCAAGTTTTCCTCCCTTTTTTTTAATGAATTTTCCTTTTAATATAATTAGGGTAATCATGTGCATTATGTGCATTATGTGCATTTGCTTAAGAAGACTAAAAGTTATAAACTAATTTAACATTGGATCTCAACCTTTGTATGTACCATGTCCTTGTCAATGCCAAGAATTTTGTAGTAGATCCCTTGGTCATTGCGAGTTATTTGACTTGACATTAGTGAAATTTTGTTGACTAATTTTGGTGATTCATTTATTATGACTAAATTATTACAAACATGAAATGCTTGGATATAAAACTCAATTAAGGTGTTTAAAATTTGTCAAAACGTGTTGGGTCTAAAATGTATATAATATGTATGTGAAAAACTCATTGTCATGTGTATAATATTTCATCTTATAACAACAAACTATGCAATTTTTTTCCCCTTGTTATCCAATTGAAGTTCAACACCTTGCATGTATATATTTGTAGATATGTGTGTTTGATTTTTCAATGCAAATGTTTCAATGCAAATTTCATTGGAGTGGTTTTAATTGCAAATTGTATTATAGTTACATATAAGACCATGTTGTTTGTTTTTTTAGTACAAGTGTCCCACTAATCTTTCAAACTACATTAATTATGGATTCTCAACTAATTTTTCAAACTACTAGATTTAGGAAATATATATGTGAAATGAAAACTATTCACAACAAACTTGGTATGAGTCAAGTAATTACATGTTTAAATTTTACTACGATAAAATGTGGATAATTTAGAACACATACTAGTATATTATTAAGTTTAATGGCACAATGTAAAACCCCACAATTCTACAAAAGTTTAATTAGCTCAATGAAAAATTGTTTAACATAAGTTTGAACTACAATTAAGTTAATGTTAATGTTGCAACTATTCATTTTTAGGATTTCACAACTTTTGTTATGTAGAAATGTGAATCACATTGATGACTTCTTGAGATGATTCAAAGCAAATGGGAAAGAACAAGGAGATACTTTAATTGAGGTTTAAGGGAAGGGATTTTGCAAGGAGATACTTTAATTTGTAAACCCTTAACAAAATATGATAACTATTGGAAATAAACAACATTTGTTGTTAACTGTTATGCTTGTGCTACATGATGCATTAGTTGAGACAAGTGACCCAAGTTCATTGGCAAAGGATGATTTTTCTTACAACTAGACCCAAATAATGGACTAATTAGTAGATTAAAATGATAACAAATTACAATGTTTTTAAAGCCTAGCCTCCAGAAAACTTGGATTTTTTTAGCATTACAATTCCATTCTCTAGCATGGCATTTTGTGCAAAAAGTTGTAGTTCATGCAACACTACTATGAAAGTCTCTTGAGTTTTTTCTAGCCTTCCCCACATTTGGAGCAATTTAATTAGTTAATATAGATGAACTTCCATGTTATAGGTTATTTGATTATTCCACCAACACCTATCAAATTCCTAGCCATTCAATTTTCAAGCATACATATATTCTTTAAAAAAAATTCCTACAAATCTTGAGCTAAGGGGCAAAAGCATGGTAAAGTAGACTAGAGAATTACCTTGTAGCAAAAATGGAAAGTGGCCATCAAGTAGGGCTTGGTCGCATAAGGTATTTACTTAAGCTTGCAGAAACGAAAAATACAAGTGGGTGATAAAGTAGCTAGAAGACATGTTAATAGAGGTATTATTCCAAAAAAATATTGAAATTTATAATATTATTTATTTTAATGTTTACTTATATGAAATTTCTTGACTTTGTTATAACTATGTTTAAAAACCATGTGTTTAAAGTAGGTTTGTATATATTCATCAAAATCAAACAAATGTCACAACCTACAAAGTAGATTAAAATTCAAGCACAAGTGGATTAAATATTGGATCTATTTTATTTTTAAGTCAATGGCATGTTAAATATACTAATGGACTTTGAAAATTTTCATAGTAGAACCAAAATATATCTAATGTCTAATGTAGAAGCAGGAATCAAATGCAGTATTAACTTATTAGTTTTGGTTTTACTTATTACCTACTTTTATTAAACTAATTTTTTTCAAAATTTGTATTTAATTCATAAAAACTCAATGGAAGCATGGAGGCTTTCATAATGAAACTTTAAAAAAATTTGAACCTACTTTCTTATGTTTATGTTGAAAAATTGCCATATTTAAATTTTGGATTTAGGCCACTTTTTGTTCCACTTTACCATGCTTGGACCCAAAGAGGACAATAATAACCAAAAGGCTTAAGGGATTGAGGTTTGGAAATCATGGTAACACATCTAGTTTTGGTGAACAAAATGCCCATGAAGTAAATGAAATGAAGTTGGATCTTTTTTTACAAATTAATCATATCAATAGCTTTGGGAGTTGTAACTATCTAACCCACATCCCTAGTGGATTCATGGTTGAAGGTCAAATAATCATTCTCCAAAGATTGTGTGTGTTGCAAGTGTACTAATCCCTAAGAATGTACAATCAATCCTTTTTTAGCTAGTAATACAAGCAATTATCCAACATGTTGATTATACAAAAACAAAAAAATGGCAACTATGATATTAATGTTATTAAAGATTTACAAGAGTGCAAAATTGATGAAAGGTGGTGAAAAGGATGGAAGATTTGGTATTGTTTCAAACTAAATAGACCACATGCTAGGTACACTTTGAGTTTTATAATAGGAAGATTAAAGGTGACCAATTTTAGAACATAGAAGTATTATATAGATGGATACAAAACACACATTTCTTACCTATGATTCTTTCTCTTTGCAATCCTAGTTAGTTAACAATTGGTAGAAAAAACAAAGTGTGCGCCTTACAAGCAAGTTAAAAAAAGAATCTCACTTTGACAATGATGCCATATGAAAAAGTATTAGCAAGAACATTTAATTTTGACAATGCACCAACTAAATGTTGTGAAATGGAATTTCATTGAACCAAAGACAAAGTTAAGAATTTTAGGAAAAATCAATCATTTTCCTTGAAGGACATGATCCCTATTCAAAAAAAAAAAACTTTAGTCAAATTAGTGTCGTGATCCCATGTGAAAAACACCAAATACATGTGGTTTGTGTGTACCTTCCAAATGCATCATAAGATCTTGCCAAGTTGATGGACACATTGAAATTATCAAGATGATGAGGCCCACATGTTTCTTGTAAATTTTTTTCCTTGTAAAAAAATTTAGCTACTTGTTCAACATCACTCACCTTGACAATACATGCAACACCCATTTGGCTCAACAACATTTTTAATAATGTGGTCTTTTTCATGCCACCACCATCTTTCAACTTTTTGTTGGCACTATTTAAGGCATCCAATGCAAGTTTAAACTTGTCCATCATGTTATAAAAAACTCCCATATTTGTTTCAATTCCATTCATTGTAGCTTGCTACTAGGTATAAATTCCAACAACACAAAGTTATAAGAGGTGAAATAAAAAACTATATTTGCATTGTAAAAAATTGTGTTGATGAAATAATCAACAATCCTACAACTTAGATCCTTAACTGTTAGTGGGAAAAAGATATTACACATATGTCACAATGTGTTAAGAATGTTAATTTAACTGTTTAAAAAAGTTATAATTAGGTTAGTGCAAAGGTTAGGGTAGTTAATTATGTTTTAACTTGGAATCAATTCAAATGTTAACAAGATTTAAATTATTTTGTGTTTGGGATATAATCCCAAAATGTGTATTCTCAAATTACTTTTGGTGGTTTGAGATTCTAAAACACACAAAGTTGTTTCTTATAAGTTTTTTATGTTTATGAAAGGTTTTTTTTTTTGACACATGATTTTTTGACACATTTCATGTTTTGGCTTGGATTCATGTTATTTGTAGGTGAATCATATTTTGAATCACCAAAAGTTTTTTGATGTGAAGTTTGGAATTGAGGCAACATTTACCTTGTGTGTGTGGACAATGATAATTGTAAGCACTAATATGGTAGTGCATAACAAATGTCAAAATGCTTTCATTTTTTTCATTTTGTGACATAATGTTGAATCAAGGAACATTGTGACTTTTGGGTTCACAAAGGAGCTTATGGATTAAAAGGCCATTCAAACCTTATCATTATGTTTATAGTTAATTTGATAAGATACTTGTAAAAAAACTCATTTCAAGAGATGAAATGAACACTTCCATATTTATAACATAAATATAATGAGGCGATGGAAATAATATCCTATTGCAATAACTCCAAGGTATGAAAATGACCTAGAATGGATGCTTGAATGTTGAGAGCATCTTTTAGGAGCATGTGAACATTTTATTTTTCATTTAGTTATTCAATTTGGTGGCAATGAATTGGTGAACCCATTTGCAACATCTTTAAGGGAATGATTGGCACCCTACTTGCCATATATTCTTAAAGCATTATCACATTAAAACTTTGCTTCACAAGGTTTATTGCTCCTCAGATAAAGATTAGTTAAAAGCTCACATATACTATAGTTATTAATGCAAGATTATCACCTTTTAATGCCTTGAATATTTGTGAACGACTTTTGATAAAACAAATTTGCATTTACATTACAACCTAACACAAGTTGTTCACCTCTAATGTTTGAATGCACTATTACCATTTCAACTTACTCCCACCAAATTATTGCATTGTAGCAATTTCAAAAACATGTTTGAAAAATCAAAAAACAATACAACATGCTAGTATTGAACATAATGAAGGATATTCCAAACTATTTTCAAATGTGGGGTTTTATTCACAAATTGTTGGTTTTGAGGCTAACAATAGCATGCACCAAATTCCTTAGTGCCTGATCGTGTTTTCCATTTATGTAAAAACTAGTGTTAAGAATTGGCGATAAACAAATTCCTCTAGACAATCTAGGTTTTTTTTTATGGCTAGCAAAGGTATGTTGGCACAAATTTTCAACTTTTTGGAGCTCCATTGTTTACATGGATGATTGCCACCACATAGTGACCCATTAGTTGAATATCCTTTGTTGATTTTTCACATTCTCGAAATATTGATTTTTAACCTAGCCAATGGAAAGTTATATTGATATCCTTCCATGGCAAATGTCCAAAAATGATCATTGCAAAAACATTTCACAAAAATGAAAAACAAGAAATATTTTAAACTTACCTTAAAAATAATGCATATTTTTCCATGTAGTAGTTCAGCAAAACCAAAACTTTTCCCTAGCCTTTCAAACGTACTTAATCTCAGTTGAAGTGCAAGCAATGGGCCATAATGTTACCACTCATATAAGTATTTTTATCCTTTTCACAAGAGACATTTTTCCTTGATGAAACATCATCACTTAAAGGCTTAATTGAGGGAAGAACCAATTTAGGATACGGTTGTGGCATCACCTTAATAAAGCTTGCCATTTACACTTATTTGTTGCATTGGATCTTGCTTGCATTCCTTTCACAATTAATTTTCCTACTTAATTTGAACTCCTTTAATCCTTGACTGAAGATTTATGCATTGCACATGAATTCCATCTCTATTATTTTAGGTTTTAGACAAGCACATTGTGTGCAATGAATCTCCAACAAACATGAACACAACAAATGCACAATTGCAAAAGCTTATGCTACATAACATTAAACCTTAAGTTTTTCCCCTACCTTGCCATTTACATGTAGAATTGTCAAATGGACAACGTTTAGAATTGTCAGAGTGATGACCATTAATGAACCCTATATTTGGTTCACTTAAATTAGTTCCAATTATCATTGTCATTAGAACTATTACATTTTCAAGCAATTTCTCAATATATTATATTGATTTATGCACTTTGAACCAATTTTTTTGTTATAGATTCATCAAGGCACTCTCAACCACTTTTAAGGTTTTTAGTAAGAAAAACCTTTTTTTAAATCTCATCCAACTAAAAAGTGGAGTCTCACATTCCATTCCGAGGAATTTGTTTTTTGAAATCCCCTTATAGCATCTTCTAAATAAGGTTCTAGCAAGTTGCCAAAATGTAACAGAATTCCAAAACTTTTTCTACTTTCCTATCTGACTTGTTGTAGCCAAAATTGGCTAAAATTAGTCCTCTTGTGTCCTCATCACAGGAGACACCTACCTCACAGATTTAAAAAATATATAAATAAAGTAAAATAAAATAAAATTCTTTAATTTTTAAAAAAAAAAAAAAACTCCTGATCACGACCCAAAAGAAAATTCCTAAAAACAAAAAAAGTCCAAAACGCACGGAGCTAAAAGTCAACCTACCTAGATCTATTTGGTCAACGTCCTACCGTCTCGTCGCTGTCTGGCAGGCTCGCGATTTGTTGGCCTCCTGGGCACCGACGTGTCTGCTACGTCGTTTGCACCGATCTCCGTTGACTCCCAGAGCAGCGACATAAAAAGCTCCTGGCCCCCCGCGGGCAGGCAGGTACGCTCGCTCGCACGCACGCAGGCGCGCGCGCGCGCGCGCACACACACACACCTGAACTCTTGTCCTAGTTGAATCCGAACACCTTCTCTTCCGCGATCGTGAATTTAATCTGCAATCGAGAGTCGATTGCCATCGAAACACAGTTACCATCTAAGAAGCAATAACAATTCTGCGGTTTTTTTGGGTATTTTTTGGGTTTGGTGAAAGCAAGCAAGCAAGCAAGCAAGCTGCAGCATTTTGTTCTTGATGATCTCGCGTTGTGAAATTTGTGAGCCCCATGCTCCGCAGCTGCTCTCGAGAGCCCTCAGCCTTATCAATGGGGAGCTTGGGGCTTAAATTGTGTTGTGGGTTTCTTCGTGAACTATGAGGAAGGAAAGAGTTGTCGTAAAGCCCGGAGAAAAAGAAGAACAACGACGACGACGACGACTCCTCCTCGCATGAAAATTGGGAACGCTTTGGAAGTTTTACTCTAGACTGGAGGAGATCGTCCCCGCATATTTGCACCCACATAACAATGCCATCCACAGATCCACATGCTTTTTTTTCCCCGGAAGCAGTGTAGTGTTTTGCACCCACGCAACTATGAGATCCAGATGCAGATGGAGCATTTTTTTCTGAAGCATTTTTTGTGGAGTGGATCACAGCGCAAGAGCTGAGAAAAAATCGGTAGAAGAACTCAAGAGTTTTGGCAAAAACCCTAGTGTTCAAAGCTGGATCGACAAGATGATGCTGCAGCAGCAGCAGCAGCAGCAGAAGCATCATCTATCCAAAGCATTCTTGATTGCGATTTTGATACTACAAGGAGTTTGTCAGAGTGCCCGGATTCTAGATGACGTCGATCTCGACCTCCAACTCGTGGTCGACTTACAAGAGTCGACGACGACGACCAACTCTCCTTGGAGGATGCACACGTTGTTTTCGGTGGAGTGTGATGTGTACTTCGACTGGCAGACAGTGGGGATGATGCACAGCTTCAGGAAAAGCGGACAACCGGGAGCTATCACTCGCCTTCTCAGCTGCACAGACCAGCAATTGGCATCGTACAGAGGCTTGCATTTGGCTCCCTCGCATCTGGTGCCATCCATGAGCCAACATCCTGTCACTGGAGACTGGTAAACAAAAAAACTTCTCTTCCCTTCCCTTCCCTTCCCTGCCCTTCCTTCCGACTTGTGTTGATGGCTTTGCTGAACAACAGCAGCAGCAGCAGCAGCAGCAGCACAGAAGTCTCTTTCTTTCCTCTGCTGCTATTTTGCAACAAGGATTTGTCTTCAGGAACCCTAAACCCTAAATCTAACCTTCAGGAATTCCTCTTCTTCCTCTGAATCAGCTTCGTGGACTCTGTCTTCTGTGTGGATTTCAATTACACAAAATCTGTACAGTCCTGATGTCCTGAGTAAGAAGTGGGTGGCATGAAGAAGAAGTCAATGGCAGCAAGGCTGTTGTTGACTGTCTGTCACTGCTATGACTTCATGATCAAGGTGATGATCATGATCATGATGGTCTGTTGTCTGACATTTGTTCAGCAATCCTCTCATTAGGGTTTCACTGCACTAATCGTCATCAAATGTTTACCTTCAACAAAAATGTCTTTGTTGTGGAGCTGTTTCTCCTCTGCAACAATCTCATTCATACACATCATGCTGTTACCCTTCAAAATGTTGTTGTTGTTGTTGTCAGGTTTCTGCTCTGCACTTGACTCTTACATATGTTTTCATGTCACCTTCAAAGTGTTGTTGTTCTGGAGTTTTTTCTTGTCTGCAACATGTGTTTCATCTCTTTGTCATTTGCCTTCAAATGGTTCCTTTTGCAACCAGCCCCCCCCCCCCCCCCCTTTTTTTTTTTCCTTGTTAATTTTTTGTTGCATATTAAAACGCCCCTTTTTTTTATCAAATTTTTT
>Ga0116227_10011804_pt1 | contig 14532 bp, 9 predicted proteins | sample S1TSphgellanicum_FD_89693 | JGI IMG/M metagenome (GOLD analysis project Ga0116227, IMG submission 89693) | Host-associated microbial communities from peat moss isolated from Minnesota, USA - S1T2_Fb - Sphagnum magellanicum MG | ecosystem: Host-associated > Plants > Peat moss > Unclassified... | reverse complement strand
GGCAGGCAACCTGGCTCCCTCCCTCCTTCCCTCGCTCCCGTGTGTGTGTCTCGTTCTCTTTCTCTCCCCAGCGGTTCTTTATATTTTTGCAATTGCTGCTAAAAGAAAAAAAAGAGGATAAAAAAGGCCCAAGAAGAAAGTGAGAGCAAGGGAAAAAAATGGCCCAAGAAAAAAGTGAGAGCAAGGGAAAAGAAAAGCATGATAAGAAAAAGGCTCAAGGGGAAAAAAAATAAACTACTGACTAAGTAAACTAACCCCTGGGGGGCAGTTTCATCCCATCCATGAAATCCCATGAAATCCCATGAAATCCCAGTTTCATCCCATGGTTTCCATCGGATCACTGAACCTCTCCCATGTTAGGTCCATCAGCTGTCAGTTGGGTAATAACTGTCATAGACACACAAACTAACAGACCCGGCCCCCCCCTTCTACAAAGCACACCACAGGGAACGGGCAGTGACTGGAAGAATTTTCCAGGCACTACCCACACAGACAGACAAACACCATGTTTGCTTTAATATATAAGATGGTTGGAAAAGATGAAGGCTATGAAATATCAAATATCTAAAAGAAACAATGGATGAAATGGAAGTTGAGAATAATGGATCCAAAAAAGCCACAAGTACACATATAAGACTTTAAACAAAGTCTATGAAACAAGTATGTGATAAAAGGTGTGCATTAAAAAAGAATCTTTAAGAAAGTTCCCAAAAATGTGAAGTTTTTCCCAATGAGTATCAAGCTAATTCATAAAAAAATGAAAGCTAAAATCAACATGAACTTATGTCCATATTAAAATGGCATGAACCAAGTAAGTAAATTAAATTTTGATTTTTATAAAAAAAAAATCATGTACCAAGTGTTTTTGAATTTGAATATTTGAAGAAATTGGCATGAACAAAAGAGAGTTGCAAGCAGTTGGTTTTTTATATGGAAAAACACAGCCAATCTACTTCATGCAGTTGATTTTTGACATGGATAAGTTTTGACATCTAGTTTGAGCTAACTTGTTGACATCTTGTAAATTCCCCCTTTTCTCTTTTCTTATCCCTTTGTACCTTTTCCTAATCTATGGTGTGTCTATCAATAAAGTTTAGCAGGGTTGCAACAAAAGACAGTTTTTGTCGTCCCACTAATAATCTAGAATTTTTCAACACTAGTTAGTTTGATGAAAAAAATAAAATACACTCTTTTTATGAAACTCTCCCTTTTTTTTTGCCATCTTTCAACAAATTATGTGACCCAACAACTACTAGTGCACCATCCATTCGAAACCCATTATGACTAGATAAATTTCATTCATAATTGAGATGCACAAGAATTTGCCTTAGTAATCTATCTTGCAACCTTCTTCCTTTTATTGCACACCACCTCAATAAATATTAATGTTGTGTGTGTAAATGTAAATAGTCATTTTAGACACCATGTAAATGATGTACATTTACATGGTGTGTAAATGACTATTTACATTTACACCCTAGGCTACTTTCAACACTTCATTGGTGGCTATGGGTTTTAAAACAACAAAGCATGACCACAATGAAATCAAGATGATAAAAGGGAACTTACTTGAAACAAGTTGTTAATGATTAAACTTGCAACAATGTTAAGAGTTACAAGATGACCATGATGCCATCACTTAAACTTGTAAAAATGTAAATCAAGAAGAACAATATGGGGGAACTCACTTTAAACTTGCTTTCAAAAATCAAAATGAAAAAAGTTGCAAAATGACCACAAGAAAGTTCCATAGCTATTGTTTTGAGAAAAGAAAAAAAAGAAAACACAATATTACATAGTTATTATGTAATATGGTGTGTAAAATTGTATGTGTACATGTTTTTATTACATTTGCTTGGTATGTATATCAAAAACCATATACATTCACAACATTAATAACTAGTAATTACTTAATTATCCATATAAATGTGTAAGCATTCCAAGTAGGTAGGTAATGTTATTGTTTACTATGTAGGTACAAATAACAAAGTAAGGAAATTGATGGTCACTAGGTAGGTATATGCATGTGGATGGTTAGTACATAGTTAACCACCATGGTTAAATATGGGTTACAGGACAATAGTACAATGAAAAAATGTTTAATGGTCACACACCATCAATCTTACATTGTGTGTCTAGTGAATGTTATTTCATGCTAACATCTTTCAACTTTCCTTTACTTGAATTTTCTTCCAATTTTAATAGGTTTTGATTTTCATTGCAATTGAAGTTCATGCCCCACCCATCCTTTGTATAATTTCATAATGGAAGTGGCATTAGTTTCTAATAGTCCAAAAATTCAAAATTCCATTCCATAACATTTTTTCCCCATTGCAACCCTTGATGATATTTGAGGAAAAAATGAGGAATTATTTTCCACCTAGGTCTACATTCCATTAAGAATGAGTTTTGCTACCAATTCTTGGAAAATTCATTTAGATTTACATGATGCCTATAATCCAAATCATAGCAAGTGTTTCAATAATGGTAGATTATCCTTTTAAACCATCTCTATTATTCCAAAGTTCTATCGACCAATAGTTTTAGACAATATTCTTCAATCCTCCATTTCATTGGCTAAATATTTCAACAAGTCTTCAAAACATGTAATTATATTATTTATTCCCATTGAGGTTTTGTTCATCATATTTATTTCATGGAATGATATGTATTTGCATTATGAATTTAACACATATGGTTGAATCTCACCTATACATGTTTGCATGGATAAGTTTTAGTCCAATTTCAACAACTATAAGAAATGCATGAAATCATACAAAATCTATAGATCTAAAATAAACATAAAAAAACCCCTTCAAAAAATTTATGAAGTTACATCAATGAGGTCAAAATTGAATAAATTCAAATTGAGTTGTAACATACAAATTAAAAAGAACAACATATGGGTTTACCAAAAATATATTTAAGTTAATAAGTTGTAAATATAGTTTACAAAAATAATTGTAAGAAAGGCCATAGCTTATCGCATCATGTTTGGTTAATAAATGTGAAAATCTTATTTGATCAATCACTAAGGAATGGTCAAACACTAAGGTGTAACATAGGACATATGTTATAATTTGAAGGCATTTGTAATCCATGTGGTTATGACATTATCCCCATGGTTGAGTGGTTACCATCTTCGTGTTTTTTTAAGATTTTTTGTTTGTAGCCAAAGTGGTGATCATCCCCAAAAAACTTTAGCCAAATATAATTATAAACCATATATGAAAAAAAAAAAAAAATCATCCTTTCATATTTTTGGTTACACGTTGAAAGTCTAGAAATCTCAAGATTTCAAATTTTTTTTGTTCATTTTTGGCAACTAGAAATCTCCACAATCATTTCATTTTCAATTTTCAATTTTTTCTTTTTTTGTGAAATTTTTCCAATAGAAAAAAATTTGGTTACCATCCACTTAACTATTTCTCATTAGCAAATTTTCACCAAATTTCAATTTAAAATATAATTTTGACCTATACAAAGGATTTTTCATGGGAAAAATGGCTCAAATTTGCCAAAGTTTTTAAAAAAACTAAATCCAAATAACCAACTTTTTATGATAAGTTTTAATAGGTAGGCAACAAAATAAAATGACCTTGTTTCTCTTTTATTTTCACATTTGCTATGTAGCCAAATTTTTTTTACTTGAAAAATGTGTAACAATGATACAATGGACAACCACATAACGCCCTTAAGGATAATGACATGAAATATTTAAGTTCAGTATTTGAGTTTACATATATTTGTGCATGGACTTCTAAAATGTCAACACACTCTTAAATACCAATGTGGGAATTTATTTTATATGAATTTTAATCTAATCATTTTTTGAATGTCAACAATCTTTTAAAACTCCTAACATGAATTCTTATGTGGGAATAATGAATTTTTAAATTTTTAAATATTCAAAGCATGGTTATCAAAACCCACTTGATGTGGCCATTTTGCATTAGGCGTCACATCGACGTTCATCCTAAAACATTAGTTGCATTTGTTGGACTAATGCACAGAAAAATTTAATTACACACGGGCTACCCCTATTATGTATAACAACTAAAAACGAATTTTGTTGCGACAAGATTGGCACCTGAAAAAATTTTATCGCCAACTTTCGATTGACACAATCAATTTCAATCACCATCCAATGATCTTGATTGCTTTGATGGTGACCAAAACTCATTTTCAATCCCCAAAATTTTGGTTGTCATCCTATGATCTAGAATTCTCATATGGTGACTGAAAATTTTCCATCACCTACAATAGGGCAACCAAAACCATTTTTTGATTGACAACAATTGTAATTTTAGTTGTCAACAATTGAGAATTTTCCATCACCTACAATAGGGCAACCAAAACCATTTTTCCATCAACAATAATTATTATTTTTATTCATTAACAATCAAATTTTCCATTACCTTTGGTCATCACGCATAAATCTTGACGAGCTTTCCAAAAACACATTACATGCCTCCTTTCCAATAATTCTTACATTGTAGGTTGAAACATTACAAAAACACCTTGATGCATGCCTATTCAATTTTGTGGCTTAAAATTCAATAAAATCAAGATAAAATTTTTTAGGTATATTAGGACTTATTCTTAGTACTATTGGAAAGCCCTCAATGAATGAGATTTAATCAAGGAACTATTGTAAATTTTACATTTAAGATGTGGGAAATATTGAATGTTCAATTTTTTTGTCATTAGAAATTAATTAAAAATCAATGACGCTAGGAAGCAAACATGTGAGCGTGAGCATGAGCTTGTGAACAAAAGCCTATGAATAGGAATGAACATATTTGGAATATTTTGATGATGGGGAAAAAATATTCTTAAAATATCTTATGCCACATAGGAATGACATGGAAAATATCTTTCCACATGTACATGGATGAAAGTCAAAAAATCCATGAAAATTTTGGATGAAAATTGAACATCGATTAACTTTTTGGATAATAATTGCATGTAGACAAATTGTTTGGATGAAAGATTTGTCAAATCAAAATGTATGGATGAAACTAATTACAAAAGAGTTATGTCGGATGAAAACCACATGTACATGGATGATAGTAATAATAAACATGAAATATTTGGATGAATGTGGAGCATGAATGAACTTTTGGATGATAATTGGAAATTGACAAATTATTGGATGAATTTTTTTACTGATTGAATATATGGATGAAAATAATTCCAAAACAATTATGATGAATGGAAATTACTGGACTCACATAATTTTCATGTCCAATTTCATCCAAAAGAAAAGGTGTCAAAGGTGAAATTCGAAAGAACTACATTACAATGCAAAAAGGTGAAACAATAACTTGTGTTACGAATTAAATGAAGTCACATAGTAAGTCATGGGTAGGATGTCCACATAATGATGGCATGGGAAAATGCTTGAGAAATCAATGAATAGCACACTACACACATCATGTTAAAAATTATTTTTATTTCTATAGTAGATTGTATTCCAAAAGAACACAACCCATAACAGTCCTATTTAACAACTATATAATGACACTACAACATAATTTACCTCCAAAACTTTGGCACGATCTAATAATTTATGAACCTCATTCCAATTCCAAGATGGATATTGCATGAATGGTTCTTTAATCCCAACATACATGGCAGATTATAAAATGTAATATAAGTGTAATTACATGGCACCCATGGTCCCCGCTTGTCAAAAGACCCAGACATCATGGAAGAAAAATCCACACAACTGTAAATTGAATAATCATTAATCGTTACTTCATATTGCTTACAATTTTCTGGCAGTTTTGAAAGGGGGCAATAAATCTGTCCATATCCCAAAGGAGGAATGTTTGACGGAGTTAATAGTGTGGCTTCAAGCGTTTGTCCCAATTCCCACTTGCTTTCTTGCAAAATGGATAGTTTGAACATCCCAGGACTCCGAATCTTCTTCCCATTCCTTGTGTTGGGCTAAGCATCTAGATCCAATGGCTTATAAACATGGGCAAAAGGACCATCGCCAATTAAAAGATTCCAAAGGGCACATGCAAAAAGCTAATTCATAGGTGCAAAATTGTCATCTCCAACCTTATTGACAAGGGGACATCTTGGCTTCTCTGAAAGCGAAAAACCAACCTCCTCTAATGCCACCACTTCAATTTCAATGAAATATATCCCTACTTGCACAAGCCATAAGGTTTAAGCAAGGCTAGCCTATCAAATGCATATTTCTTGCTTGTCCTTCCCACACGACGCAAAAGGTCATCATGACAAAACCAAAACTTATGTAGCTCAATTGATACACCTTTGGTTGCAAACCAATAACCAACATAACACCAAACAGGAATACCATGATTTGTTTGTTTTGAAATGATTATGGTTTTGTAGTAGTGTTTAATACTTTTTTGCAATGTTGAACAACAATTGCTTGACTTTGAAGGACAACATTCAATTCACCAAATGCCATCCCCACAAAGGCACTCAAAGACCTCCGCATCACTGTGGGTGATAACAAGATGAGGGCCACCAGTCTCCCCCACATCCATAGATAATGACTAGTTGATTGGAGTTGTTACATTGGACACTTTCGAACAAAAGAAATTCATCCGATCATGTCGATGTGAATCTACTTTTGACCCAGGTGGAAGGTTTGCCTTGTGCTTGATTGATCCAAACAATTTCTGACCTTCCAATTGCAATAGTCTAGCATAATGATTAAAGCTTGAGGTGTACTTGGCAACTACAACAACAATTCAGACTGGGTCCCCAAATTGACTGGCCCTACGCAAGCATAATTCATTCTTGTCCAAATCGGTCCTAGATGCACCTCCTTGTAAGAAGGCATAATATAATGAAAACTGCTTGAATGTTTGCACATAATCGTCGGACATTGCAACAAAGAGGCAAGTACCCCTATTGGCAGATTATTCGAGCCAAACGTTATGGACTATTTCAGATAAGTTACAAGTCGACATATTAGTTTCCTCCTCCAAAGAGAATTTCTACAAACACATGAAAGGATTGAAGTTAAAATTCAGGAAGGATAGATGGAAAATAAAATTTGAACAAAATAATCTGGAAGAATTTACATATAACATGAAGCCTCCCCATTGTGGCACACAAAAGTGCCAAAAGCTGAACCCAATTGTTGAACTCGTGAATGGCACCCTTGCTTGCAACTTCAAGCAAATACCACCAAGATTGAAAAGATTTAATGAACCCTTGAAAATGGGTGTACCCAACCCTTTCTTCTCAATAATTGCATCCAGCTTCCTCCACAAAATGCCTTAAACTTCTATGTCTTCGAATTACATGTCACAAACCATAATCATCATGACCTTACAATAGATCGAGTCATAAACATGATAGGTCATGGTCATCCATCCTTGAACTCACTTTACGTGATCAAACATCATCCACACGTTTTGCAAATCATCATTTAGTTGCATTCATTGGACCATATCAAATCTAAACATAGTTCCATCAACGGACATCTTCTACCCATCCTATTGACTAAGAAAGCAATTGTTTTAAATATAGTGGTAACCAAACAATGCCTTCAATTTTAGGATATAGTCAATGGAGCCAAAATTACTAGGACAATGCTTCAATGAAGCAATGAGATTGCGTATGCCAAGGGAGCACAAAGGAATGAACTTTAACAACATTTGATCTAGTTTTTGACCTTTGAGAAACTCCACAAGACCTTGTCCATCCTCATTACAAGTGACAAAACATAAATGTCTTATTCAAAGACAAAACAATAGTTGAAATGGTAGTAGTTGGTGTGTAACAAACTTCACCTACAACCATGTTTTTCATCTCCTAGAAGGATTATCTACACTTGTTGTTTGCAACCGGGTGGGCATGGGTGCCCAAATGGATCACAACTCTTGAAATATTTGAAAATTTGTGAACAACATAATACATTTTATAACTTCAGGTTTGTAAACAAGTGGGGGAAGAATCGCAAAACTTATAGTTGATTGGACAAATCAAAGATTTCATGAGACATTGCCCAAGTATCAAAAGTTGTGAACTATCCCCATTCCAAGAAACTTCATTACACACAAAAGAATGTGGAAACAAAAAACAAGGCATTTCATCATTATGAAGCCCAATCCAAATGAATTTTTGATGTTGCTAGTCTACAACTTGCACCAAGCATGACCATCAAACTTTCTGTCCATACCTTGCAATTGTTCAAATTGTCCCAATGGATAATGAATATGAAGACGCTCAAATAATATGTCACCATTAAATTTAGTGGGAAGACAATTCACAAATTCAATTGTGATGGCCCCGTAATCAAAGGACTTCAATTCAGAACAAGCATGTGGAGTTAGAGGTGTTGCCTTTAATGAATCAACAACGTTGGAAAAAGTAATCACTTGCGGCACTTCCATCCGTAGAGGCTACACCTCATCAACTCACAAATTCATGAATAGCACTTCCATCCACAAAGGGTGCTCCTTGTTAGCTTGCAAATTCACTAGTGGCACTTCCATCCAAAGAACCTACTTTTCATCAATTCATGAATTCACGGAAACAGGGACAAGAACATCAGGAAAGGAAGGGCCATCTTTGTTAAAAGAATCACAAAGATCGATAAACAATGACTTTATAATCGAGACAAAAAACTTCGAGTTGTGAAAAATCATAATGGGCTCTTCCTTCATTAGGATGCCTTCCACAGCAATGTTGGCCATTAATGCAATTGTGTCTAATGTTACAATAGTATTTGAAAATTATTAAACGCATTCTTGTCGACAATTTGATACTTACCATTGGTGACAATCCAAACATCCCTCCAAGGTTCACATTTGGAACCTAGTAAAATGATGTCATCATCCCTGTAAGAAACATCTTTAGAAACATGCATAGATCTTTGCCAAAAACAAACATTGCATAAAGCACATTCTCAGTCATTTATACTACTCCAAAATCAAAAACCAAGATGGTAAGATCTAACTCCCCACAACATGGAAAGTAGCCACTGAGATTAAAACAAAAGGCAATCAATGAAATAAATCTAGTAGTGGTTTCATAATTAGACAATAGAAAACGTCATTGCATCATGAATTCAATTTAAGGGAAAGATGAGGAACTAGAACTTGAGAATCCAATGCAAGAGATAGAAGTACAAAAGCATACTTATTAGTAAAATGTAAGGACGAGTAACAATCTCTAATGAAATATAACCATGTGAATGGAATAAGGAGACATATATTGGGGAAACGCAGGTATTTTTCCCCTTGCATAAATTTGAATGATATAGTTAACAATGTAACAACAAGAATAGAACTGGCAGCAAAAAGGGAAATCAAAGATACCAATACATAGCATACAACTGACCTAACATGGCAAAAAGGGAAAAATTGAAAAGTTACATAAATATGCGAGGAAAATAGTGAACATAATGACAATAATGAAACTAAAGCATTGGGGGTGATGCAAATTTATGCGAGGACTTATTTCTTGGAATAATACATTGTCGTCGATTAATCCGTCCCTTCGATAATCCTAATAATTAAACTATAATCAAAAATCTATGTTGGGAAATAGGAACAATTTGAAGAAAAGAAATTATGATATTTTTGCCTAGAAGAACTCAACACATTGATCCAAATTCAACAGGAAAATAGATAATGGTGTGTGTCCAAAATTAATGGATGTAATTTTCGACAAAATTCCAAATTATTAAACCTTTTATACATACCAAATAGTGGCCACTAAACCCCAAGCCAAAACCATGGTCCAATGGAATTGTGTAATCCCATTAGTGAATGCATAGGAATGGTCCCAAGGTATTTAGACATAGTCCAGTACGAATTTTGAATCAAATTAACAAAAATCATAATTGGCATGAGCTAAGGTTGGAGGCATGGAGAACCTACATTTAAGTTAAATTACAAGCCAGTTCATTTCGTATTACTGTTTATCATTTGCCCATATATGGGGGTGCGTGGGTGAGCCATAGACCATCGCAAAAGAGAATACAAAGGCCAACAATACCAATATAGATTGGATTATAATGAAGATTATAAAAATTTGAGATGCCACAAGTAGAAAATGTTGGATTCTTCTTAAAGTAAAGGGTTGTGCGATTAAAAATAAACAAAAAATGAGCAAAATAATTACATGATGGAATGAATAATCCAACTTGCCATAAAATTAAAGGATGTCCAACAATTAATAAAATAACAAAAACCGAAAGAAATATTCAACACTAGTTGGAGTAGAGAAAAAAATGAAAGCTATGGATATCAACAAGCAAGAAATCCTGAACAATGTAGGTTGGATTTGAAAAATATGAAGAATCTAACAATGTGGAACCATAACATTAACCATAATAGAACAATCTAACTAGTCCTTTTAAAGTGTGATATCAAATCAAGCAAACAAAAAAATCCCACATAGGTGATTGGATTTTGGTGGCATGGGGTTTGCAAGCTGGTCAACATTTAGCCCAATTAATGATTTAACAACATCACCAACTCATTTTAGCAAGTACGAGCCATTAAATTGAACATGCAGTTAGTCTTCAAGGAACAACTAACTATGACCAATCAAGATTTCACAAATACTTAAGAGTATGTTTAGAAATTTTTGATGGTTATTGTTAACATTCAACAAATTAAGTGAAGGTATGTATATAAATTTGTTACACATTGTCAAAAAAATGTTTCTTAGGTCAGTAGTTAATAACACTTGATCATCTTAACAATGTAATTTGGTTAACTTAATTGTTCACAATTGTTATCATAATGAGTTAGATGGAAATGTAGTTGAATAATTCTTGGAATTTTGTCTTTATTGTCCAAAACATCCGTTACCAAGCATTTATCATGTAACTGAATGGCGACGAAATAACATTGAATTATCATAATTGTAATAAGGGATAGATTTTGATGTAAATAAAAACATTAGCAAATTGTCAATAGCTCTTACTTAATCCATTTAATGATTAGCCTCAGACCCAACATACACATGGAATATTGAGTTGTCTTAACACATAGAAAATTAGTTTAAGTTGGTAATTGTTACGTATACCTTCCTTGAATAGTCATGGGTGTAGTAAGGATGTAGGAAAAGTCAAAAAATGACGACATCCTTTAAAGAAGAAAGTATAAAGGCACAAAGTGGACGTAGATGAAACATTTTTTAAATGCAAAGGGCTAGTTAATGCACTTCCAACCATAGCCCAACATAGGAGTAGAAAAAGGCACCGTAACAAGTGGACTCATATCAAAGCGAAATAATGAAACTAACAATGGTGCCAAATAAAACAGGGAGACGCACCTTGCGAAAGGTGTTATGTCTTTTTTTAGAGTGGAACAGAGATGTGTTGTGTTGTAATTTAGCAACTTTCATACCTTCGAATACATTTTTTACGCCATTGTGAAAGAAATAGAAGTATTAAGAATAAGAAAGGAGCTTGATTTCTCTCAAGGGATGGAGGAATCTTTAGAGATAAGATTTTTTGCATTATAGGCCCAAATACATTACACTTTGAATGAAAGTACACTAACTAAAAAGATTTCACGAGTTCTTGCTAATGGATCATTATCATCAAAGAAAGAGGTAGAAGGATATGGCAAAGATTCTAAGGATGATGGCAATGGCACACAAGACACAAGTCTTCATCCTTTGGTAAATGTTAGCGTAGTTAGGTTTTAAAAAAAAACTTTTGGTTAACAGAAAATGTGTTTACAATTTAAGGTTTAGGGTTTCCTTAAATATCAGTCTAGCAATGTTTATACATCGGTTTAAGATTGCATTTGTGAAAGTTAAATAATTCCAAGCAGCTCAGTCCTTGTACAATTCAATTAAATCAATTTAGAACTCAACTAACATATATTTCAATTTCTTATGTCTTAGTTAGTTTCTCAATTTCCTACACAATTTAATTTTGATTTAAATTAATAGTCAAAGCCAAAAAACATATAAAAATTCTTACTTTCATAAATAGAATCAATTAAATGTTTGGAAACCCCCCTTTAGTTATTCCTTTTGAGTGCAATATAATATAGCCTTTTATTAAAAAAATTGTTTTTTTTTTGGGGGGTTTCACCAAGTAGAAAATTTAGGCTTGAATCCACATATGTATGTAAATGTTCATTATTAGAAGAGTTTTTCTTGTTGATCTTTTTGTGTAGGAAGAAGGAGAAGGCCTAGAAACCACAGGAGATCTCAACACACCTCAAGAGGAAAAAACAAGTTTAAAATAAGAACTTAAAACTCCAACTTTGTTTTTTTTTCAATTTTTCATGTATAGGAAAATCCAAGCTTGAGTTCAAATTCTAAGGCAATGGTGAAATCAACCAAAAAAAAGAAAAAAAAAGGAGCTAAGCTTGGGTTTGGCTCAATGTTTCATTTGCTATTTTCAAGCTTTTTTCAACACCGAAAGAAGCTTGGCAAGAACAAAAAAGGAATTGAACTCTAACTCAATTCCAAAATCGAAGCCAAGCAAAAGTTCAGCTCTAATTTTTTGGCCCCTTTCGAGCTTCTCTTGGCACTAAGAAAAGTTCGGAAAGATTGAGCCAAAAAAAAGCCGATCGAGTTTTAATTCAACATTGAAACCCAAGCTAAAATAAAGTTCGCCTCATGTTTTTTTTGTTGCAACCAAGTTTCTTTCAACATTGAGATAAGCTCAACTATACCAAAAAAATAAGAGTTAAATAAAGTTCGACTTTTCTTTTTTGTTGCAATTAAGCTTCTTTTGGTGCTAAGAGAAACTCAATTGCAACAAAAAAAAAGAGTTGAGCTCAAACTCAACTCCGAAATTAGAGCCGAGTTAGAGCTCTACTCTATTTTTTTTGTTCTTGTCGAGTTTTTTTTTAGCATCAAGATAAGCTTGAAAAGAGCTCAAGCAGTTGAGTTAAAGTCAGCTCCAAGTTTTTTAAAAAACATTTCGAGATTTAACTTGGCTCCAAAAGTGGAACCGAGTTAAAATTCAATCTTTGTTTTAAAAAAATAGAATCGAGCTTTGGCTCAACTCCAAAAGTGGAACCGAGTTAAAATTCAATCTTTGTTTAAAAAAAATAGAACCGAGCTTTGGCTCAACTCCAAAAGTGGAACCAAGTTAAAACTTGACTCTTCATTTGTTGATGAGGCCAAACTTCATTTGGCATTGAAAGAAGTTTGGCCAAAAAAATTTAAAGAACTTGGATCCTTTTTTCCCCTACAATTGAAGATCTCTCGGCGCCAAGAGAACTTTGGATATTAGGGTTTCTTTTTCCATAGCTTGATGATCTAAACGCGGGGTTTTTTTGGGAAAAAATGTTGAACTTTCTTATGTCTATTTTTGCAAAACATATCTTGTAGAGATATCTGCATCACAAGGATTATGGAAACACCTCAAGTATTGCTTGCATTGGGATCAACTTTGGTTTGCACAATTCTAAATTCCTTTCATAGTTTTTTTGTGCATTTGTAACATTCTAATTTTTTTTGCAGACTTCCCAAGTGGTGGCATATGTAGACTTTTGTCCTTCGATGGGACTATTCAAGTCATTCATAGCCACACTAAGTTCAATAGCTTTTAAGTCCTTGACAAGCACAAGATGGTGCCTAGGAACAAAGCCCAAATGTTTATTCCCTTGTGCCAGATGATATCAATGTCAATTGTTTGTCTTGTTCTCAAAATTGACATCCTCAAGATGGAACATGCATTCTAGACTAACTATTAGGAAAGTTTTTTAACGTTTCACCTTTCAATTAGAAGGGGTAGAAAGAATTTCAAGAGCAACACATGTCTTTTTGGAATTAGCATTAGATGTCTAAGAATGAGATATTTGAGTCTTTCTTTCTTGTCGATCCTGACTGCAAGTCTCTCTCCATGCACATGTTTTTTTATCTAGGACGGGAATCATAGGTTACAGGCTTAGTTGCTTTACATCAACCGTTTGCACAATGATGAGCCCTCATGACACATCTTTGTTGATTCCATAGTCCTTAATACCTCTCATGGGCTTGTTGAGTTCCTCACTGCCATGACAAAACTCAACAAGTATGCTTTTGAACCTTCTCTTGTTTCTTACATCAAGTTAGATTTAAAGGATTTTGTTTTCTTTCTTCTCTGAATCTCTATAGGTCGATGGAACTGGACCATGTAAAACCCAACCTTGTTCATGAATTCTTCATAATTCAATTGATTAGGATTATCCCCTTGGAGCAATTCAAGGAGGTGCTGCTAGCAGATGTCTACAAAAAATGCCAATCCAAGTCCCGCAAGACATGATATTCCTTGATCTCAGAAGCTTTTTTTGAATATATGTATAGTTGATAGGTACAAGTCCAAGTTTACCATCGTTCAACAAGAATGTCATGGATATGGATATGGTGACATGTTGCAAATGAATGCACTTTAAAATATGTTACTTTGATTGTTTACTTCAAATTAATAGAAGAAACTAAACTAGATGCCCAATTAAATAATCCACAATTGTAAACATCTTTGTTTGATGACATATTTGTAGTTGTCCAATCCAGTTATGTATTTATTGTTATCATGGAAGCTTTTGGATTTGTATTAGACTACTTGCATGG
>Ga0116227_10011803_pt1 | contig 14532 bp, 14 predicted proteins | sample S1TSphgellanicum_FD_89693 | JGI IMG/M metagenome (GOLD analysis project Ga0116227, IMG submission 89693) | Host-associated microbial communities from peat moss isolated from Minnesota, USA - S1T2_Fb - Sphagnum magellanicum MG | ecosystem: Host-associated > Plants > Peat moss > Unclassified... | reverse complement strand
TACCGAAAGAACCGGCGGTTATATAGAGGAGCGTGTTTTTAGAAATTTCCAAAACTTTCGGGAACCAAGGTTCAAAATGTCAAAACCGGGGTTTTGGGTTTTCTCACGTCGGGTAAGGGAGTAAATACCCGGACTGATAACCTGAGGGTACACACGGCTGGTTCTGATACCCGCACAACATCGATCGGGACCACTGCACATTCGGGGTGGCTGGAGTGACGTAGCCACGGGTGTCCGAAGGTCATGGGTACCGCTAGTTTTAGTGATTTGAAACACACACAAAAAGGGTTTTATCCCCAAACACAAAAAATCTAGAACCTCATTCACCATGAACTTGGTTCCATATTAACTCCAAACTAAATCTTTTTTCTACACTAACCCAATTTATTATCAATTTAATCGAGACTTAATTGGGCAAGTAAACTAAAACTCTCGACAATGTCCTTCTCATCAAAGATGCTAACTACTTTGGTTGCATGCAAACCATTTTCAATCTTTACAAAGACTTGCCATGAAAAATACACATTAATGAATAGGACTTTATAGGTGTGAATTAATTTTGTGCATGTGAATATAAATAGACATATACTAGTTGCGTAAAAATACATGTAAGTGTAAATTGTTTACACTTACTCTACCCATGGTGTATATATATTGTTTTACATTGACACTACACTATGTAAATGTTTTGGAATGTGCAATATATATATTATATACCCTTGGTGATTTACCTATTTGCAAATTCACATTAATTAATTGTCTGGGCATCCCACAGCTCAATGCTATTTCTGCAATGAGCTGCTTTGATTAGCCCTTCAAAATTTTGATACTTTTAATACTACCCCAAAAAGAAGCATTTACTACCAAAACCGTTTATGTGGAAGAGCTTCCTCTTAGCCCACCTATGGTCAGTATAGGACATGAGACAAAATTTGACACAATTGGGGCATATCTTGGGTGCATGCTGTTCACCTCACTAATTGAGTAAAATTTCTATTCCTAAATTTGTTCGTCACCATTTCTGGTCTAAGCTTTTACAAGACCTTGGGTACCTATTGTGAGTCACATTAATTAATTTAATTAGTTATGATCATCCCAAAGTTTTTATTTCATAATTAGTTAATTATTATATTGCAATGAGCCACTTTGATTGGCCCATCGCTAATGGTTGTTTAAACTTTGGCATTCCCCTCACTCCCCCGCCCCCCCCCCCACCCCAAGTAGACAATATATAATTTTACATATTTTTAGATGGCCATGTACAACAATTTAAGTGTAATTGTTTTACACTTACTTTGTTTTACATGATTTAAAATATATTTACACTTTTTAAAACTTACACACCCCACCCTATTCATTTACACAATTTTTAGTTGAGCCATGTAGTACACGTAGATAAATTTCCCCAAGTCACTTTCACTTTCATGGGGCGTAAATCCTAAACCATATATAACAACAACAATAGTGTGGATCTCATTATGTGTGATCTCATTTAGAACTAGATTAGGTTTTATTTATGTGCAAAGAAGAAAAAGTTGAAATCATATTTCACATGGGTAGGTGCATTCAACACCATGGATACATGCTAGGTAGGTACAAAATATGTTCAAAACCCTTAAGGGATCACATGCAATCTAAGCATCTTCAGTTAACAATCATGATTACAAAAGTGCCCAAGTTGATCAAGAAATCACAAGCAATGAGAAATCATGTACTATCCACGAACCATCCATCCACCAACAATGAGAACATGTTCAACAATGAGAACATTGTTGGTGTCATTTCCTTTGTGGGGTTTTACTTTAAACTAATCGGCCCACAAAAAAAGTGTGGATGCACATGTCCCTTTTTTATTCATTGTTGGAAGAACATGCAAAACCAATTTGCTTGTGGCTTTGTTGCAATGGGTAGAAAGATTCCATCTTAAGAAAAGGCTTTAGTGGCCCTAAGGCAAAGCAACTTTCACATAAGATTGATTGGTATGTGAATTATTTTTGGACATATATGTATCTCAAAGGATGGATGATTGGATAAATGGGTATTGTGGAAACTTGGAGACTTGCCCACCAATGTGAAACCTGAACCCGTACTTCTTTTGCCAACTTTCCAAGAACAACTTGCCATAACCTCAAACATCAAGAGGAGCTATAATAGTACCAAATTTGCTTCATGGGAGTTTCTTCAAAATTTTCTTTCAACAAAGGATCATCTTCTAGCATGACTCCAAACTACTTGTAGGCAATTGGGATGGAGGCCACCAAGCTGTATTCTTTCTGGATTCCTCTGTGTGGACATCATAAGTGGATGTGTCGTGCCGACTTGTTGTGGGGAATCTACACTACATCTCCTTAGTTCCATATCCATTATCCAATACAATACAATTACCATTACAAAACCTCACTTTTGTGGAATGACCTCGAAGGCAATCATCCTTTATGCAAGAGACGGGGCAGACTTGCCTGGTGGGAAAATTTCATTCCATAGCTTCCAATGTACCAATGGAACACCCTACTGTACTGGCCTGTCTTGATCATTTTTACCGGGTAATGCTCTGCTGCCCTACAGTTCTTGGCACATGCAGGTTTTTCTCACTAGGCTGGCAAAGCTGCATTTCATGTATTTCCTTCCTTGCAGAGTAAGCAAAGGAAGGAAACCTTGTCAAAACCATGGACAGGATGCTGCTCCAACACTTCAGTGCAAAGGACATCCACAAGTTTGAGGCTTGAGCACTGACTGCATGGATGGCAGAATTATTGATTTCTTGTGAATCTTGCCCTTGGAAATTTCTTTGTGGCAATCTCTCTTCTGTCCATATTGGTATACTAATGCGTTTACCAGGTTTGATATTGCCTGCACCAAAATAAAGATTCAAGTCTCTGTATGTTGAAATCTGTATAAAGATTCAAATCTACATGGGACAAGGGCAAGGCCATTCCATTACATTAAGGTCTGGCATGGCAGATTCAACAATATGTATCAAAACTCATGTTCAGCAGACATTTTCATCAGTATTACAAGTGTATGGTGGTCATCAGAAGGTCATGTCATATAACGAGGGCAAGAAAATGAGATAATCTGTGACCACTTCATGTTGAAACGAACTACTTCTGAAGCGCTTGTTCTCCAAGTCATTGGCACAGGTGTTTCAACTAATTGACTGGGTCACAGGTGTTTCAACTAATTGACTGGGTCACAAGTCTTTCAACTAATTGACTGGCACAGGTGTTTCAATTAATTGACTGGGTCAGTAGAGCATGTACTACTGAGGACATTCGGAGAAGGATTCATAACATTACAAATCAGGGAGATATCTAGGGTGATATTTCTTCTGCTTATGTTTCAGACACCACACTCTTACCATATGTTTGAATTGAAAATCCCTTCATTATTATGTCTTCAATGATTGTGGTAACAACAGCTTGTTACATTGACACAATACAATAGTTATTTTGAAACTCACCTGGCATCCAAAAGTCATCATCTACATCTGGATTTCTCTGAACCTGCATAGTTACCATTACCATTCTTATTTAACTGCCCACCATTTGAGTTTCTCAACTCAACCAAAAATTCAACCATTTCTGAGAGCTACATACGGACATCCAGATCAAATAACCAGGCACTAAACCCTAAACCCTAAACCCTGAATCTGCAACAAAACAACACCAGTCTAGGCTGTTGCACTGTTGGCAAAATACAACTGCCAACAAAATCAGGCAAAAAATGGCTTTGTAGAACAATATTTTGCAATATACTACAGATGACAAAATCAGCCTAGGTTGAGGATAATTGAAATCTAGCAACAACTTCATTATGAAACATTTCAGACCTTGTGTACTACAGCAATAGTTCCCATTCCAAGACCATGAATCTTGTATCCATGCCTGCAACCAGCCAACTGGGTAGTCTATCACCTAAGACATACCCAGATGTCTTTGCTGCCATAAACCTTCTGCAGCAACGATGCTGTCCCAGTTAGGCCAAATTTGTGAGAAAACAGAGACATGTTAACCATAATCTAGAGAAATGAGGCAGAAAGAACTGACCGGTTCTCATACATCTCTGATTGGTAGTACCAGCAGTTGGCTATCCTAAGAAACAAATTCAAAGAAATTCAGGAGAGCCTGTTTATGCTCCAGAGTCACTATCCACTGACAAAAAAGAGAGAAGCCACAGCCTGCAGGTTAAAAACTCCTTGCAAGCTTTTTCCCTTCAAAGTATCCTCTATATCATCAGCAACCCACCCTACATGCCCTACTCATTTTCCTGCTGGTTTTTCTTCTTTTTCTTTTTCTTTTCTGTGATCGGTGTCACTGGGTTTGCTTCGCTTGCTTCCACTTCCTCATTACCAGCAGTTTTATGCTTCTTGGACTTCTTCAGTTCTGAAACAGCAGGCACGGCCTCTTCATTCTCAACCTTCTTCTTCTTCTTCTTCTTCTCTTGTGACTCCTCACCATTGCCTACCACTTGCACCACAGGTGTCTCCACAGCCTCCAGAATCTCAACCTTCTTCTTCTTCTTTGTTTTCTTCTCTTGGATTGCTTCTCCATTTGCTTCTGCATCTACCACAGCTATCTCCATTGCCTTCCCATTGGCATCTGGAACAGCTGTTGCAGTTCCATCACCTTCTGCAGTTTTCCTCCTCTTTTTCTTCTTTTTGTCCCCATCTGCTATCACACAGAAGACAGATTGAGTGTCACAGTTCTAGATGGAGGAAATTCCTGTAGAGCATTAGCATAGACAGCTATGCTCTTAAAAATTCAACAAGGAACATGTTTCCTTCCAGGAAAGAAAGAATAGATCAAAAGATAGAAGATGGGATCATTTGAGAAAAGCAGCTGTTTGAAAACTGAATTCCAGACCCCTTACTAGCATTATGAAGTATTGCAGGAAGGTGTGAACATCTATATCACACCAAAACATGAGTTCAGGGTCTGCATTGCTTTCAGGTTACTTAACCAATACATTTCTTCTCCTACACTGGTGTGGTTAGTGTAACTTACTTTCTGGTAAAGCAGGCTCAGCATCAACCATTTCCGCATCAGCAACCGTAGGCTCTGGATGCCCAACACCAGCATTCTCTTCATTATTTTTTATGGCCTCTTTCATTACATCAATGTTCTTGCGTGGTGCAATTCCCTTGTCATAAAAATCAAGCCGTTCCTCAACCTGCTCCTTTAACTTCTCCCCAAATGCACTTGAATTTGTCTCTGCAACCAGGTCATTCCCCAACATGCAGGTCAACTACTAACCAACTGGTATATATGTTGGAATCACAGACAGTATCTCGATACAGGCCTTTACATACAAGGGTAGTCCACGAGTCCAGTTGACACAACAGTTTCCATGTAAGAGACAGATAGTCAGGGAAAGAGAGCAAGGAAAACTGGTCCACATGACTGGCATCCTCAAAATGGAGCTAGAGACCGCATGAAATGAACTGACCAGAGAAGCAATCAATGCGAGATGCAATGGAGCACTTGTTGGCAAGATATCGTGAAATACGGCCCTTGTTCTTTGTTGACGCCCTTCCTATGAAAGAAGAATGGAAAATCAAGCCATACTTGGGTGTATTCCCCTTGGTCTTCAAAGCCCTGCATGCATAAGAATCATGGTACATGAGAAGTAGAACAAACATCTTCATATGTACTGAGAACTTCTCCAAATTTAGGATTCAACTCAACCAGAAAAGATTGAGAGACAACCCAATCTGAAGGTTACAGAAATCTCAGGATATATAACATGTGGAAAGAAATGCTGAATCTTGACACTCAGAGTTTCATGCAGCTTGGAAACTCATGAAACAAGTTTCTAACTCCTTAATCCAGTAGCCAAAAAACCACTCAAAATAAAATGTTTCTCCAGTAAAGTGTATAAACTCTCACACTGCAAGTCAGCCATCTAAACCACTTCTGCACATTAATTAGGATTTGGAAGTTACACAACAAAATGCAAAACAAGAAACCAAAGACATCATAAAATATTTAAGACTGTGACTGGAACAATACCTGAACAATGCCTTTTCTGCACCCAGTATTTGTACAGTTGATGCAGGATATTTTGCCAGGTTGGTGAGACTCCCAGCATGAGAAATGAGACGGGCACCAACCATCTCACCAATCAGCACAGCTAAGTTTGGGGCCACATCTTGCATCTTTGAGACCAAGTAGGAATGCAATTGCTTGCGGTACTCTACCAATGCTATCACTCTTTGCGCAAACAGTTCGATGTTTATCAAATCCACTGGTGAAATATCTTGGCCTGGACACATAGAACATACAATGATTCAGGTCCTTTGTCCCTCCAACTCTTAGATTCAAGGTAAAATAGAAAGTCCAGCATGAGAAAAACCAAACCCTTAGCTTTTGCTTTGCTGGGACGAATCCTACCCATTGAGGCCTTTGCAGCTTCTATAACTTCACGGGCCTTGTCTTCATCACCAGTGATCTCAGAAATCTCTTCCAATGAGTCAGAAGTGAGACTTTTCTTGTCCTTCACAAACTTTACTAGCTTGGCATACATGTAGTTGTCATTCACAATTTTCACCATCTCTGGAAAATGCCATGAATACCATTCCCTATCACACCCAACAAACAAACCCAAAAACAAATTATAGACCATCGATATTTCACAGCAACAATTGCCCCACACTATAGATGACTCCACAAGATTTCATAAGGTCTGTCATCCAGCAGATGCAAACCTGGATCAGGATATTCATGAATCCAACAAAAGAACCACTTCATCACAATGTAATGCACAATAGACAAGGGACAAAACTCAATAGAAAAGAAAGAATAGTAGTTGGAAGAACAAAAAAAACGAACCCAAGTATTCACATATAGAATTATTAGTCAGAGAAATGCACAGACAGAGGAAGACACCTCCGATATTGAGCTGTCCTACAATAATTATACTGTTTAAGAGCAAATAGATCACCTGATCCGCATGCAAAAGGTGTTGACATCTTTGTCAAGCGTGTCCAATAAACTGATGCTTTGGATGATCATATTATCAACTCGATTGACATTGAACTTGACCTTGCTACGACTGTAGCTATGACCAAGCCCCAGTTGTGCTTTCTCCAAATCTCCATCCTGCCACACCAAGTTAAGTCAGCAACCTCAGACCACTATTGAGCCCAAAGAAGTGGAGTCATAATTGTAAACCATGTTACAACATTTTCAAAATTCCAAAGGGAATTATCAATGTTGTCCTTTGTGTAGGATTCAAATGACTGCATCGTAGAGTTTCCAAGATAGGATGGACCAGGAAAGGTCCATAGTGTTGTTCTCAAGTGAAATCTCTAAAGAGCTAAAGATGGGCTTTCTCATGGGAAAGCAAAGTGAAAATAATTCTGAAGTGCTAAAGATGGGTTACTCATGGGCAAGCAAAGTCAAGCAAAGAGAGTACATTTCACAGTATGCTAGAGAGTGAGACTTCTTGACAGTGACTACTACCTTGAGATCTTTGATGAACCGATTGAAATGGAGCCTGATGCCCCTGAGGAACTCCTGAACGAAGTCATTGCTCTGGCAGGGAATGTGTGTTGCTTCCAGGATTGCAGAGCCCAACTTCGGCTCAGCAACCCCAACACTAAACTTGGCCTTCTTGGCCACCTTAACCTTAGGCAAGTTCAACTCCAGGAAATTGTGCAAATCCTGTGTCAATATCCCTGCACAATCAAACCAAGCTCAGAATAACAGAGACGCAATCCCCCACACAAATGGAAATTTTCACACTTGAGCATAAACCCAGTTAGGTCGATTCATTTCCCTGCTCCTGTTGCCAACAAAATGCAACCCTTTTAAGATCCCACCAGAGCAAATGAACTACAATGTCTGTCTCCTACAAGGCTAAGAAAGAATCGATAGAGAGCATACCCTCCGAGACAGCATTGCACTGTTCTAGAGCATCAGCGGCTGAGCTGTAGGGCTTGAATGCAACCAGCTTCACCACTTTTCCAAAACGATTGAGGTCCAAGACCGATTCCTGGACCGCATCTGCACTCTGGCCTATCTCATCCAGTCCATAAGCTTCAAACAGGGAATACCCTGACGCTGACTCATACAGCAAATACAGCGCCTGTAAAGACCCAAATCCCATTCCGTCAGAACAAAACACCTTACAATGCCGGAGGCGCACAAACATCCAACCATCGCCTCCACCTAACCCTTACTTTTCAAAGAAAACAAACTTCAAACAGAATTCCCGCTCTGAAAATCCCGCAAAGACAATCCTGCCACACAAAACCGAGAAGGATGCGGTAACCAGAAGGAACAAAAAACACACATACACACAGACAGAGCAAAACTCCCGAAGAGACTAAGCTCAGCTCAGGAGAAAGCAGCAACACAAAGACCAGATGTGAACACAAATAAAAACAAACCCACCAAAGAAAAAGAAAGAAAAAAGAAAGCAAATGAGGTAAACATCAAAGAGAAGAGAAAATTTCCTCCTTACCATTTCTGGTCAGACTTCCCAAAGCACTATCTACACGGCATGCGCGAGGCTGCTGTACGTGCTCCTCCCTCTCTGCGTAGCAACAGCAGCAACAACAACGCCGAGGATACACAAGAAACCTTGGCATGCAGCAGCAGCAAACCCCTACGCCGACTCTGCAGCAAAACCACGGATTCTGCATTAGGGGTTTAGGGTTTTGCGGAATTAGGGTTTCATCCATTGACCGGATATAATCCTTCTTTTGCACGAATGAGGCAATTCTTACCACATCCGTTAGGGTTCCACTCCAACGACCAGGTATCGACCTTCTATTGCACGAGTGAGGCATGAAACAGGAATCTGACCACATTCGTTATGAATTCATCCACTTAACCGGATATTATCCTTCTGTTGCACTTTTGAGGCATTAGAAATGCGTCTGACCACATTCGTTAGGGGTTTAATTTTGACCGGATATCATCCCCCTGTTGCACGAGTAATGCATGAGAAAGGCTTCCGACCACATTCGTCAAGGGTTTCATCCATTGTCCGGATATCAGCCTTCTGCTGCACGAGAAAGCCATGAGAAAGGCTTCCGACCACATTCGTTAAGGGTTTCATCCATTGTCCGGATATCAGCCTTCTGCTGCACGAGAAAGCCATGAGAAAGGCTTCTGACCACATTCGTTCGTTGAGCTGTCCAGAAACCCTAGTACCAACACGTAAAAGAGTCGAGAGAATTTCGCAGTGTGTTGGGAGGCCATTTTTTTTCCAATTTTGGGAATTAGCTCTTCTTCTGCACTTGTGTACATTTTGCTTATTTGAAAACTTAGAAACAAGCATTTGGTGCCCCATTGTAAAGCATTCATACAATTGTGTGAAACCTGAAACTAAGCACAAAAATCAAACTCCATGGTTTATCATGACCTAAAGCAAATTTAAGCAATTGAAGGGTAATTGAACTCTTGAAACTAGCTCAACCGACTTGCATCACATCAAGTTAGCCTACAATATACATCAATGTTACCACCCATAACACAAATTCCATAATCATCATACAAAATAACCCAACAATTGTGGTCAAGGGAAAGCATGCCTTAATTGTAGCTTTCGTTATTTGCAAGACCTCCTTAATGCAAGAATTCTACAATTGTCCATTCAGAGTTACCACTCCAATGTTTCTTGCTAATTTTCGACATTGCAAGAAATTTAAATAGTGGCCTCGTTGCCTGATATTCCATCATGGAATGTCTTTGTTGTAACAAATACAATATTGTCGCAAATTACACTACCTTTCTTCTTCTTTTTCATACATCACCATTTCCAAGTTGGGTAGCAATAGTCTATCGACTGCCAAAAAAAAAAAAAAACAAATAATGTATGGTTTTTGGCATGCTTGCACTCTTTAGTGTAATACCACTCCCCTTTATTCACATTAGTTTTGATATTCTTTTTAGCTTTATGCCAACCTACGTGCCTACGAAGAGAATCTCACTTAGTAACAAGGATTTTATCCTTCCCTTCCACTTCACTATAGATGTTACACTTGACAATGTGTAAATTGTCATTTGACCTTAAACAAAATTTTGCCCATGACAGTTTTGCAACCCAAGACTTTTTGAATTTTCTATCTATATCATAACTCTTTTTCTATACTTATGGGACATTTGGTAAATTTGTAGTAGGTGTGGAAAAAGAATCATCCAAGGAAATAACAACATCATCATCAAGATTTGGATTTGAAGTATCAAAATGGTCTAGTGAAAACAAGGGAGGGAATAGAAAAGGACCACAAGATGAAAAAACATCATTGTTATCAAAAATTACAAGATCCCCACGCATGACATCAAACTTTTTGTTAGAATATTTATTTTTTTGAATTTGAAGGTGTGAGGAAGTTTTTGAAGCAATGTAAAAAATAAACTTGATTTTGGACTCTAGAGATTTTGACAAAAACCTTACAATTTGAAAATAACAGTTTATGATGGGAAAAAAAGGATTATAATTTTGCAGATTTTGGAATGAAAAGATGATTGTTAATGTTATAACAAAATGATCGATTTATGAAAACACTTGATATTTTTATAAATTTTGCAAGTTATTTTTTATTGTGGTTTTTAGACAATAAATCACTATTTATGTTCTTTTTTTACACTTTTTTTTTTTTAATATCAAGAAGATTTAAAACATTTATGGGTATTTCAAATTTGGACTCCAAAGTCAGCTTTTACAATTTAAACAAGGATGTGTGAATGACATGTATATCATGTGCTTTCATTTTAACTAGATGATGCAATGGATCTAGAATAAGAAACGGTGTTCCCATCAACAAATTTTAGTTTTTAGTACCCATTTTTGTTTAAAGTCTTGTGAAACTTAACAAATATTTAATGACATATTTGATGCATGTGTTTCACATGGTGTACCATTTAGTTTCTTAAGGCTAATACATATTGGGTTTGGGAGTCTAGATGATCATCTTCAAACCCATTGTTGAATGATAATCACACATGAAGTTTTCATCATAGTCTACAATGTGAATATTTTTACATGGTGAATTGCATATGCAATTTTTAATTTTGTTTCTAGATATGGGTTTTTATTGGATGACTTTTTAATGGGGCAAACAAGTGTTGAGAATATGTGTGATTATGTTTACATCATCATATATGAACTACATTGTTGTCTTTAATTTTGAAACACATCCTCGGAAATTCCTACAAATGATCAATGCAAGGATTTTCATTTTATTTTTACTTGAGATCAAAATTTAAAATAACTAGATTTATTCAAATTTAATATTAGGTTGTTATTAAAAATTATTCCAATCATTGATCTCATCTTATCATATGAAAAAAAGAAGAATTAGTTTTAAGGATTTTTTCCTTCATCTTGATGTATATGGAATCCATGATGTGAAGATCTATATCATTTCAAGACAATTTGATCAACCTAACATAAGAAGAAAAATAACAAGAAAGGATCAAAATGGTGTGTAATGTATGGAATATGGAATAGTCAAAATAATTTCATTGGCTTCAATTTGATCTTCTTCTTAGGAAAGTTTTTGTCTCATCATGCAAGAAATATGAAAAGACCATTTTTTCCTTTGGCCAAATAGGAAGAGCAAATAACATCAACATTAGTGTTTTCCATACACATTAAAATTCCCAAGTTCACAAAGTTCATCACTATGGATACTAGGAAAGAAAGGTTGAAAAACATTGACAAAGGGGATCCAATAAGCTAACAAATACAGTGTACATGCATCAATGTGCCATGAATATCACGAAGATTACATATTTGATGGGCAGATAAAATTCTATTCACCAAATCATATGTTCCATTATTGAGGTTATTGAAATCTTGTGGTGTTTAAGAACTTCCAATAGATGTATGTCATGATAGATTTAAACATGTGTCAAAATGATGAACAATTCAATGCAAAGTCTTTGAAAAGATATGTTGTGAAATGTGTAAAAATTAGCCTTTTTGAGGCTTCATGGTGGATGAATTTACTAATTCATCTTTGTGACCACACACATGACATTTATTTGTCATTCTTAGAGCATGGATGACCTACAACCACATGTTTAACAGTGATTTTGAAACTACAAGTCATTAGAACAACATAATTGTATGTTAGTTTGCAAATTTCACAAAGTTAGGCTTGCACATGACCAAATGCATAAGGTTTGTTTCAAATGAAACTTTCATTATGATAGGAAAAAAGAAGATATATCAACAAAATTGAAGAAAATGAATCCTTACCTAACCTCCACACATTGTGTGGCACATAGACATGCCTTGGGTTTAGTAGGAGCATCAATGAAATTATTAATGTTTGTGAAATTTATAAGATCTTTAATTAAAAGTTGTGTAGTTTTTTTACAAATAGTTTAAAAAGATAGACATTGTTCAAGGGCTTGGAGAAGGATTATTTTACTAGTTCCATCTATTTATCATGTTTTAGTTTAACAAGGTGGTTGGGTACTTGCATAATGTTTTATGTGCCATTTGTGAAAATTTTGAAGTTTGAACCTATTAATTATGGTAAATCTTTTATAATTTCAAAATGATACGAATGAGGATTTATTGCACATCATGTGACACATTTATTTAAAAGAATTACACAATGCAAGATGGTTTATTCATTGGGTCCAATTTGGCTAATATGAACCACTTGCACCAAGGATTGAGTTTTTTTTAAAACATATTTTATAAAATATGTTTAAAATTATGATTTTCAAATCAACTTTTAATTTCTTAAAATTTGTACTCCCAAAAAAATTTACATTCTGATATAATGTAAGGGTGGACATACATAAAACATTTATCAAATTTTATTTATTTTTCAAATCATTTCAAATCCTTTTAGGAGTCCTTTAAACAATGAAAAGCATTGATGATATTATTTTAGAAATATTTTTGGGTATTCCATACTCATTAAATTAATTTCAATTAATTTCAAATGTTCCTATAACTTTCAAAATATTCTTGTACAAGTTCTTCTAAAACTTTTAACATCAACTCAAGTAATCAATAACTAGAATGGAATTAGACAACAATTACATTTCAAAATGACTCCTATTAATCAAATTTGGCCCCTTTATTTTGAATGTTTGACATTTTGCAAAAACTCATATGGTTGAGTTTTTTCAAAACAATAGTTTGTTGATTATACAACCTTGCACAAATTTATTGATTCAATCTATTGATGAAGAAACATAAATGCACATGTTGCCCATCAAGAAGGTTGGCCTCTCATTCCAAACTATGACCCAACATGTGGAGGTTTTCTTCACAAATTGAGCTCAATAATAGTGTGTGATAGAAAGTTTCAAGACATTGAGGTGATGAGGAGTTGATTGAGATTATAAGGGTTGATTTGGAGAGAGTTCTTCATTTCTAGAAATCCCTTGCCACCAAAGTATGCCATTTGCTTCAAAAGAATTTTGAAAACACGTCCATCTTGACATGCATGATTATCTAAGCTCTATTACTCATCTAAGATATTGATGTGAACTATTAAAGATTATGGTTAAGATTATGGTTTGCTTGAGATTGTCCTCATCTTATGGTTCATCCAAGTATGTGCATATTGTTGTCGAGCATCTTCCTTTGATTGACAATGCATTATCGAAGGTGAAGTGGGTAGAGTGAAATATTGGCTTCTAACATTTGGCATAGCCAAAAAAATTATAGAATGTTTGGAGTGAGAATGGTGCAAATGTGACTTATAAGGTCAAGGTCTTTAGCTTATTGTAGTTAGTTGAAATAGTTCTGCTCTAATGTTATGCCTTTGCTCTTTATGAATGTGATCTTAACAATATAGAATGTAATATAAAAATAAGTCACAACACAAATTATTAGTGCAAAAATTGGATGCCATAAATGATGGTTCACATTGAAACCCTTGGCAAATTTGAGAAGTTTTCCGATATAGTTGAAATGGAAATAAATAGCGGAGACAAATGTTTTGTTTGGCAATTTTTGTGGTCGATAGCTTTGATTTATTAATATTGTTTACAATATTTGGCTATTCAATATTATTAATGACAAAAATCTGGCGAAAGGGTGGCTTTATCTTCCTTTAAAAAAGCTTTTTCACTACAAAATTTTGGTTTTCAGAATCTGAGGATTTTTGGCTAGTAAAAAAATAATTATAGCTAGATATGTAAACTTTGATCAAGTAGGTTTGAATAATCTTGACAATTAACAAGACATGTGGTCTAAGAAACCGCACCCCCCAAAAAAAACTCATCAAATTAGCTTTTTTTTTTTTTGGGGGGGCAAAATTTCTCCAAATTTCAACCTGACAAAATATGACTTCAACCTATACAAAGAATTTTCCATGCAAAAAATGGCCCAAATTTGCCAGATTTTGAAAAACATAAATTCCAAATCACCATATTTTACGATAAGTTCCAATAGATAGCCAAAAATATAGAATGAGTTTTTTTTTTTTTTTTTTTTTTTTCTTTTTTCTTATTTAGAGGATATCCATTTTTGGTTAATTCATTTTTTTTTTGTTTACCTCTTTGCCTATATCAAAAAATTTTTTTATATTTAATTTTTTAAAAACCCCTC
>Ga0116227_10011802_pt1 | contig 14532 bp, 8 predicted proteins | sample S1TSphgellanicum_FD_89693 | JGI IMG/M metagenome (GOLD analysis project Ga0116227, IMG submission 89693) | Host-associated microbial communities from peat moss isolated from Minnesota, USA - S1T2_Fb - Sphagnum magellanicum MG | ecosystem: Host-associated > Plants > Peat moss > Unclassified... | reverse complement strand
TGCATGTACTGTTGGTGTGAACATGAAAATCCTGATCTGGATAATGTGGCCGAGAATCTTGATTAGTGGCGGCGGATTTTCTCTTGAGGAGAGTGAGAGGGAAATCAAAAGTGCATGGGATGCATGGTAGTGGAAGGATAGGAAGATGACGGCGCGTTTTATGAGAAGCTGCGGCGCCTCATTGATGAGGATGGAGGGAACGGCTAATGGTGATGAGTATGAGGAAGGGAAGTTCTGAGTTTTGGAGTTTTTGGCAGAGAGATTAGCAGGAGCTAGGAGAATGGAGTAGTGTCGCTCTTCTTCCGCTGCTATTAGCGACCGATGACCTCTAGCTTTTGTATTTTGGTAGAGTTAATTAGAAAGTTAGAATGAAGAGGACTGCGGATAGAGATTTTGGAAGAAGAATAGTGCTTGTGCTGTCGGAATTGTTTATCTGAAATCTAAGCCATGGAATGCTGGCACTTGATTTTCTGCTTGTCTGAGTCGAGTCAATGTGAGCTAAGTGTGAGAAAGCTCAGAGGATTGCTCCTGTAGCTGGGTTATGAATTCAAGCTTGGAGACAAGGGAAGGTTGTCTGTCCTATTGTGTTCTAGCCGTAAGGTGCCATTGTGCTTGATCAGTCAGAGCACGCGAGGGAGGAAAGAGGTTGCTGGCTACCATGATTGTTCTGCGTCTCTCTGGTGTCCCTCCATTTTTGGTTACAATGCCACACCAAAAAAACCTCAAAAATAATCCTTAATTTTTTCCCATTTTTTTCTTTGTGTATGAAAAAAAATCCATGTTAGAAGCAATGGATTATTTTTTAAAATTTTAATAATAATTATTAATATTAATATAACAAACTATCAATGTTTTATACTTATTATTTTTATTTAAAAACATGGTTTATCGATTTCTTTAAACTTGTTTTGTTACAATTTTATGTTTAAATATTTAGAGATGAATTAAAAATTTTCATTTAAACAAAATTATAAATGGTGATAATCATAATGACATCAATGATTTTTTTAATCTTTTCAATTTTTTCAATTTTGTAATCTTCTTGAAGGTCACCCATGTAAAAAACTTTAACCATGTTTTGGCTATAAGCCATATATGGAGATATAAATTTGTTAAAATATTTTTATATTTTGGCTATGAGTCCTACATTCCAATGTGTGTGTATATATATTATTATTATTATTTTTTGTTGATGTTGATGGCCTCTCTTATTTTTGCAAAATGGTGGAAATTCATCACAAATAAAAACTCAATTACATCATTAATATTTATTTTAAATTTTCAAAAAAATTGAATAAGGTTTAGAATGATCTCAAAGATTAAACTTTAAAATTTTCAAATAAATTTGATGTTGGAATTGTTTGTGTCTAATGTTGGGATTATTGAAATTATTTTAAAACTTTTACTCATTAGGAGTAACCTTTTTTCTTTGAAATTTGTGATATCAGTTTCTTGATAATTTTTTTTGTTGTTTACCTTTTTTTTCTGAATTTGCATTATTTTTTTCCATTTTCTTTCCCAATAAGAATTGCCAAGTTAGGAAAATTTGAAACCAAAAGAATATGTTAGTTGTGGAAGGGGGGGAGGGGGGTGGGGAGAGGATCTACATATTTAAATCAAAAGAATTATCATTTTGGTAAACAAATATGGCCTTGATAATTAAATGGTTATATTGATTACTTAATTAATGTTTCTTCTTGTGGCCAATTTCTGCCAATTTAAGGGGGCAACGACATTAAGAAATTTTTCTTTTGTTAAATTAAAAATATTTACAATCAATTTCTTACAATAAATAATAATAATTAATTATAACATCGAAAGATTTAAACAAAATTTCAACTACACAACTTGTTTATAACCAAATGTGGCAATTTTTTTATAAAATATTACCATTTTAGCAAAATTGCAAAAATAAATTTAAAAATTATGCATAATAATATTGGGGAAAGTAAAAAATTGCAATTCTACCAAAAATATGGATTTTTTAATGTATTTAAAATAAATCTATAAAAAATTTAATGAATGCATTTTTGAATTGACATTGAATTTACAAAGATTCTAGGTCAATTTAAACAAAAAAAAATTGTAGATTTATTCATGACATGCAATTTCAAGTTTTTTTAAAAAATTAAATTGAATTTTTGTAAATTTTATTTATTATTTTTGAATTAATTATTGATTAAAATATTTATATACTTTGATTATAAGTCTTAAAACCCATTGTAGAATTATATCATTTTAAAAAAAAAATTTATATAATCCTTTGTTGATGTTGATGGCCCTGTGTATATTTGCAAAATTGTGGAATTTAACCATAAGAAAAAACCTTTGGTTACATCATTAATATTTATTTTAGATTTTCAAAAAAATTGGATAAGGTTTATGATCTCAAAGATTGAGCTTAAATGTTTTCAAATAAAATTGATGTTAGAAATGTTTATGTGTTTAAGGTTGGAATTATTAGAATTACTTTTAAAAATTTATTCATTAGGAGTAACATTTTTTTTCAAATTTCTGATCCTAATTTCCTGGCAAGTTTTTTATTGTTTACATTTTTCCTTAAATTTTCAGTATTTTTTCCATTTTTTCCCAATAAGAATTACCAAGTTAAGAAAATTTGAAATAAATTTAACATGTTGGTTAAGGGGAGGAGGGGTTAATCCAACTATTTAAACCAGAAATTTCACCAAATTAAATTATGTTTCCTTTTACAAGAAAAAAATATAAAATATATACTTACATCATTATATATATATATAGTGTGATACTTGCAATTCTTCAAAAAATGGACGTATTTTATGTAATGATTTTTTAAAATAAAAAAGTTAATAAATGCACTTTTGAATTCACCTTGAATTTACAAAGATTTTACAGTAATTTAACCAAAAAGATATTTCTTGATTTATTCATGAAATGATATTTAAAGTTTTTTTTTAACATTGTAAATTTAATTTTTGTAAATTATAATAATTTTTTAGAATACATTATTGAATAAGCTTCAAGATCATCTTTTTATTTGTAGCATTTGAATAAATTTTACAAAAGAAAATAAAAAATATTGCTATGTTAAAATTTGAAGTTTTTAACAAAATTAATAAACTTTTTGCACAACATAATAAACTTCAAACTTTTTCATTTTTATCAATAAAGTGTTGAAGTGGTTTGGTGGTTAATGCTTTAATGTGTTTTCATAAGGTCTTTGGTTCAATCCTTGATGGATGCATGCTTTAATGCATATTGTACAAATGCAATTTATAAACATATAGATTGTGGTGAATACACAAACATGTACATCATGCTTAAATGGTGTCATAACATTTTTGTCGACAAAATAAAAATTTAAAATAAAATAAAATAAAATTCATAGCATGTAAATTTGTCATGGCATGTCATGATGGAAATGTAATCCGTGACTCCACAATCCAAAAAAATCAAAAAATAAAAAAATTATATGATGATGTGGCATGTTGCTCCATGTCATATTAACTTGGGACCTCGTATATCCATGTCATAAATTTTTAATTAAAACTTATTTAGTGCAACATGCAACTATCCAAAATGACTAAAAAACATTTCTTAAAAAATGTCTTAATCAACTAGTCCTTTTTTTATCAAAATCATACAAGTTGCATATTAGTCAATTTTGTCATATTTCACTAAAAACCTAATAAATTTGAGTAGTGGAAAAAAACAAGATTTCTTCTTGCGGTAGTAAGATTGCATTGTAACATTTTAAGTGGAATTCCTTTGTGTGAAGACACCCAAACATCTAATATGGTTAGATATTAATTGGTTACTTTTGGAACTACCAATTTTTTTGAAAAATATTTACTCCCATGCCAAAAATATGAAAAAAACTTTCAAGCACACTTGTTTCATTATTTAGCATAAAGCTACTTTTTTAAAAAAGATTACAATTGAAAGTAAATGAGAAAACAAAATAAATTTATCAGGCACCTTGTTGTTGAACCAACCTAAATACCATGGTCTTATTGGAAATTTTGAACAAAAGTAAATATGAATCAATGTCATGGAACCTATATGTGAAACACCAAGTTAAATCACATTTTTTTTATTTACCAATTTTTTTTCAAGATAATAAGTTTCAATATATATAATCTAAAGGTTTCTTATAATTTTCTATGGAATAATTTAAGAATAATTCATTAATCTTGTCCATTATGATTGTGGGGTGGTGGGTATCAACTATCTTACTATTGTTTTGGGGGATGATCTTGGTTGACCTCTATTTGTAAAGAATTAAATTAATTACATGTTTATTATAAAGTTGAAGAGATGGCATTCTATGTGCACTCAAATGAATTTGTGGAGCACATTGATGCAAGAAATAGTGAAATGGAATGATGCAATTGGTTTGTTAGCACATATTTTTAATAATTGAGTTTAAATCATGTATGAGCTTTAAGGTCTATGACATGGTTGTAAACAAGCAAATCCCTTGACCTTTTGTAAAATCTCCCATTCAATTTGAGGTTTTAAACTTACCTCAAATCACAAGAAATAATGGTGGGACAATTGTAATTTAATTGGAATATGGGAGCTACATGAAAATACCATGAACATTTGTCATGATTGTTAAAAGGACTAAAGAAATTATGGGGAACAAAATGGAACAAATGATGAAACAATGGAAACATTGAAAATAATGAGACGATGAAAAAACTTTTATCAATCACCAAAATTGGTGTTTCCATCACCCTTGCTACCCCTTTCATTGTTTTGTTGATTTGTCATCCTTGTCCTTTCACATTTTTTTCTAGTCAACCCATTGTTTGTAATTTGTTGTTTTCTTATCCCCATTGAAGTTTATCACCGTTCCCATCATCCTTGTTGTATTTTAATGTCTATTTTTCTTTGATTGACTTTGGCTCATTTCATCTTGTCATTGTTCCTTAATTTTAAATGTCACCAATGCACTAGTTGTTTTGTAACCATTGTCATTGATCGATATATTTTGGATAATTATCCATAATGTGTTTGTGGTACCAAGTGACCCAATAAAAATGTTTTTATGGTATGTCACTAGAATAGTTTTGATCATTCATCGTTATTTTTGTGATTTCTATCATTATCCACACTACTCCCATTGAGCTTTCATCATTTGTATCACCTTTCCCAACATTTTTCAATCAAACCTTCCCGTCCCCACCACTTTTCCCATTATTGTTGTTGCTCATTCCATTGTATTGCCACAACATTTGTCATTGCCTCAAAATGGTGTTGTCACCATGTTTGTCATCTAACCATCATTCCCATTTTGTTCATTGTTCCTTCACATTTCTTTTATCGTCTAATGATCTAAACCAATACATCCCCAAACTATGGCATTGTAAACTAATACATAAAGTTACATACACATTCCAATTTGAAACATTGTGGAGGTCAACATCCCACTACTGCAAGTTTGTGATTTTAAAGAATAGTGAGGAACAATGGAAAAATGTGAATGACATATATTCACACAAAGAAAATGATGGAAAAATGCATGTTCTTTGTCAAAATAATTTCATTGAAGACTTGGGGGCCTTTAATCTTAGTCCAAATTACACACAACTTCCTTTTCACCTTTATATCTACTTCATACAATTGTCATGTCATTATATTTAATGTTTCCATTTAAATTCCTAGAAGGCATGACAGATACATTTAACTCATGTTGGAATTGATCTTTCAAAACATACATGCATCCTTCATTGTATTTATTCATTGAATATTATAGTTAATTACAAACCACATGACCAAGCAATTTTGACAAGCTATATACAACCACTTGCATCTTTAAAATTGTGTCTTGATGATGGCTTCATAACAAACTCCATCCCGTATTACACAATATCCTTAGCATCACAATAAAACATTTGAAATGTTTGAACTTGTGGACCCACAATTGCCATCATGGAATAAAATGATACTCCTCTTGACTATAATCCAGGGTAAAAACATGGTTAGGTAGCTCACATTTGACATTTTGAAGAGTTCACATCTTACATTAGCTACAATTCTTGCATTTAAAACAATTATCAAACTATAAATCCTATAATTGTCCCTTATGATTTTGGTCACAAATACTAATAGACCACCCTATAAATATCTTTAAACATGTGATTGGTAGAAATTTAATTTTTTTAAAAAAAATCAATGTGAAATGAAATATCAATTGTAAAAAATGATGAAAATCACAAGTTAAATTTTTTAATATGAAAAAAAAATTATTGAAAAAATTTCAATGCATCTTACAGTTAATTATTCATTTTATGGTGGCCTATTTTTTATTTTTTATTTTGATATTCCTATGACATATTTTTTTAGCCTACATTTTTCATTTTCTGTGTGTGACAAACATAATGTCATCATTTCAAAAGTCCACAATGAATCCATTCTTTTCTTGAAACTCATCCATAATTTTTAATAAGATTTTCACTAAAGTCTATTACAACATGGATAATGAAAAAATTAAAAATTATAATGTTTTATATGATTTTACATTTTAAGTTCATTTATAATCCAAAAAAATTACAACTATGACAATCCAAATAGTCCACCTAATTGTGCTTTCACCCTCCATTCCTCTTTCTCCAATTTGGTGTGTGTAGAAGTTATGTAACCTCTTACAATTGATCAAGATTGAATATAGGTTTCAAAGTTCACATAACTTGTCAAACTAGTGACATTGGGGTGTGATGAACCTCTCATTTGCAAGTTGTGTGAAGATTTTCAATTAACAAAGTGTGTCCTTTTTAGGAGCATGCACATTGACATTTTGATAGTTTGTCATGTGCTTCCTATTTTAGTTGTAGAAATGGACAAGTGCATGCTTCTTGAGACAATCATATATGTGTTTTGTGCATTGTAAAGCACAACCATTTTCATTGTGCTTTCTTATTCCTTGTTTGACATGTTTCATTGGAGGCACAAAAGCCATAGAGTAATTTTGTTAAGGTTGCAAAAGCCCCCCTAAGAGTCTCTTTTCACTATTGTGTTATGATCATAGCAGCTTAATGGAAAGCCATTAACATAAGGTCATGTTTGTTGTTGTAATGAAAATTGCTTTCCAGGGGGGAGCTACAAGCAGATTGAAAAATATGTAATTGATCATTTAAAGAGCTTTAGGAACACATGTTCTCATGAAAAAAAGACAAATGTCATTTTATGGTGTTTCACAATTTGATTCACAACTTTCATAGCTCCTATAATTGGTCAATGCTTGACCAATAGAATAATGAAATGACTATACGCACAACTACCTGAAAAAACATAATGGAAAGTTGTTGTGATCATAGCAACATAATGGAAAGATGTCCTAATTCTTTCCATCCCTATTTTGAATTTGGTCTTTTAATTTATGTAACCTTTGGATTGGGAAAACCAATGTTATGATGGTGACCAAATAGCAAACAAGATGCCACATCCATGTAAAACCCCACCTTAGACAATCAAAGCATTATATTACAAGTAGTTTGGGCATACTTGTTCATTTATTCCCATTTTTTTCACCTAATAAGAAATGATGTGGTTCTAGTTTTCCACATAACAACCACCACCCCCCGTCCCCCTTTTTTCCTTTCCATGCTTCATTATTGGGCATTGGATAAACAATAGGTACATCCCAATAGCAATGGGAGATTACCTAGCTACGATGCTTTAGTACAAGTTTATTCATTCATTCCCACCTTAAACCCATGAACTAGTAGATTGAGGAGTGATTGAGCCTCCTTTCACATTTGTAATATGTCTATATTCCTAAATGGTTTTCATCATTTAAGAAAACATCACTACTATGAACAAATGAGCAATTGCTCAAGCTAAAAATTGGTTATAACTTATGAAAGAACAAGCATAGAGTGAAAGGAAGCTACTGCAAAAATCAAAGTGAAATGACCCTTAAAAGGATTTCAATCTGGCTTGCATATGAAGGTTAAACTCTAGAATCTACTACACAAAGGAAGGGTTCTACCGATTCGTATAAAAACAACCAAGTCTCAAACACTATCAAAACGTGCAACCAAGCAGGATCAATGTGTGGAAACAACAGTCAAGTAATTCAGACTCATTTGGTGCCATATTCTCCAACATAATGCAACTTGACCCATTCAATGGAAAGTCTCTTGTACACTACCAAAATGTGTGACAAACCAGGGTCATGTTTAATTTCACATGTCCTGACTCCTGATTCCTTAAATCTCATATGTGGAATTAACAATCAAATAATTCAGAATCTAATGCACCACATTTTCAGCCATAATGTCAAAAACTTGCCTGACCAATTCAATGAAAATCCAGCTAGTAACAAAACAACAGGCTCATACAGAAAGCATTTGTCCACAGAAAAAGCACAGCCATTATTTTGGGACAAGCTGAAATCTATAGAGTGCAACACCACATTCCAATATAAATGTATGGATGGGAAGCATTTTAAGTTTTTCTAAACTCCATGTTCTGCAAAAAAATTGGATGATTACAAACTAAAAATTTAGAATTGCCACCTTGAATGGAAACTATGAATACTCAAGGATGGGAACTACGAATACTCCCCCACCCCCCTCACTAGTGCTACCCTAACAAATGCAAATGAATGTTTGTGGAGGTTAGGATTGTGAATAGATGAAAATCAAAAGGGTTAAAAAAATTTGGCTGTGCTTAGGAGTACTTTAGCATAGTGGAGCTATCAATGTGGTGCAAGGTCCCAACTCCATCACCTCGTCTTTGTTCTTCCTCATTCCTCTTGCACAAGAAGTAGAACACCACAAACATCAATGTTTGAAACAATCCCCACATCGGATGAACAAAAACTACAAACAATAGAGTTGTTGGGTTTCTCCACGATTCTTGCAAGAGACGAGGTTGTGATAGTGTCGTTGCCATGAGTGTTTGAGCTTTCTCCTCAGCAAGTCCAAGCAAATAATTTGTACCAGTCACTGCTGAGGCAAGGACAAGAGCCTTCAATCGCTTTCCCTTTGTCATTGATGCACTTTGAACCAGTGCTGCAATGCCATAAGGTCCATCTAGAACAGAAATCTCCCCAGCTGAGATGAAGTACATTGACATAAGGCAATCAACAACCACAACTCCACCAGTTGCCAGACCTTTTGGAGGTCCCCCACTTTGTATGAACCAACTCTTGAGGGCTCCAATTCTTGGGATCATCACCAAAAGGAGCATGGGAGGTGCAAGGACACCCGTAAGAATTGCTGAAATCAATGACAACCAGATTCCAGTCACAAAAACACGCCCGAATGCTCTAGGCAATGATCGAAGCCAATTTTTGCCAGATGGAATGCTGGTGGCTTCCCAATCATAGATGCCTGACACTCGTAAGGCTATGGCTGCCAGAGTGAGATAAAACAAGACATATTTGATGAAAATGGGCGGCATGGACTTGAGAAATTTCCATGTGATTCCCTTTCTTGCAAGCTCCTCTCCCAATGCTTCTGGTGTCATTTCTTTTTCCTGCACAATTCCATACCTCAATTACTAATCTTGTTGAATTGCTTCATGCCTAACAAATGCACTGCACCCAATTACAGAGAAACAGTGCAATGCTGTTGCATTTGCATTGTAGAGCAATCCACAATGCCAATGCCAGTTGCACCTGATTACAGAGAATCTGAATCCTTCCCACAAACAAAAATCCTTATTTCTGGCCGACAATCAGCCCCCTGCATTTGCCCTAAAACTAGAGAGCACCACTTTTTGTTGCCCCAGCAAGAAATTTGTTAAACCCTTGGAACAAAGCAGGAACCAAAAACTGTGAAAGCTCTGAATAAAGAAACCCTTCACGCATCCAGATTTGCAGTACAAGAATGTGACCAACCCTAAAAAAGCTGCGAGAGACAGAGAGAGCTGGAAAATATATTGGAGAAACAGCAGCATACCTGAAGGGCAATGACAAGCAACAGAGGGATGTGAAACAGGATCTTGACAGGCAGTAAGAGAGCTCCATACTTGCGTAGCAATCTGGCAGCTTCCTTTGTAATACCCAACAATCCCAGACCTACTGTACCCCGTTCCCGGAAAAGACCCATTACTCTGTTTCTCCTTCTCCGATTGGCTTTTACTTCCCTTAGGAAGAAGAGGCAGCTACTTTCCTGCTGCTGCTGCTCCCAGATTTGAAATCCGTGGTGGTGGTGGTGGTGGTCCTCCTCCTCCTGCTCCTCCCCTTGATGCCGCTCATCAGCTTCTCATTTCCAGCTACCCAGTTTACGATGACCCCAGCTACACCATCCCTTTTGACCGACGCTGTCGATCTACCTTGTTACTGTGTGCATTGCATTGCATTGCGATGGGATTGATCTTAACTGCAGAAGCGTTCAATCCGTCTAAAACATCTGCCTGCCGTCTCCAGATACACAAAGAGGTCAAGAACTGGGTGGCATGAGAAATGATGGTTTCCCAGTGTCAAAAGGAGAACAGAAGCAACAACTCTGTTTCGACTCTCCGGGATAGACCACCTCGACCTACACCTCTCTTCTTGTGGTCCCTCTTCTCTTGTCTTTCGCGGGTGGTTGGTTGGTTGGTTCGTGTTTGTGTTATTAGAGAGAGAAAGAAGAGGCGACTGTCCGCCCCATTTGGGAGCCAGCCAGTGAGTAGTAGTGGTCAGTACATGGGCTACTGTACCCCCTGCCAGGCCCCTCCCCACGTTTGTCGTTCCCAGTGTTGTAGCGCGGTTCTCCACCAGGAGGTGAGAACCGTCCCGGTTCTCGCAGGAAACGGGAGGAGGCCATCCCAACACGGCGAGCCGTGTTACTGGACATAACCGACGAGATTTGATGGACGAGATTTCACTCACCCGGAACTGATGACTACGTCGACGTCTGAGATGAATGCCGATATCACTGTCAGCATAACCCTCTCGTCTGGTCGACCCAGTACACAGTGGATATGGGTTGTAACCGGTTTCCTCTCTGCCAATGGGGTGATGCCACATCACCAATTTCTACTGAGGAACCGGTTGTGGACATGAGAAAGTTTGGAAAAAAAAAAAACTTGATTTTCTCATTTTTTGGGGCTAATAATATTGATTTTAAAAAAAATTTAATTACAAGAAAATATCTCAATTAAGGTGTTTTGGATGAAAACAGTCAGTTAACAAATTTGTGAGAACCGAACAGCAGGTTATTTTCCAATTTCTTGAAACAAGTTTTTTTTTTAATTCCAAAAAAGAACCTGTTTAGTTCTTTAAAACTAGGTTAATGATTGGAACTGGCAATTCTTATGGAAAAGTGAGAATCACCCAACACTGGTCAATAACCTTACCAATCAATGTTTTTTGTTTTTTTTGGATGAATTTTTGCAACTTGGCAAAAAAAATTCACAGAATGAATAAAACATTTATTTAAACGTGTTTTTAATGCCTTTTCGCCATTTTTCGAAACAAAAAAAATTAAACTAGCCATATTTAGACCTAGGTCGCCACTCGTAGCAACAGCACTTTTGTAAAAATGCTACAGCCACCTAGGATACCTAGTCGTCATTTAATGCTATTTTAATGTTAGCGATTTTTCTTAAATTTTGGTCGAATTTTGGCTATTGAAAATCTCACACAGAACATGATTCTAGTGCTTTCAAACAAATTAATACAGCACTTGGTCATCATATACAGAGTCAATGGTGGTGGTGCAGCAGGTTATCCACATATATACCCACTTAGTGGAAGTTGCCAATTTCAGTGCAAATTTCAGTTGATTGTGACACTGAAAATGAGGAGGAATTGATTTGAGACCCATGACAAAGACAATTCCAACATTCCTCCATAAAATGCCACATTTGGTGGCATAAAAAAAATTATGCACCTCCAAACCCGCGTTCAATGGCGGTTCTCTGATTCTGGTTGATAACCAACAGATCCGGGTATTTGAAAATAATAATTGGAATCAAAGAACCACCAGTTTTGGATATGAAAAAAGTTCAGAATGAAAAGAATTGTTGATTTCAGTTATTTCAAAGAAATAAGAATCAAAGAAACCATTGGTTCTGGTAACCTCAAAGACCAGGTGGGTTTCTAGGCGGTTATTCGGCTTCTTCAAAAAACTGAGAACCTTGTTAATATACCAGAACTGGGTTTTTTATTTGTATATAATCGTGGTTATAATATGAGAACCAGATATTTGATTTTTCAGAACTCTGATTCTATACCAGAACCAAATATTTGATTTTTGTTGAAACCATGGTTAGGAACCCTAAGAACTGGTACTCAGAGAGGGTTTTGTGCAGTTCAGTTCCCTAGCTAAGTACTGTGGATAACTCAATTGCCGTTTTTTTTGGGGTTATGGCCTTGAGTGAACCAGCACCCATGTTGGTACCATTGTAAAAATCCCAAAATCGATTTAAATTATTTCTGAATGTTACAAATATCCCATAATTACAATGGTGTTGATAAGGAGGGAGCAGTGAAAGAAGGAAAGCTGGCATTAGCTTAATTCTGAAGCTTCATTTTAGCCTTTGTAAGCTACAAAAGCTAACTGTGGAAATTTAACGAAAAAGAAGGTCACATACATTCTCATTTGCACAAGTTAATGGTGAAACAAAATTACGCAGAATCAATAACTATAAGTTATTGAAAACGAAATGGATTTCATAGACAATATGTTTAAGAACTTCATTCTAATGAATCCAACCTAATCTATGGGTCTTGAATGTTCAAATCACTCCAGTCTCTCTCCCATGAGCTCAACTAATCACTTATGCATTTGTCACAAACACCCATACCCCAACACTGAACAATCTTATCACCCATAAAAACACATAAGAACACACCCCTTATACAACAACTCCAAATGTCATGAACTCTACTGAGTTCACTAATCTCAAAAACACCCCATTACTTGTTTCTCCCAATACGTATGATAGTTTAATTTCCATGTATGGGAAAGTTAAAAAAAGGTTCTTCACACAATTTGACTTAGGAAGTTTGATAAAGACAATAGCATGTTCTTCAACTACATTTCCTATACTAACCCAGGCTTTGCAGGAACAAGATAAATTTGCCACTCTCCATAACCTACAAGGAACAAACCAAAGGAAAAACAAACTATAGCATTCCACATCACCTTTTCCCATCTCCATCAACTATCAAAAGTTTTGTCATGTTCTACTTTCGACAATTGATGGTACTACTATTCTATCAAGATAGAATTTCATCCCTTCACTTTTCATCACATAACATCATCTCTGAATAATTTATTCAAATTCAAAGGAAGAACTAAGCTTTAGTAATGGAAGACAGATCTAATGGCAAGATGTTTGCAGTCCATGTTGAGATGTTGGGATGAGATTTCAAAATTTAGATGTAGTGATGCAAATGTATTTTCGTGAAAAATACTTGAATAATTTCACTTGTCTTTGTTTGATCACAAATTGTCACAAAAAGTAAAACACCACAACTAAGGTTATTTGTGGAATGATACATTTGAATGTTTTCCTTTTGAATTTTTGAACTTGTTCAATTGTATTTTGATCAAAGCTTCAAATAAAGTGGTGTAAGATGAACAACTATTTTGTAAAAATTACACATAATCGAAAGATCAATAAAGCCAAAGTATTCATTTATGCATGTAGCAATATGGCATGGGTGAACTAGCACCTACATTGATACCATAATAAAAAATTGATCCCCCTTCCCCTTTCCCCCCCAAAAAAAATTAGTTGTTTTTAAACATGGTAAATACTTCATAATAAGACTAAGTAAAGGTCTTTTTCCATTAGATTGATGTCATCAAAGTTGCACATGAAAAAACTCTGATTGCATCAAGGTAATGTTGTGTGCAACTAAACCTTATCTTTTAATTAGCCTATAAATTCACATGTTTGCAAACAATTTTTTTGAGATGGAATATCTATTTTTCGTGAAAATAATAGATGTTATCAAATTGTTGTTTCAAATACTTTTATGTTGATCAAAAGTCCATAACATATATGGTATAAAATTCATTACATAAGTTAGGGAACATCATGGAGGACAATTACAACTTGCTTTATGTAGATAATCAAGCTTGTAAAAAATTTACTATAGTAACAACATGAGGTTGGATGCTATTATAGTAAGTGCATGATGTTAGTTGTTAAGGTTAGTTATTATTTCTTGGCACATGGAGTTTTCTTGGTTCTTGGAACGTAAAGGTTCTAGGTATATAAAACAAAGGGCTGGAATGTGTATACATATATATAACATTCTACAATGTAGATGTAACTTTGTGTTCTATGAAATGTGTAATGATTATTGTGCCCTTTGATAGATTTGTTTCAAATGTCATAAGATTTGATTTTGTTTTATGCATATTTGAACCATAGAGTTTTTGTGTGAGTACATTGTTTTATATTTACAGGTTATGGGCCCACAACTTGTTTCCAATGCAAGCTACACCTAACAAGTTGTAATATTATCTTTTCATTGTCTTATTTGTTTCAAACTATTGTACCTACAATATTTTTGTAAAATCAAATCATTGTGTTTTTTTTTTTTTTTTTTTTTTTTTCCTTGGCTGTTTTCAAGGTTTTTTTAGGTAATTTTACTTA
>Ga0116227_10011800_pt1 | contig 14539 bp, 8 predicted proteins | sample S1TSphgellanicum_FD_89693 | JGI IMG/M metagenome (GOLD analysis project Ga0116227, IMG submission 89693) | Host-associated microbial communities from peat moss isolated from Minnesota, USA - S1T2_Fb - Sphagnum magellanicum MG | ecosystem: Host-associated > Plants > Peat moss > Unclassified... | reverse complement strand
TTGGTTTTAAATTTTTTTTTAAAAATTTTTGGGGTTAATAAAAAAACCCTTTTTTTTCAAATTAAACCCCATTTGGGGGGGGGGGGGCACAAGGGCTTGTTTTCCTACCTACATAAAATTTTAAACATCATGTGTTCACATTACTTCAAGTAAGGAATAAATGTTAGTTCAAATCTTCATATGGTAATAACAGGTTGTATTTTTCTTAGTTGAAAAAGATGTTGATTTTAAGTAGGCACCTAGAAAAATAATTTGGTGATTATAAAGTTGAAGTCATGCATCACTATGATTATTTGAGGAACCAAATTAAGTGGATGTAATTAATGTCAAGGGTCTTAGATTAGATAACCCATTTGAAAAATGGGGTTGTCATATGGATGACGAAAGATGATTTTCAAATTGGTGGTTTGACCCAAATTATTAATCGTATGGGTGATTTAAATAAGGATATCAACCACCACTTGTGGGTATAATCCATGGTATTACTAGATTGACTATACTCCATGCCATATTATTAACAAGTAAATTATTTTGGGGTGTAGGGCTTTGGAAATGGAGCTTGGTAAAAGTTTAGGGTCTACTACCTAAACTTTAAACCCAATGCACATGAAGCAAATGAAATAATCAACTATGATTTATGTCCATTTGTCATGAGTGATGTTGAATGAAAATTTCACATGTAATGAAAGTTTTGTAGGCTTATATTGTTACAAAAATTAATGCTAAAAATATATTTGGGGGTTAATGAAAATAGTAATGTTTGATAGTGCTTTTTTTTTTTCAAAAATTCGTCTAGTTTGGGTTTTAGAATATTTTATCAAATTTGATTTGATTTTTTTTTCTAATTTTTTTTTTCAACAAACATAGGGATGGTTTCAAAATATTGCAAAAAATAATTTCACTTGGGTTTCAAACCATTGAGTCTCAAACAATTCGTCCCAATAAGTTTTCAAAGGAAATTTTCACACATTAGTTATCAAAAGTTAATATTTCAAACATTAAAATTTTAAAAATGAAAAAAAATCCTCTAACATTTTATATGTCTATAAGTTCACCCTATTTAGAAGAATCTTCAAAAATTTTGAATTCTTTTTAAATTTTTTAATCCTTCTCAATATTTCCACCAAATTGGAAGGTGGTTTATAATCAATTTGAAGATTACTTGGTCAATTTTTGTTCATAAAAATCAATTTTTAAAAATTGTTTAATTGTAAACATCTCCTTAGGTTTATAAATATGTATGTTAAAAAAATGATCCTTTCAATTTCAATTTGTGATCCTATAATCCTTAAAATTTGGCTGACCAAAGAACCAACAATAGAAAACATGGCTTCATATTTACCCCACCATTGAAGATGACATTTGATTTCCTTGGCATCTACTTGGTAACATCTAAAAAATAACAAATTTTTAATGACAAGTTTTTTTGCTCACTTGTGTTAGAAGTTTGTTCAAAACTATCCAAATTGGAATTTGCATTTCTTTTTTATTTGCACATCTGATTTCAAATTTTTCCATTAGATGTAAATAACAACAACATTTTAAAAAATAGGATATAATGATCATTTACCATATTCCTTAATAATGTTCACACTTTTTTCATAGTCAATAAAAAAATATAAGAGACATGTTTTTAAATCTAAGGTCTAACATCATACATAACATGTCGTGATTTTATTTTTTTTCATATCTTCTTTAGAAAGAAAGGAAATATTCCAAAACACCATAAACTTCCCTTACAAACAAATACAACTCAAAAACAGTCCCATAATCATCATTAATCAAATTCACTTGGGTAGGTGGGTTTGTAACTTCTTCCCTATATTTCAAGCACATGGTAATGGCATGTTGCAATGCATCAAACAATGACTAGTGGTTACCACTAAATTGGTTCAAAACACACACACTCCCAATAGGAGAAAAAACATTCAAAATTATTTGAGAAATGTGCCAAGTAAGAAGAGGTGGTAGCCTCCCAATGATTTTAACAATATTTTCCTTAATGTAACAAAGGATAATTGCATCCTTGAATTGTAAGGCCTATTGGAACATAATGATTTTACTAGCAAACTTGCAACAAGAATTACACATGAAATGTTAATATATATCAATTAGCATAATTGAATAAAAAAGAAAAAAAACTTAGATTGGAAAAATAAATAAATTTAAAAGATTAAAATTTCACCTTGTTTCCATTAGAGTATTTAATTTTAAAGTGAATGTTCAAATTTAAACATGTCTTGTTCCATTATTGTCTACCCTTCCCATATTTTTTAGGCCAAGTTATACATTTCTACAAATTTGACTTGGTAGACTTGATGAACACATATATAAGGCTTTTGCAAACCTTTTCATTAGTTATAGCATACTAACAAGCCTTACAAAAATCATGACCAAAACAAGTACTTTCAAAACTTTCATCGAAATGTGGAATTTATCATTTCATAATTGCTTGATCACTAAGGATTGAGGAAAAAAATTATTGCATATTTTTAAAAAGAGGGGTTAAATTTGAATGCAATGACAACTACCTTGAAATAAATACCAAATATAACTTGTAATAATTTACCCTTTGGGGTGGAAAAGGCCAAGTCATTGATGTGAAATGGATTTATCAGAAAAATACTTCTATTAATCATGAAAAATAGGTACGTGTTTATATTTTACAAAAACGAAAAATACAAATGGGTGATAAAGTAGCTGAAAGACATGGTAATAAAAGTATTATTTCAAAAATTTGACCAAAGCTTGATTAATAATTTCTAATACCTCAAACAAACCAATAGCCATTTATTTAAGCTACCAATTAGATCCCAAAAAATAATGACAAAAGCAAATATATCATGTGCCCCTTTGAACATCCATAAATCAATACTTGATATAGTAGATATATAATTTGTCAATTTTGGTCAAACACATACTTGTTTTGTTTTCTCCACCAATTTAAACAATATCTCATGTGAAAAATGGTTTTTGGAAGGGAAGACAATTCAAGGATACAAATGTAAAACCAAATGTTTAAACCAAAGACTTTCCAAAAATTACAATGACAATTGATTTTTCACAATTATAAGGCCAAAGTTTCACAATTGTTTTTTTTTTGGCTCATCATCCTTTATGAAAGGATCTTTGACAACAAAAACCTTCAATATTGCACTACTTGACACATTAAGCCTTTTCTTGACTAGTTGTCTTTCGAAAGTTTCTCTTATTAAACCATTCACCTCCTCTTCAAACTTTTGACAATTAAAACATGATCTATATCCACATGTTTTTTCAAAGTTGTTATTCCATATGTTTTATAATATGTTATAAAACATTTTCTTTCTTTTGTGCTTAGATTAGAAACATGCACAAAATAACCAATGTAACAAAACAAACATTTCATGACTTGAGGATTTTGAGCATCAACATTTTTCTCATTGTTTGACGTTCACACAAAAAAAACCCAACAAATTTCAATCATATTATGACCTATCCAATTTTTTTTAAAACTTGCAAGTTTTGAAGGTTTGTTTGAATTGTTTTTTTTCATTTGTTTTTATTTTTCCTTTTATTTTTGTTGTGTTTTGTTCTATTTGAAAACTTTCATTCAAAATTTCACTTTTCATATTAAATTCATTGAGAAATATTTCATTTTCATGATCAAATAATATTACATAAAAATGGAGGAAAAACAAAAAACAAGTGTAAATTTTACCAAAATTGTGAGTTTAGATTTTAGTTGTTTAATATATGTTATGAATATCAAATTAAAGCTATCAAAGCAATTATAAACATTTACAAAGCAAAATCACTGAGATTTTTTTTCCTTCCTCTCTTCATCATGTCAAAAATGTGAAAAAATTAATGAATGTTACAATGTGTGATAAGTTTTTGTGCAAGTGGGGTTTTGGTCCTACACATGACACAACAAGTCAAATAGTTAGCAAATGTCTAATTAAAAACATAGATTGCAAAAAAAGAAAAAAAGAAAAAAAAAGCATAATGAAATATAAAAAAAACACAAAATAAAATGAAAACCCACCTTATCAAAGAAAATGGAAGCAAAAAATGCAATGGAAAAACACACGATGAGAATAATAATAATAATAAATTAAAAAAAATTGATTTAAAGGGAAAAAAATTACAAAAGAAAAACAAAATAAATACCTTTAGGCTACTAGTTAATCTTTAAAAAATCAATTCTTCCACAAATGCACAAAGTGGAGAATTACCAATTTGAAAAAGGACCAAAGAACATCACAAACACATAATAAGGAGTTAACGAAAACACTAAGAGTTCAAAAAGGTACTTAATTGATGAAGAGCAGGATCACATAGCAAGGAGGTGTTGAAAGAACAATAGAAGCGCACAACAAGGAGACACCTAAAAACCACCAAGAATACACAATGAGAAGGTGTCGAATAGCATCAAAAGTGCACAACAAGAAGGCACCAAATAAACACAAGTACTATGAACGCATAACAAAGAAACATAAAAAAAACACTACGAACACACACACTATTAGAAATTTTGTCTTTTGCAACTTGTCTTATGCAACTAAAAAATCTCACATGCAACTATTTTGGAGTTGCATGCAACATGTGCAGTTGCATGCGACATTTTTTAGTTACATAAGACAAGTTGCAAAAGACAAAATTTCTACTAGTGACAACAAAGAAATGTTGAAGAACACTAGAAATACATAGCAAGGAGGCACCAAATAACATCAAAATCGCACAACAAAGAGAGATGTCAAATAAACACCAAAAGCACATAGCAGGGAATTGTTGAAGAGCACAAAAAAGTGTTTGCTTCTAGATTTGTACTCTGATCACATTGTGCTTTCATAGCTCTCTAGTAGGGAAGGGAAAGGAAGGGAAAGGCTCCAGTTGAGCTGGGTCCTGATAACTTAAGGTTGTGAATGGTATTGATGAAGCTTCTTCCCCATGAAAGAACTTGCGTGAACCTGGATCGAGACATCGAGGATATGGGATCTTCTTTAGCGCAACCATGGTGTACAAGAGCTGTTCGTCTTCTTGTAGCTAAGCTCAAATTCTCCCTTAGTTGCTACAGTGCAAACCATTTGACAAGTGTGTCTACTGCTCCAGATAGCAACGCGTTGTCCACTGTGGTCGACCCTGTTGCATTGCATGCATACGGTTATAATTTTTGGAAGCTCCAGAAACCCAAAACGCTTGGAAAATGAGGCCCTGTGTTGAGAAGAGGAGTTATTAGTCGCGCACGCATGTTGCAACCAAACTCGTTGGAGGCGCAATTTTAAGGCGATCTTAGACTGTTGCTAACAGAGGCGATTAAGGGAGAATCGCGTCACTGTCTCTTTCACAAAAGGGAGAAGTTCCAGTGTTGCCAAGGAAGAGGAAGATAAGTTGTTATTTCCAAACCTTGGTCGTTTTCTAGACTTTCCAGTTTTATTGAGATTTCCTTGGAAGTGTGTTCCCAAATCGTTGATCAGAGACGTGCTTAGAATATTAAGCACACATTCTCGCTTGCGATCTCCATCGCTGTAAAGTAGAGCACCTCATTAGTGGCCAGATTTTTCTTTTGAAAGTCTTGTTGGAAGAGCCTCACAAAGGCGAGCTTGAGTAGAAGTTTACAATCGTGGTCATGATCTCCCTTGACAAGACCTCCTGCCACGCCAAGCTCCGCCTCTACCATCGCCAAGCTCGCAAGCTCCACGGCGAGCATTGCTCCAAGACCTCCTGCCACGCCAAGCTCCGCCATCGCCAAGAAGACAATGAACTTCCGATTTTTCATCCGCGGCGTGTGCAAAGGCTCGACATCCATCATCATCGTTGGGATTATTAACAATAGACTTCATCCACGACTATCATTATCCATCGGATTTCATCCACAGTGGTGCATCCTCCTCATCTGTCGACAAACTTCATTCAACTTACATCCATCGACAAGGAATCATCCATTAGGTGTTATTCATCTAATCTTAATTTTAATTTAAAATTTAAAAATATATTTTTTGAAAATTTTAATTTATAAAATTTGCCCAAGCGTAGATTTTAGAATTACTCTTATTCTAAAATTGGTAGACTTGTCCAATCTTGGGTAAAACCTTAACTCTACCTTCTCAATTGAAAGTTATAGATGGCTAGGCAAAGTTAAGATTTGTATCATTTTGTGCTTGGACATGGTTATCAAAACTTTGATTAGGGTTGTTAAGTGAAAAAGTTAAAAATTAATTAGAGTTAGTATTCTATGAATTAGTTGAATAAAGAGAGCATTAGCGTTTTTAAAAAAGGGTGCAACCAAGGTTAAGTTGACCATAACTTAAATGTTGACATGAAAAAGTAATCACAAGAAACTTTGTGATAAGATCTAGGCACAAAGAGCCAATAATGTCAATGTTGCAACAAAGGTAATTCAATCTAAGACATGAGAAAACCTAGCTAGTTTAAAAATTGAATAAAATATTATAAACCTTATTCATTGTATTTCTAGTGTTAATTCATTATCATTGAACTTGTAATGGAGCACATCATTCAAGTCGCATGGACTTCAATGAAGTAAAAGAGATTGGGTTTAGAATTAGTGCATTAGAATTAGGTTAAAAGGTCACTAGCCAAGCGACACAACTAGAGTTGGGTGTGAAGGACCTAATGTTTGCACTAGAACATTGGCAAAATTGTCAAAACCTAGAAGTGAAAGGAGGTGAAGGAGTGAAGTTTTTCAATTAACACCTTTGACAAACTCACATTTCAATGCATAATCAAGAGGGGTGACAAGAACCAAAACATTAGGTCCAAGGTCACATGAATATTGGAGTTGGGGCCAAGGAATGAAACAAGTTGCACATTCACATGTTCAATTGTCCATTGTGCAAACACCTCTATGTCATGTCAAAAATACATTACATCCACAAGATTTGGTGGTGTTAGATGAAGTCATAGTTGTAAGAAATGAAGGGCTAAGGAACTTCACTTCTAAACAACGCATAGGGGGACATGGGTTGCCACTCTTTTCATTGATATATTTATTGAATATAGTTGTCCAATAAATATCTTTTCCATATTGTGTGGTGAAAGGAAGAGACTAATTGGGACAAATAAAAGTAGCAACTAATTTGTGGGATAAAACCCACAAGTCCACCCATCCAAAAATGGGTCTTTAAAATTGCAATCATAATAAAGACTTCTTTAGAATCCCAAATTTTGCAATTTTCAACAAAAAAATAGTAGTCACATATATCATACAAAAATAATTTTCAAGTGTCCAAAAAAATTGGTACATGGGTCTTTTATTGATAACATTTTGGTATTTTAGAGGTGAAATTTGAAAAAAAAGAAGAAAATAATTGAAAATAATTTATCAAATTTGTTAAGAAAACATGACAAACTGAGCAAGCCTTATGTAACTAGCAATGAGATCATCATGAACAACTATGATAAAAGGGGTGTTAATGTCTTTGAAGTTTTGTTTGAAAACATGCAAAATGTAAAGGATTCAAGACACAACACCAAGCCTTTTATAGGCATAGAGCTTAACATAGACTGAACAATCTTGAAGTGAAACTTTAGTTTGATGTAGTTTTTATGTGCAAAATTCACCACAAAAAATTCAAAGTGTTGCATATTGCATAATGCAAGTGGCCCAACTCTACTAACAACATAATGTTTGAAAACAACAGGTTTTTGGATTTGAGAAAATTTGCATCAAGTTGCTCTTACATGAAGGTCCATAAAACATCCTATTTTGATGAATTAAATAAATCTTAAATTTTTTTCCACCTTTGCAAGGAAGAATTGTAAAGGATAAGTCATTTTATGTCTTCGTCAATTTATCAAGAATGCTTAATTGAAGTTCTCAAATGTTGAAGTTCCAATTCAAGCTACAACTTCCAAGTTTTAGCCCTAGCCTTGCACATTGTCATTTCTTCCCTTTCAAGGTCAAATTTCTTTCCTTGGAAATTGAGTTTCCTATTATGTACTTGAAATTTTTTCTATTGTCAAAAAATCTTTAATTCCATTTTTTTTTCTAATTTTTTATTAGGGCATCCACAAAGGCCTTCAATTTTTTCCTTTCTTCACCTATGGTCCTTTTCATTACACTTCTTCTTTTTAATTCCAAAAATCTTTCACTTTATAATGTACCATGTTTGAGTTGGTAATATTGATGTTTCTATCTTGAGTGTAAAAAAGGTATTAGGTTTGATGATTGCACATGTAAAAATTAGGTCTGGATAAACCTTTACATAATTATTGCCATCACTAATTTATTGGACTTTTTCAAAGTCCTTTTCAACATCAAGAAGCTCATCCTATTCATATAACATACCACCATTAATCTAAAAATCAAATAACATGGTTTGAACATAATTTTTTTCAATTCAATCACCCAAAAAAAGATGATTGGTTGACATTTTATCATACATGAAATATTAATTATGTCCCAAAAAGGACAAATACTAAAGACCTTATCATTAATAAACTTTATGCACATTTCCTCATCATTATCTTGAAACCCTTTCACTTTAGTTCCAAAGAAAATTTGTTGCCTTCCTATTATTGCTCTCTAGATGTTTGAATTTGTACATAATTTGCTAGTTACTTTTCACAATCCCATGTTGTGTAAGAAATTCTAAAACGACCATGTAAACAAACACCTTGGATTGCCTAGATGTTGCAATATAACCATTTTTTCCCTTTTTTCTAAATTTATGAACTGAGCATAATTTCTTGAATGTTCCAACCATTCCAAAAGTACATCAAAATGTCTGGTCATTCCATTTTTCATATTTCATTAATTGTGATTCCCTATATTCAGTATTCACCAAATTATGTGAAAAAGAGGGTGGCAACTTATAGTTAACTTCTATTCTTAATAGTTGATGATGTTCCTTTTCCATGTGTAGAATTGGGGTGGTTGTAAGATAAGGTGGTTCATTTTTGCAACACTCCCACAAGTTCATATTTTAACACATGGAAAAAACCTTAAAATATACATATATGTCAAATGTAGATTATGTGGTGATTAATGAACTTACAAAATTTAGATAAACAAAAGCCATGCTAAATAATTATTACATATACATTTTTAGAAAAAAAAATTAATCCAACAAAAAATGATTGAAATAATGACTTTTGAAATAAGGTTCCAATCTAATCATTCAAAAGTTCATAACTAATTGTTGGTTTAAGTTTTTGTAATGTTTTTTGGAATTCATGTTTTTGTTTTAAAACATGTATCACATATCAAATCCTTATAAAACATCTTGTATTGAAATGATATTGAAAAATGCATTTGAATCTTCATGTAAATTCAAAACTATTGTAATCCATAATTGCATTTCAAAAGTCCATTATTATGTGTTGGTTGTATGTTTATTAAATTTCATCATTACATACATATTCTTATTCAAGTTGAACATATTAATTCATTATTTTTTTGTCACATTGATATTTTGACATACATTTGTGGCATTTGAATAAAATACATTTTATAGAAAGTTTAATTTGGCACAAAAATTGAACCACCCTATCTTGTAATTACCCAATGAACATCCCTCTTATAAACAATCCAATCAAAGGTATTGATCCTACCAATTTAAGCCCCCATCAAATTTGAGTTTACAAGAAACATCACAACACTTGCTTTAATAGAAATCACACAATAAATAGAAATGAAACACGTATTTTCCATGGTGATTCAATTGTTGTTTCATGTGCATATTCAAAACCCTTGAAGTCACAAACCATTCTTATTACAAAGTTTTTTTGTCGAATGAAGTGTTGTTGGAAGTAAATTGGGGTAATGAAAAAACTTTAGACTAGTAATTTTGTTATCAATATTTGAATAGTTAAAAATCATTTACATTTTCACCTTGTGGAGATGAAAGAGAATGAAAAACTTGAAAAGATTGCATTAGATATCTCAAAACTCTACTCACCAAATAGGGTTTTGAGAAAACCACTGAATTGTTGAAAGTTTACATTAGGAGCCATGAACTGATACCTTTCACTTCATTAGTGTTTTGAATCATTAATTATTTTTAAAAAAAGGCTAGCAACATTGAAACCCACTAAAGGTTAGCTTACCTTTTTCACTTTTAGTCAAAATATTGGCCACACCTCTTTTGATGATGCTATGAAGCTTTTCCATCACCATTACCTTCAAACTTCTATAGCCTTGCTCTCTTCTCCATCACAACTTCACTTTTTGCATTCAAACCTTGGATTTTCATTGCCATCCATGTTTTGTTTATTATTGTTGCGACCCCAAACATTTGGTTTAGTTTGTTCTTGTTATGACACCAGACACCTTGTCTATGCTTATTATTGTTGTGATGCCAAACCTATTGAAAGAATGCAAAGGAACCTAGAAATCGAGCTTGCTTATAGGGTAATTGGAGAGTAGACAATCCATTTTATGGACAAATAAGGGCAATTTTTACAGGGTTACTTTGAAGTTTGGTATAATATGTGTTGAGGTTTGATTGAAACTTCTAAAAGGGACCCATTTAATTAAACTATAACACTTGAAGAATCAAATTTAAAAAATTGAAAATAAAATGCCATCATTTCATTACAAGGTGGATTTTTCAAATGATACAAGATGTGATGATCATAAAAGTGTTATGGACTTTTATTACATAGTAAACATTTTTTAATTGTTGATTTTTTCCCCTTAATATGATTGTGAGGCTATTCTAATATTAAAATAAGGGTTTCCAATCAAAATTTTAAATTTTAATTTATTAATATTTTATAATATTACCAATAGTTTAGAAAGTCCATAATTTATTGAAATGGAAAATTTGATAAATGTTGTTTTGTAAAAAGTGACATTAATACCCAACATTACATCTGCCAATTATGAAAATTCAAAAATCTATGTTTTTGCTTCCAACTTTTCCCCTAGCTAATCAAATCAGAGCACATGTCATAATTTGAAAACTTGTAAGTTTAGGGTATAGGTATTTTCTTACTTCCTACCTTCAAATGGATTAATTTTCATTCCCAAAAGATCAAATATTTTCATTAAAAGTTATGAAAAAGGAAAATGTGGACTCCAAAATCTGCCACTTTTAGTCCACATTAATGTGTAATCACCTTGCTACGCTAAAGGAAAATGTTGTTGCACTTGGGATAACATTGTTGCACTTGGTAAAATGTTGTGTTATTGTTTGAATGACAAATTTTTGAGCATGTGAAGGTCATAGGCGGGACCACTAAGTTAGCGTGGACTTAGTTGGACGTTTTTTGAAAAGTTAGTTACCTCTGGATTTTTGAAAGAAAATCTAGGATTTTTGTAGATTTAGAGGTAACAATTAGGTTAGCTACCTCTAAGTTAACTTCCTTTGCCACATGGGCATCCACATATGATTTGGATGTAACTATTTCTGCATGTGTGGACATAGGGTTAAATTTAACTTTTCCAAACTCTGGTCCTTAAGTGTGTTATACTTCCAAGTGCGGCCCCACCCAAATTAGTATATTAAAAAGTGTTATAAAAAATGCAATAAGATTACATGATCAAATTAATTGAAAAAAATACAACATTAAACAACCATATATTGTACATTGTGTGTTAGATTTCAAACCCTTCAAAAACCCATCCAAACAATCATGTCCCAAGAAATGATACCTTTATGCTTACTATATGTTATTCGATATCCAAAATGATATAATATGATTCACAACCAATACATAATATCAATTTACATAAAATTTATGTACAAAAACTAAATGTCACATAACATTCATAGACTTATTTTTTGAAAATTAGGACAATAATCCTTACTATTAAACTCACACTAAATTTGCCCACAAGTTGTTTGTCCTAAAAAACTCATGTATAAACCCTAGTTTGTTTTTAATTCTTTTGAATTGGGAAATTACAACTAAAACATATTGAATCCATGGACCACTCAAAATACAATTGTATTTTTTCCACATTTTTACTTGAGCTTACAAATAACATGGGTTTTATTGATTGGTATTGTACATTTGTACGTGTAAAAATATTATCAAGAATATTCGTTGGTCAAAGATCTAGCATATATGACAATTGCCATAAAATACATTTTCAAAATAGGAAGTCTTATACTAGAATTTCAAAAGTGGTGTTAAATTAAATTTCTGCTCTATCCTTTTTTTTTTAACTTCATTCAATTTCTTCACAATTGGCATCACAAATATGGATAAATAATTTGCCAAAAATTGGTGTTCACCAAAAGTAAAACTCCCAACATTTTTCATTGATAACACAATAATAGGTTTCCATGTGTGATAAATTTGGGCAAGCTACATGTCCTACAAATAGAGTTTATGATAAAACTAACATTTAAATACTTTTAGCCTCCAAACCATTGAACGTCAAAAGATAAAAGATTTGACATAGATTTTTGGCACAAACTCCATATCAATGGTACCTAATTCATCAATATCATTTTTATCAACGAAGTTCCAAATTATGGTACGTGTACACACACAAATTTTAGGTAGATAGGAAAAGGTTCAATATTTTATATCACTTTGAATGCCTCAACCTTCAACTCAAAATTCGAGACTCCTTTTTCAAACTTGTTCTTGAACATCACTCCAAATGTTGAGACTTTAATATATGCCATGTATTTAAAAGGATGAAAAAATGTGCTCACAAATGTAAATCCCATAGTCAAATGATTGTGAAATATTTCAAAACATTCATCACAATGTACGTATTTGTAAACACTTCCCACCACATCATAAAAGTCATATTAATTGAAAACCAAACCTTTAAAAAAAACACCCAACATCATTTGCTAAATTTTAGTAATAAACAAAATGTTCACATATGTAAGCCTTTTCTTACTTGGACCACAAACAAGAGCCATTATGTTATTAAATATAGTTGATAAAAGCAAATAAAAAAGAGATTTACAAAAAAGTAAACAAAATGTTGATCCTTTAAAAAATTTATATATGAATGTGTATTAAACAATAGAGACATAGGAACACAATGGGTAAAAACACAATCAAAGAAGCCACCCAAGTGAGTGGACACTCCTTAAAACTACATTTTTGTATGTTTGAAAGATATGAAGGGAAGCATAATAGTTTGGATTATCATGATTTTTTTTGGAATATTTTTCATTAATTGCAAAGTTTGCATGTTCAAAGCACTCAAACCTTGAGAGTGGACAATCCTTATTTTTTTCAAATGTCCTTTTTTCTTACCAAATGTGCACTATTCATTTTGAAAATTGGAGAGGATTTTAACATTGATGATTATAAGGGCAAAAGGACTTGAATTACTAATTTTTTTTTATATAACCAATTTGAGCACATTTGGTTCATACGTGCTTTTGACCCTGAAAATTATGGATTTTGAAAATGTGGCCTTAAAAAAAGTTGTTCATATTTATGTGATAAAGGGCATGAATGCATAATATATATGATATAAAATCAATTGTAATCAAAACATATTTATATCTAACATGAAATGTGAAATTAGATGTTTAAAATACAAAATTATAAATTATAAACCAATTCAAAAATGACACATGTCATGTGTAATGCTTGGAAAAGAATTTTACCTTGGCGCCCCTAGTTCCTTTGACTGTGTTTTCACCCCAATGCATGGATAAATGAAAATACATAAAAATCAGAAATGAAAACAATTCAAAACTTGTTAGTTTTCAAAAAAATTCTATATAATAAACATAAAAAAAAATGCATAGTTCAAGGCTAAAAAAAATCAAACAGTACTACTACAATTCAGAAACATAAAATTAAAAAAAATCAAATGCAACACTAACATTATTGTATATATAATTATAATATATATCACATTAAGACTTGCAAGTAGGTACCACTTTTAGACATTGAAAAATTTAAGGCTAATGAAAAAAAGATAACTAGTGTTTAAAATTTAATATCCTTGTTACATAAATATTCATTTCTAATTAATGTCATGACGTGTAGTGTCATGACGTACGGTGTTATAAGGGTGTAAATTCGTAGTAAATTTTACTAAACAAAAAGACTAAAATTAGTTAAAGGTATAAACTAATCAACCAAAAAGAGATGCATGCACATATATATATACAATGCACAAGGGAGGCTAAGATGAAATTTTCATGTATATTGAGTTACAAAGAAAGAAGGAAATGAAATGTATGTAGATGGTGGCCGTGCAATGGCCGTCGTGAGCATCTAGAAATCCTAGCTTATTATGGAGGAACTCTCCTGACAAAGGAATTCTAGAAAAACTAAAGGGAGAAAGAAAAGACTTGGCTTTTTATACTACTACCAAACAACTGAAACCCTAAGTACCTAATAACCTATAGTCGCCTAAGACCGTACATTAACCCTAAAAGTGCACATGGGCATGCCCATAACTGGCCATCATGTATGAAGCCATGTACGGGCATGACAGCTGTCGTGACATGTGTGTTGTGACGTATAGTGTTGTAAGGGTGTAAATCCATAGTAAATTCTACTAAACAAAAAGACTAAAGCCAGTTAAAGGTATAAATTAATCAACCAAACAGAGATGCATGCACATATATATATATATATATATATATATATATATATA
>Ga0116227_10011799_pt1 | contig 14539 bp, 8 predicted proteins | sample S1TSphgellanicum_FD_89693 | JGI IMG/M metagenome (GOLD analysis project Ga0116227, IMG submission 89693) | Host-associated microbial communities from peat moss isolated from Minnesota, USA - S1T2_Fb - Sphagnum magellanicum MG | ecosystem: Host-associated > Plants > Peat moss > Unclassified... | reverse complement strand
GGAAAGGGTCCCGCGGTTCCCACCCCCCAACGCGTTCCTAAAGGAGCAAGAGAAAAAAAAGCCCCTAAACAAGACCCTCTAGTTTCCGGCCCCCCCCCCCCCCCCCCCCCCCGGCAAATACCCGGAGCTCACGCTCTCTCCACTCGCTAGTTTCCCGGCTATTTCTTAGGGTTAACCGGATCCCGCCGGTTTACTGTTTGTGCCCATATGTGCGTGGTAATTTTTCGTGGTTAGGCAAACCAAATGGTGACACGTGCAGTACGGAAAGTCCTAATGATATAGAACCACGCTAGGACGCTTGTTGCTGTGTGTTTTTTTTTAATAAAATTAATTTCGGTGATTTTTTTAATTTATTGGGTTGGTACGTTTGGCGGGGGAAGAGGGGATTGGGGGGTGTGGCTTTGTATTTTAATGCTTGTTTTTTAGCTGACTGGCACGAATCGGTAGGAGGGAGGGGGGGTATACGCTACTGATGAGTATTTTGAAATTATGGCCTAAGAAGTAATTATGTAACTAGTAGCATAGAGTGACACAATGTGTGTCCTTTGTGCCATATAAAAAATATTTTGAATAATTTCTATACTTACCTACTTTTGGAAGTGGCTTTAAAAGATCTTTGCATAGCTAGGTAACCCTATTTTATTGGCCTTGCCTACCAAGGCAAGGATATTGTTTTTAGATTCATTATAGAGTATAGTAGCTTAAGGGATTTTGGTCCCTTGGTAATAGGTCTATTTTTATAGAAGGATTTTTGAAAGATGATATTTTGGCTTGTGTTGAAACTTGAGATTAGTTATAAAGTTATAATATCTTGAAGGATTTTGGTTTCTTTTGGAGGATTTTTTGAAGATTAGGTGTATTTTTGCATGGTGAAAATTTTGAGTTTCCATAATTCTTCTTTTGCCTTAACATAATTTTTAATGTAAATGGCAAGGCCATGCTGTGACACACCCCTTGTTCCATAAGGCACTATTTTTTTTCCTACTATTTGGAAGAAAGTGGGTCAAGAAATAATTTTCACATTGTTGTCTTGCTTGCCATAGTGCTTTTCCATTGTTTTTGTAGCCATAATGATCTCATAAGTAGGCATTCTGTGTAGGGTCATAATGCTCAAGGCCATGGGCATTATCAAATTATGTGTAGGACTCATGTGAGCTGGATTTGATTCTAATAATGGCTCATAGTCAAGGGCGTGTTAACACGGTAAAAAATCGACGATTTTTTAATTAGTTTTTCTTTTTCCCATATGATACCATAGGGAAAAATAAAAATGATGCAAGGCATTTTGGAAAATATAATTTCCTGAAATGCTGCATGATTTCTTCTTACAGGGTTACTCCAAGTACACTAGGAATTTGGGTGGAGGAGGTTTTTACATTTTGCAACCCAACCCCCCCCATGGCAGTTGGGGTCATTACATTTCATAATTTCTTGTGGTACGAAATATGAAAGGTAATTCCGCACCATACGAGAGCGGGAGGGTCTGCCGTACTAGGATATGACACATTGTTCATTACACTGGGTAATGCCGTGCTGCCAGGACGTTCACCTTAAACACATAAGAAGCGTGACCATGTGCCCGCCCACAAGGGGCAGGGTACTGTGGCTTAGGTTGTCATTTGCAACTTTTTAACATCATTCGCTTTCACACTGACAAAACTGGCTTCCATGTTGGAGTTATTTACTTTGGATGATGCATAAAGTTTATATATAAAAAAGAAAAAAGGTTCAACTATTGGACGTGTATAGGTAGTTTATACCAGTGTTTGCCTGGTATGTAGGTCCTGGCCGAGTATCAACCAGGGCATCAACACTGGTATCATATGCCCTGACCGATGGGCAATGGTCAAAAAAAAGTTGTTATACCCTACCTGGGTGGGCCTTGCTTCTCCTATACACATGCAATGCCCTTATATAGGCGGGCATGTGTTTTGAAAAATTCATGAAATGCCACGGTAGGCGGGCTTCTTTCATAGTGAACATGTGTAGGGCATAAGGATTTAAGGTTAGGTTTAAAATGTTAGGGCTAGTTTTTAGTTTGTTATTGAGTGGTCACCCCTGCTGGAGAAAGCACAAGCTTTCATCATTATGTATGATGTCCATGATTTTGACAGGCAATGGAAAGGAGTGTTGAGAAGGAGCGCTACAATTTGCAACTTTTTTGTTGTCAACAACCAACAATCAACCTACATTGATGTAAACAAGTGAGTTTTCTATGCAAGTTTGTTCTTCTTGCTTCATAAGTTCTTAGGTTGTGTGATTTTGTTATCTATTTTGTTCTTTTTCTTTCATCAATTGTGTGATTTGTGTGATGCTTTGTTCAGCAAATTTTTCATGAACATTGTTTATTGCTCCTAATGCTTTTCTTGGTGTTTTGTGAGTGCTACAGTACTGATGTCTGTCATGTTTTGTGAACATTATATTTGCTACGTTACGAACATTGAATATGTAGGGTGCTTTGTGAGCATTGTTTCGCTTCAAAGGTTTAAGGTTTAGTGTTGGTGATATGTGCATTGTTTTGTGAACATTGGATCTACAAGGTGTTTTGTGAGCACTCCAAAATCGGTGCTTGTTTAGCACCTACTTTGTTCATGAGCACTAGTAAATTTGCTTCAAGGGTGGAAACTTGTTTGGTGTTGATGATATGTGTGCTACTTTGTGAACATTGGATATGCATGACCAATGTTCTATGAACATTTCAATTTTGGTGATTTGTTTAGCACCTATTTTGTGATGTTTTTTGAGCATTTGTGAGCATCACCAATAATAACTTGAGGTTTGCATTGCAAATTTGGTAAACAATGTTTTTGGTAATTTATATATTCTTTATTTGTTTTGATATCATAATAGAATGTATTTGGTTTAACTTTCAAGGTCAATCGACAATGAAATTAAAACATGATTTTTTTTGGATGGGGTTGTAAAAGCTTCATAAGGTTTTCCTCTCCATGTTATTGATTGTATAGGTATTTGGAGTGGTGATGTTGTTGACAGAGACCTTGGTGAGGACAAGGAAAAGTTTTTACAAGCTGAAAAACAAGCACATAATGAAAAGTTGTTTGTGGAATTGGAATGCAACCAATTTTTTTGGTTCATTTGGAATAGAACAAATATGTGGGCATTTTAAAAAGTTAATGACCATACTAGTGTGGTGGATTGTTCTAAGTTTCAACAAATGAGATGTGTTGTGTGTCATAACATCCAACAGGAAGTTATAGGAGAGTGTCACGACCTTAGCTTTGAGCTTACAACCAAGGCAAGGGCATGGAAGGTGCGGGTCGAGAATGCAACTTGGGAATCACATTCACATTCCTGGGAGTGTGAAAGAGTGTGAAGGAATGAGCCCACGCATTCCTAAATGGACTTTCATTTTGGGAGTTGGAGTTCCTATGGAGTCCCAAGTTTTCAAAGAGCAATTTGAAGGGTCAAAACTCATTGGATTGACATGTTTTTTATACAATTGAAAAGTTTTTACAACATAAATGTCTCAAATGGGCTCTTATGATCCATTTGAATATTTACAACACAAGTTATGGCCAAAAGAAAGATTGAAAATTAAAATGTCAATTTGACTCCCGACCATTAAAAGCCAGGAATCACCCTGAATTACGTATGTGCAACTAGCGTGCCACACATTGTTGGAAAATTTTCAACAAAGGCTACAACTTTGTTTCAAACCTCATTTCAATTAGAAATTTGAAAAAGAAATTATGGGCTTCCGAAGTGGTGAGAATCCCAATTTTGGGAATTTTAGGATTCCCGACTTGGGAGTCTTAAGAAAAATGACATTTGAGTGTAACCCCTGTGTCCAGTCCTAAAGAATACTATAAGAGGGAAATTGATGGCTTCCCCTAAGTTCGAGCCGTGATGAGTTTTGTGAGTTTGTGTATGTTTGTGATTAGTTCGTGCACCAAAAGTGCTTCAATTATGTATTAACCAACTTGTTATTATTTGTACAAGTCCATGTGAATAATTGACCCGTTTGTTACTCATCTTAATCCCCATTCCAGAATTCTCGAAAATGTAGGAGAATGTGAGGGAATGAACCCGCATAGTCCCAAGTGGGCTCCCATTTTGGGAATTGGAGTCCCAATGGATTTCCAAATTTTCAGAGCGCAATTTTAAGGGCCAAAATTCATTAGATTGAAAAGTTCTTTATACCATTGGAAAGCTCTTGAGATCTAGATGTCTAAAATGGGCTCACATGACCCATTTGACTACTTAAAACATAAGTTATGGCTAAAAGAAAAGTCAGGAGTCAAATTGCCAATTTGACTTTCAACCACTAAAAGTCAGGAATCGCCTTGATTTATTCGCGTGCAAGTGGCATGTCACATATCGTTAGAAAGATCTTGATGAGGAATACAACTTTGCTTCAAACCTCACCTCAATCGAAGGTTTGCACAAGAAGTTATGGTTGTTCAAAGTGCCATGAGTCCCAATTTTGGGAATTTCGGGACTCCCAACTTTGGATAAAATGACATTTGGATGTAGCCCCCGTGACTAATCACAAAGAATACTATAAGGGGGAAGGTGATGGCTTCCTTCAAGTCTGGATCATGGTGAGTCCTGTGAGTTTGTGTGTGCTCGTGGTTCGTCCCGTGCACCAAAAGTGCTCCAACTATACATCAACCAACTTGTTATTTGGTTTGTGTAGGTTCGTGTGAATAATTGATTCGCTTGTCACTTGTCCTAATCCCCATTTCAGAGCTCCAGCATGCCCCCCTACCCCCGAAATGCTACGAATTAGGGAATGTATCCCCACTTTTTTTTCCATTGTTTTCACCTTTGAACTTGCATTTGAGTTTTATGAAGAGTTTGGGGGTGTGTTAATTTGTTCTTGTACATCATTAAAGGTTATTGATTGTTGAATTCCATTGGGAATGTGTGGTTAAAAAGGCTTGTCATTTGTCAATGTGGCCAAGTTACCTTTCCTAATTGATGACAGTTTAATAACAAAGTAATCAAGTCCATCAATAAGACCATGGAACGCCATTTTCTTCCTACTCTTGTTGATGCCATTATAATTATAGCCACATTTGATTTGTGGATGTCTCAAAAAGGTTTTGATATGTTTGTTTTAATTGTGAATTACATCAACAAAAAGTGGGAACCTTGCCATGTCATCATGGGAATTTTTAAAGTTCATGAAACTTCGGGGGCTGCCATGGTTGTTCATTTCAAGGATTTGCTTGCTCAATACAATTTGTTAAACAAAATCATAACATATGTCAAAAATAAAAGCGATAATTTGAACACCTTCATAGTGGCCTTAATAAACATTGTATCATGTGCTTCTTTTTTGTTACCGCAACCCTATGCTACTAGTTGTTATGGGCATGCCATGTCCAAGTGTTGTCAGTATGTTACTAATGACTTGAAAATGTGTGGTGGCATGAAGGGGGTTTCAATTAAAAAGGTTCAATCTTCTTTTCAAAAGACAATTATTTGGACCCAAAAAAAGTGAAAAGGGCAAATAGGAATGGGCTAAGGCTTGTAGAGATGAATATCTTTGCCCCTAGAAATTAAAAACTCCTATCAAGATTCGGTTTGCATCCAAGGTGATATTATTCAAGGAAACCTTGGAGTTCAAACATGCCATAAACCTTTGTTATTCATGGCAAACCATTGCTTTGCAAAACAAAATACCATTTCCCCAAACATGGGCTATGGCATAGAAAGTGTCAAATTTTTTGACACTAATGGTCACCCAATGTGTTTTGGACCAATCTTGAAAGTATTGGTTATTGTATGTTGTTATTTTTGTTGCCACAACCATGTGTGTTATGATGTACAACACCAATTCCAACACAAATGAAATTATGCATATACATGGTTTGATTACATTTGGATTTTTTTGCATAGGGTAATGTTTGTCTTCTTCCAAAAACATGATCTAACTATTTGATTGTGATTGTTGGTGTAGGTTGGTGATTTTGATTTCGAGTTATTACATCTTGGGTATTAGATGCAAACTAAAATTATTGGTGTGATGATACCTTTTTTGGCCTTTGCATCATCATTTTAGTTTCGTCATGTTCATAATATGTTAGCCTTGACCCACGTTTCAAGAACTTGCAATTCATTAGAAATTGTGTTGGCCTTAAATTGGCCATGCAAGTTGTAGACTATGGTTGAGAGATTCTAATGCCACTTTTGCTCATTGTTTATCATACCTTAACACCAAATGTAGCAATTGTTACATTTGTTGCATCTATAGTGGTTGAGGAAGGTGTATTTAAATCCTTGGTTTCTATTGAAGAACTTGTAATGGGCCTCATTAAAACTGAACTATCATTTTTCAAGAAGATAGTACTGCCAATAGATCCTTTTAGTCCATTTGCTTGGTGGGAAGAACATGAGCAACAATTTCCAAATCTTGTTTATCTTGCATGGCAAGTGATGGGAATTGTTCGTTCCCAAATCAAAACTAAAGGAATTTTTAATACAACAAAGGTCATCACATTTTTGAAGTGTTGTCATCTTGGGATTGAAAATTTGGATAAACTAGTTTTAATTATGAAAAATTAGTTAGATGATCCTAGATTTGGATGCACAAGTGGACCTAAATCATTTGAAAAATTCTTCAATTATGAAGATGATGTGGTTCTTGAAAATGAAGATTTGATTGTTGATTTTAATTTGTTTGAAGAAGATTGACATGTTGTTTCGACTTGTGATGTTGTGTGGTGCAAAATAATTTGGAATCCGGACCATGCTAAAGGAGCAAAAAGGAGGCCCCCAATGCAACTACCTTAACCCCTCAAGGTAGAATGTTTCAATGATGAGAAAAGGTCTATATAAAATTTGTAGCATTATGAAATCTTAAACCTTCACAATATAGGTCAATGTTAAAAGATAAGGGTCTACGGTGTAAATGTTCATTTGCATTGTCTATGAGTCCTTGTTGTTAATGTCTTTTGAAGTTTATGTTAGTTTTGAATGATTTTGTTATTGGTCCAACTATTTTAGCAAGGGTCCAATTGATTTTCTCTTGGTTCTAATTCTTGAATGGTCGTGTTTTTGCTCCCATTATTTTAGCAAGGTCTAATTGATTTTGTGTTGGTTGTTGCTTCCTAAATGGTTGTGGTTCTACTCCCATTGTTTCAACAAGGTTCCATTTGATTGTATGTCAATTGTGAATCTATGTTTTTGCTCCCATTGTTTTAAGATCCAATTGATTATTTGTTTTTGCTCCCATTATTTTACTCCCCCTATTTTACGTCCAATTGAATGTGTTTCTACTCTCATTGTTTTAGGTCTAATTGAATTTGTATTTATGTTCCTGTTGTTGTAGGTCCAATTGAATGTGTTTATGCTTCCATTCTTTTAGCAAGGGTCCAATTGATTGCCCTAGTTAAAATTAAATGTACATGATTTGTGCGGATTTGGGTTTGTGGTGTAGTTGTTTGTTTGATTTCTACAATTTTAATGCAAAGTTGTTAATTTGCATAATACTTTGATGTGATTATGTTGAGTGAAACTCAATGTGCTACATCAATTTTTGTATGAGCTTGAATGCATGTTTCTTTGCTTGTGTGTATGCTTAAGAAAGTCATAAAATGCACTCTATGCCTCTTGTGAAAATTGAATGTCATTTTTGCACAAGCTGGATCTCAAGGAACTAACCAATTCTTATGGCATCAAACATCAATAAATCCAAAATGGTGAATCACTTAAGTTGCAATTTTTTAGTTACATCAATTTCATTAAGTTTGGTAGTTAATAGTTAGTGATTGAAATAGGATTATAGAATATACATGTAGCTTTCTGAACATATTTTTTATGCTAGATGCAATTTATACATAGACAAGTACTATGTGGTCAATTCTGACATTCAAATTTGTCTTGGACTCCTCCTATTTTAAAATACTTGAAAATGATGTCTATTATGACGATATTTTTTAATGCACATGCCTGGGTTTATGTCCGATGGGCATCACTCATTTCCATGCCTGTTATGCAAGCCCTTGTGAAAAAAAAAAAAAAAAACCTTCAATGCTTGTGCCCACCAGGTATAGGTTGGTTTAAAAATTTCCAATGCCCATGCCCTCTGGGCTTCACAAATGGTTTTTTTTAGATGCCCTGCCTGCCTAGTATGACTAAAAACCAATACCAGGCCAACATTGGTTTATAAATCAAAAAGTGGTTTTGGAATTGTGGTTCATAATGTGGTTCAAGCATGCAGTTAGGTTTGAGGTTTTGGCTTTGTTCTTTAGGGCAAAGAAGAAAGACAATTGTGAGACAGAATTTTGCTCAGATTTGAGCCTTGCCTCCCATTTTGGGATGGGGACTCATTAGACCACTCTTTTTGTGGGTTATGCACCACCCCATAAGGCCTCTCCTTGTCAGGAACTATACCTGTAAGCCCCTTGACAGATGGATTTCACTATTTTCTATTAATAAAAGTAGAAAGCCTAAAACAGAAATATAGTATAAATCTTTAATCATCCTTCTATATTTTTGGCTACAACAATGAAAATGAAGTATATGAATCTGCTGAATTTTTACTTTTTTTTTCTCACGCCTGGTGACTAAAAATCTCAAAAATCTTAAAAAATTTATGATTTTGCATTTTGGCAAAATTTCTCCAGGGAAAAAACACTGGGAGGAAGTTGTCTCCATACTGTATAAATTTGTACTTTCGTATCCATGGCAAAAATTGAAAGAGTAGTTGGCAATTCATGTTGGACTCATTCGCAAACCTTGTAGATTTGGAAGAAATGAAAGCCAGAGTTTAATCTCCTATACACATTTGTCAGTACTTTGCTATGAATTTTTTTGCAAATGCTCACCAATAGAATCCGTTTCAACTTTGGACAAGGTTTTGTTTGGTCAAAGTATGTTAGTTTTCTTGTGCCAAGCCTACCATGAATGACCATCAAGAGTGAAACAATAATAATAACCTAGAAACTCTGTCAATTGTCAACATGCAACACCCACAATTTTTCATAACAAATCTAAGTCCTTTTAGAGCATGGCATGAGCTTCCTTACGGTCCTAGCTTGAATTCTATGTAACATTGCCCACAACTGAATGCCCTCCAAAGAACCAATTTATGTTTTCAAAGGGTAAATACCATAACTTTACGATGCTGGCTGATGGGGAGAAAGGGTGGCCTTCAACAATTGGGCACATTGATGTAAATTGTGAAATATGGGTTTGGGGGTCTGGGTACGTGAACTCTTTAGCCACACACTAGTGCATGCTTAGGGGTCAAATGGGGGTCAAAATTTTATATTAATTCTTTAAGCAAATTAGCACTAGGGTGGGTCATTAATCCATACCAACATTATAAACTAAGACATTGTCGTGGAACTGGGCACAAGGCGTTTGGTATGTGACTGGGCTATCAAACCTAATGCTAGAGCATATGGTTATGTTAGTGTGAAATGAATCACCATGTTTGGCTTTTTTTTTCCTTTGAAACCAAGAAAGCCATACAAAAAACCGAAAACCCCACAAGCAAAATAAATACCTAAATAAACTGGTGCCCTTAAGGGGTTGACTGTGGTTCTTTCGAGACCAATATTTCATTTTGAAAGGCAGTAAAACAGCTTGTTTTCTAGAAGACAAGCCGCCACTACACAGTACCAAATGTGGAAGATGCATGATGTGTTGGGTATCAGAAAACAACACCAGACATAAGGAAAAGCTAGACAAGATTGAATTGAAAGGCACTTTGGAATCCTTTTTTGGACACAGATTGCAAAAGGGAACAAAATAGTACTATGGACCGGCCCTGGTAGGGACTGTCCCACGTATGAGTGGCTCGAGCGTCTTAAGTTGAGACACCCTTTTGTCAGGTGTTTACAAGGTGCGTGATGCCCAAGGAGCAGGGTTTTCCAGAAATGTGGGCCCACCCATGTCCCGGTTCCAAGGGAGTTACGTTGTGTAAAGCTTGATCCTCAGATCAGGGGAGCATCAACAGCAAGGATTGATGCAAAGGCAATGTGTTTTAATGTCTACTGTTCAGGCATAAAAGCCCGCCCTGCAGCGGATAAAATTTAGGAAGTATCCAGCCTGCCGGTTAGAGCAGCTCCAGTTGTGCTCAATATGCGATCCTGGAAATTAAAACTGGATGGACAAAAGTCAAAACGTGCCAATTTGGCCAGGCAAAATAGTTTTGGTCCAGCATTTTTGCACAGTTTGCTGAGGCTGGTGAAAGGCATCATAGCAAAGCCTAACAGCTGCCAGAGAAGAGTGTTATAAACATGATCTAACTGCTGCTCCCTGTTCCTGATTTGGCAATCATGATGATTGATTGGTCCAAGTGAGTTGCTTATTAGTAATCTTCTACCTATTTGCAGTCCCAGTTTTAGTTCTAGGGTTGGGGTTTGAAAAAAGTAAATAACTAAAGTTAGATGTGAGAAATCTTTTTGCAGGGTCGCATGTTGAACACCACTGGAGCTGGGCCAGAGTGAACCTGCACCTACCTGTCCACCAGTTGGCCGTTCTGTCCATAGGATGGGTTACGTTTTTTCATCCGGTTCTTGACCCTGTGTTAACCCAACATTGTACCACAGCCAACCTTTTTGGGCTGTTGACTTTTGATCCTTTTTAATTTTTGGATGTTTTTTCTCCAACCCTAACCATACTACCCTCCAATCTAATCACCCTAGTTCCCTAGTTACCCTATTGACTGAGCTACATTATTGACTTGCATCTTGGCTCTACATATTAACCCTTACTACCTATTCTCTATTTTTTCATGACTAAACCTAGATCTCTTGGCTAAACTTTTGTCTTTTGGCACAACTTTTAATTTTTCTTGGCTTATTTATATCTCTTGGCTAAATTTTTTCCTTTTGGCGTAACTTTTAACTTTTTTGGGCTAAACCTATATCTCGTGGCCAAACCTTTTCTTTTTGGCACAACTTTTAACTCTTCTTGGTTAAACATGTATCTCTTGGCTAAACCTTTTCTTTTGGGCACAACTTTTAACTCTTCTTGGTTAAACATATATTTCTTGGCTAAGCCTTTTCTTTTTGGTAAAACTTTTAACTATTCTTGGTTAAACCTCCATCTTTTCATGGCTAAACATTTACATGTTGACAAATTTTCTATATTTTTTTAGCAAAATGTCTATCTCTTAACAAAACCTTTACTTTTCAGCAAAACCTATATATATTTTTAGTTAAACCTCTACCTTTACACATTGGAATTTTATTTATTTATTTATTATTAAACTTTTACCTCTTGGCAAAACCTTAACCTCTTCTTAACTACATTTTTACCTTTCAACAAAACCTTTATATTTTCTTGTTTAAACCTTTACCACTTGAAAAAAAATTGAATTCTTCTTAGTCAAACTTTTACCTCTTGGCAAAACCCTTATTTTTTTTGGGCTAAACTTTTACTTCTTAGTAAAACTTCTATCTCTTCTTGGTTAAATTTTTACAAATTGGAAAAACTTTTAATTCTTCCTAGCTAAACTTATAGCTTTTGGCAAAACTTCCATCTCTTCATGGCTACACCTTTACTTGTTAGGAAAAGCTTTATATGTTCTTGGTTAAAATTTTATCTTAAATTTTTCAAAAATATTTTCTTGAATTAATTTAAAGACTATTTTTTCAACAAATTATTTTAACAAAATTTTTGGCCACCTTATTGACCTAACCATCTTATTTACATAATTACATTATTTGACCTAACTTCTTGTTTATTTGTGTACATACTACCTACCTAGCAACCAACCTACCTATCATTTACATGACGTTAATGTCTATTAATGTATGATATACAAAATATGAAGGTATTGTACTAAATGAAATAACAACCATTTTAATCATATTTGACCTTTTGATGTTAATAAATGGTAACTTTGAATGTGGGTATTGCACATTCAATTAACTTTTGTGACCCACACACATGTATTGCATATTTTGGTAGTTATTGTTAAAATTTAAAGTAGTTGCAAATCTAATCACAAAATATAATACCCACATATGAAAACAATGTCATTTCAAATACAATACACCTCAATTATTATTACATATATTGTGACCAAAATGCAAACTTTTTTTTTCTTTAAATTTTTTTTTTCCTTTTAAAATTTTTTCTTGTTCTAAATTATTTTCTTTTATTATTTATCACAACTAGTTTATTTTTTCCATATATATATATAATTTTTATTTAATTTTTTTATTGTCATCATTTTTTTCCTTGAGCATGCATATTTTATGCCCAACATTTGGGTATTACACAAACCATCCAAAAAAACCAGTTGACATTTTATGTTTCAAATGTGGGTATTGCAAAATCATTCTAACAAAACTAATGTTTATTTTGTGACCCTTATGCAAGTATTTCACATTGAACTTTATGTTTTTTGAAGTTCTTTTAATGCAATAATGCAACATTACAATATGTTTCAAACTCGTATTTTTAAGGAAAATTTCAACAAAGTATTAATGCAATGTTCACATTCAAAACATGTAAACATAATACAAATATGAGGTTACAATTGCAAATAAAACAAAACTTATATGTATTGATGCAAATATCACATTTAACAAAACTTTTTAAAATGTCCAAAAAATGGAAAACATGAACTCCATGTTGTTGTTTATGCTAAAGAAACTTTAAGTAATATATGTGTGCTATTTTCTAACTTCAAGAAACACTTTTCTAAACTTATTTACATTAGCAACCATGTCATGTGTTTATCGATAAGTTCTTGTTGTTATAACCACCTTAATAACATGTTGATGAATGTAAAGTTAATAGTCATACAATTGGAGTTGAATGGCATTGGTTACAAATTGGTATTTCATAATTATTCAAAGTCTACATCAAACACATGATACACATTAATATGTAAATTTGAAAAAATACAAACCAAACCCCAAAAAATTACATGGGTATGAACATATATAGTATACTGGATTTTTTTTAAAATTGAAAAATAAAAATAAAGAAAATAAAAAAACAAACTTCATCTTTTGGAATTTTGAAGACCAAAAAGAGTGGAACAGTAGGGGAGAAATTGTTTTTTAGGAAAAAAACTAAAAGATAAAAAAATCTTGTAGCATTTAAAAAACGTAAAAAATGGAAATATAAATTAAAAAACCCCAAAAAAATTTTACTATAAAAAAAAAGAAGGAAAGCAAAACAATGGAAAAGAAACAAAAATTATAATTCTTCTTCTTGAATCAACAATAACAAGAAAAAAAAATCTTCAAGGAAAAAAAAAGGAAAAAAAAAACAAACTTCTTCTAGAATTTTAAAAGAAAACTAAAAAAACTAAAAAACTAAATCAATCTTTGTTTTCTATTTTTTTCTTTTCATCTTTTTTACTATTTAATTTCCATTTCCTTCTCTTTTATTATTTTGTCTTCTTCTCTTTTTTTTTTCTTACTTTTCTTTTTTGCTTTTACTTTCAAACCAAAACAAAAAAAAAACAAGGAAAAGGATAAAGGGATACCTTGCATGATGTGTATAACTAACGATGATGCAACAAGAAATGGCAACAAGTGCAATGATGTGATGAAAAAAAATGCTTGAAGAAGGAGAAAGAAAACAAAAAAAGAAAGAAATGATGAAAAAGTTGTAACAATAGAAAAAAACAAAGAAACAAAAGATGAAAAAAAAAATGATAAGAAAAAAAATCTATAGCACAAACAAAAGAGAAGAAAAAATAATAATGACAAAAGCAGGTAATAAAATGAAAAAAATTTGATGAAAAAAAAGCTCCAACAATGGAAGAGATGAAAAAGAAACACAAAGCAAAGAGAAGAAGAAGAAAGAAAGAACAAAAGAGAAGAAGAAGGAAGAGGAGAGGGAAAAAGGGGGATTTTTTTTGAAATCTCAGGGAAGGGTGAGCCAGTGAAAAGAAAAAAAAAAAAACCCACCTCAATGTTTAGTTTGGTTAGGTTAACCGGTTTGGGTTGATCCCAAAACGGTCAAAACTGGTGCATTGGTGGGTGCTGGTTCACTCAGGCCCTGGAGCTGGTCACTAAAAACACTTTGGGAGGACTTGACATAGATTCTATAAGAGTTTGTTCCAGACTTGTGTTCCCCACATACCTAGAGCATTGGCAGCATCCATTCACATCACAAGTGGAACTAGTAGAACCAGAAGTGTCAAACCAGTATGTAAGCAACTGTGTCCCACCTAGATAAAACCTTGAAACGTACCTGAATAAGACACCAAAACCATTTAGAAACTGAAATTGGTCGCCAATATCAGTTTTAGTAGGGGCTATATGTACACTAGCATGTTGGTATCATCAAATTTACACATATGCAGATTGGATGTTTATTTTCAAATGTCATTTTTTTGGGGACTCATGGGCAGATTCTATAAGGTCTGGTCGGATGGATTATTGGGCATCTGAAATATTTCAGCCTTAGCTAAAACTGGCTGGATTTATTTGTTTCTAGTTGGCAATTGCAGCAAATTACAATTTGGGGAGGGGGGGGCGGGGGTGTCCCAGACGGGGGGGGTTCAACATAGTATCTTATTAATTTTCTTATGGTTTTTTTTTTACAAATAAATCTTTTTTGGTTTTTCTTTTTATATAAAAATATAATAAAT
>Ga0116227_10011797_pt1 | contig 14542 bp, 10 predicted proteins | sample S1TSphgellanicum_FD_89693 | JGI IMG/M metagenome (GOLD analysis project Ga0116227, IMG submission 89693) | Host-associated microbial communities from peat moss isolated from Minnesota, USA - S1T2_Fb - Sphagnum magellanicum MG | ecosystem: Host-associated > Plants > Peat moss > Unclassified... | reverse complement strand
TAAAAATGGAAAAACCCCCCCCCACCACCTCACCCCCCCCCAAAACCAAACCCTTTTGAGAACCTGAACTTAGGCAGCTTTTTAAATTTAAAGAGCTGCAAAAAGTATTGTTTTTTTTTTTTTTTTTTTGGATTTATTGTTGTTGTTATTATTATTATTATTTCAGATGCCCCGACTGGGTATTTCTTCAAAAATCAAATAACCGCCCACCATTGCAACACAACAAGCACCCAGGGTGTTAATTGTGCGGGTATTTATTACAGAACTGCGACATATACCCATCTTTGCAAGCAACCAAACCCACAACCAACCCCCCCCCCAACACTGAAGTGTTTTAAACACCCAGATGCAGGCGGTTCTTTAAATGTAATGTACCTATGCAAAAACTTGGAACCGACTTGTGTATCACCAAAAAATCAAATACCCGGCCAACACTGGTTAGTTCCCATGGTTAATGTCAACCGACCTTGAAATATCCTGGCCAGCATAAAACATTCTAAGAAACCATTGGGTAATTAAGAAAACCATTGGGTCATTTAATGGTCACAGGCAGTAGTAGTGCGTGCACTCACGTACTCGTAGGGCGGCACTCGCAGTTCAATTAAACCAAACTGGGCGCATGCGTCTGGAAGTGAGCCTTGAGGAGAAGTGCGGCGCAATACGTACGTACGTTCTCGACAACGGCGCTGATGACCATGAATGGAATGGTGCACATGTTCGCCTGCATCAATCTTGCGCGCTCGCTTTCCCTGACATGCCCCTGATGCCACGTGAAACGAGCAGCATGCTCGCTTGCTTGTGCACGGTGCACGAAAAGCCCCAAATTCTTTCTTTCTTTCTTTCTTACATTCCAAATTCCTGTGAAGTAGGCATGCGTCAGAAAGCAAAAGCAGTAGCCATGAAGGAAGAATAAAAAACAAGGGTAGCCTAGTTTGTCTTACGAGGTTGCTCAAGTGCGACAGTCGCTAGTGAGTGGGGGGCTCAGGGGGGCGAAAGATGGAGACTGAAAGAAGAAAAGTGGGGGTAGGAGCAAGAGCAGCTGGCTTGATTAAGGTGAAGAGAGAGAGAGACAGTAGTGATGACAACAATGGACAAGAGGAGAATTGTGGTGGAAGTTGTGGTAAAAGACAGAAGTTTGAGGATGGGTGCTGTGTTACTATAGGACGAGATTTTGCCGATAGTGAGAAGAAGGCAGCAGGGATTGTTATGGGCTCGCCACCCTTCTTCCGAGTGGAGTCTCCTGCGCGGTGGTCAATTGGCATAAGGGAAGAAGGAGGACGAGGAGGTGCTGGGAAGAATTGCTCCTCCAGTGAGATTTGTGAGAAAATCAAGCGTGACATGAGGAAGAAGCCCGGGGAAGACTCTTGTGGGCAACAACAAGTGCAGCAGGGGCGGGTGCCGCGGCAGTTCTCAGGATTTGAACTGGATCGAGTGGTAGTAAAACAGGAAACACCCACAATGGTGGAGATCAGAGACAAGTCCAAAAAAGAAGATGAAGTTTTCCAAGCTTTTCTAACTCACAAGAAGTCTTCTTGTCCAGATCTGAATGCCAGAGAGGTCCTGGCAGCAGCATCTGAGCTTACGGGCTTTGATTCTTCCAGACTTACCCAATTTAGGTCATCGCATCAGCAGGAAGGAGACGACGCCCATAAGACTTCAATGGTACCTGGAAATATACAAAGCAGGATCAGTAGAACTGTGAAGCAGGAAGTAGATGACACACCCACATCCTCTCCTTTATTATGGACATCGCAGTACACTCAGGAGAAGGAGGAGCAGAAGAAATTAGTGTCCAACTCTGTAGCTACTGCAAACCCCAGAAACTCCACCCCCAAGTCTGATTGCTTGGGCCAATTACAACCGAAACCCATGATCCATACTACTAATGCAAGTCCATCTTTGCTGCCAGAATCTCAGCCTGCCAAGTTCTCTGCAAAAGATGGCTTAGCCAGGCCACCTCATGTGCTGAATCATGCTCCAACAGGAGGACCCGATACCATTTCTGCCAGAGTCACACCATATTGCAGTGCCAAGAGTATGCATAACATGTGGATTCATAGGTAAGGTGTGGTGTGTAAGCTTTGATAGTGATGCAGTTTTGCAAAAAAACATGCTCCGAATTGGATGAAGCAAATGGAAGAAAGTTAGGGTTTTGTATTTGGTCAGGCCACAAATTGACATGATTCAGCTTACATTCTTGATCTATCTAGGCCTTCTGCTTTCAGGTATGAAGATTAATCAGCTTTGTTTTTGGGAGGTGCTTCTGAAAGTTTCTTGTGATGTGCTGTTGGGTTTTTCCAACTCTGGGACAAATTCTATGAAGAAATGGGGTTTTGAATGTGTGATCTTGTGTTGTGAAGGTTTTCATCCAAAGGGGGGGTCGCCCAACCTGCTATTGGTGAGGTACCGCTACCTGGAGGAGGAGCCTGTGGGTCATCATCAAGTAGGCAAGCCATCACACCTCATCATCAGTCATCCCAAATCCCTTCTGAATTTCACAACTCCACAAAGCAAGAATCTGCAATTATCTCTCAAACTGAGTCCTCTGTTGACACCAAAAGCAAAGCTCGAAGAAACATGGCAAGCAACCCTTCAGGATCCCATTTGGAGTGCAATTTATCAGCAGCTGGTGGATTGGTTTTGGGAACTCTAGATTCAAGTGTTCGTCAGAGCAGTGTGCATGAAGGTGATGGCTACGGTGTGGATTTTCCAAACAAGCAGAGCACAATATTAGACGACACAGCTGTGATGAGTGCAGTGACAACCTGGAGAACTGAGACAAGCAAATACAGGGAAAACATGTCCCAAAGCTGCTCTGGTAAATGGGCAGGTGCTGCTCCCCGGTGCTGCTTTTGTGGGCTTCCAGGTCATAGTGTTGCTAACTGCTCGGAAACCCTTGACTGTGAGCTTCGGGAGCTTGAAAAATGGGCAGTGGAGGGAGTTAAGATGTGGGTTGGTGGTGACATCCTTTGTCTGCGGTGCTTAGGGATTGGACACTGGGGTGCCCAGTGCCACCTTTCTGTTATTGAGGCAGCATCTAAGGCACATGAAAAAGCTGAGTTCTGGAGGGTGAACAAGACTAATTGGACTGGAAGCTGCAGAGAAGAAGAAGAGGAGCAAACAAAGACTGTGAAAAGGAGCCGTGATGTCCATGACTACACCAGTCAGGATACAGAAGGTGTCATGTGCTATAATTGCAATGAAATGGGTCATTGGGCACGATATTGTCCAAGACACCGAGGTAGTAGTGATGGCAGGGCTCAAAGCTCAGGTTCAGGGAAAGGTCATCAAATCTCAAACTCTAGTGGTGGTAATGTGCGCACCTCTCTTGGTCAAGGAAAGTTGGAGGCTTATGTGCAATTGCCAAGCTTGGCAAAACCTACACAATCAGCACATGCAAGGTACTGTTCTCATATAATTTCAGCATTGGATAGAAGTCCCCTCTTCACAGACTATAAATTGTGAGGCCTGGTTGGAAACCCATGTGTTCAACCAAGCATCTCTTCAGGAGAAGACTTCATACTACAAACCTACCCTGTGGATAGCAAACTTTTTTCTTTCTAGTTTCGAATCTGATTGGCGGCAGGTGCTTAATTGGGTGGCAGGCATTTGCCACAACCAGAAGGTGAAAGAGCCATATGTGTTACATCCAAGAACAATTTAGCTTGGGAGTCCAAATCAAAAGAGCAGAGAAGCATTAGAAAGCCAAAAGCTGAAGAGGTACAGTAGTCATTTCATTCCTTGAACCCAAAACTCTTATACTAACTAATTGTGCAAATCATTGGAATATACACAGAAAAAATAATCTCTCCAATCCAGAGAGTCAAGGTCCCTTCAAAGTTGACTGTGTTGTAATTGGCTCTTGGTCCCAAGGGCTATTCTACATCATGTCTCAGTTTTCCCATCACATCTGGAAACATGACAGAAACTCAGGACAGCAGAGTTTGACATAGTGGTAGGTGTTCCTGTGTTTTGTACTGTACTGTGTTTGGTTTAGGGTTTAGCTGGTATTTGTAATGAGAACATCCTACTTTTTTCTGGGAGATGAGAAGAAAATTCACCACCATGCTCTGCCAATTTCATGTAAGAATTCACATTGGGAAGATCTCAATCTGACAGTATGTGAAAACAAGGACAGTGTATAGCTCCATCAAATATAATTTTCAATTGGAATGTCATTGTGATGTGATTCAAGACCACAGATGTATAGAACTAGGACCTATGTTTTAAATGGTTTTTTTTTTTTTATATGTATGTATGTAGGCCATGACAGCAACAGTGAAGGAGTGTGAGAGAAAAACTGAAAGCCAGAGAAGAGGTCCAGCCCTTCTAAGTACAGAAGCTGTGCATCTTCAAACAGAGAGAAGGCCTCAATTGGATGGTGTGATACATAGTTACAAATTGGAGGAACTGAGCTTAAGGAACCAGCTACCCCCTGTTCCTAATGGTATGCTGGCAGCTGTAGAGCTCATACGCCTGTCTCGGTTAGACCTTCAGAAGTGAGTATTCTCCTAACCTATGTCATTCTGAATGGGACAGTCGTAGGCTTCAGTGTGTTGGGGAGTCTTCCCTCTCGATTTAGCCTGAACAATCAGATGGTCAGTAGCTGTCTTGTTAAGTTGATTCTTGCATGCCATTCTTGATAGTTTCTCTTTCTTCCAAATAGGTGGGTGAACTCTCCAGATTTGGGAACCCGGGTGAAGGGTTTTTTTCTGCGATTACGTTTTGGACAGTGGGAAGCTCAGCTTGGTGGCACAGGCTATCGGATGGCACGAATTAAAGGTTTCAATGTGTTTTTTCTTTCATTATTCTTTTTGTCAGACTGGATCTGCTTGTGTAGTGGCATCATATTTTTAGACCTTGAATCAACAGTTCATTGACATGCTATTGATGGATGTTGAAATTCAATGCAATGTTGTCGACATCCTATTGATGCACATGTTGTGTGTTATCTATATGTTACTCTTCACTTAGGGCCCCTTATCCATGTTAACAAATTCCAGGAAGATGTTATGCTAAACCCTAAACCCTTAAACCCTTAAAAGTGTCCATGCTTTGTACCTGACAGGGGCAGTTAAGAAATCTGCAGTGGAGCAAACAATGGTCATCTCTGTGGATTTGGGTGCTACAGAATACAACGTGAATGGTCAATATGTCTCAAATCAGGCTTTCACAGAGGTATCATTTTTAACCACTTCAAGTACTACCATTTGCCAGCTTATGGGAAGGTCATGTAATACCAGCCACTCAAAGAGCAGTAGGACAGAAGGACAGCCCTTGCTACCGACCAATTGAACAACTGATACGGAAAGAGAGAAAAGCTAATATTTTTTTCTTGAGTCAATCATCTGATTCCTTTGATGTGCCCAGATGGAGCTTGCTGAGTGGTGGAGAGGATCGTGGATGAAAGGAAAAGCAGTTGAAATGGAATCAGAGCTTCAATTAAAGTTGAGTGAACGACAGATGTGGCCTGTCACTCTTTAGGCCATTGGCATTGGTCCTGGTCCAGTGGGATGCATACTATTACAAGCTGCATAATGGTCTGCGTATTCCAGTCATTGCCTAATAACATCCAAAGATACTCAGGATGGATTTTGTCTGTTTTTCCTACATGATGGCAGTTTCAGCAGAGCAATTGTGCACATATTCCACTCTGACATGTTTCAAACATTGGAATCTGGGATGCTATTCCATGCAATGCTGAAAAGTCTCAGCATTGGCTTTGGTAAAGGTATTCTTTATTGCTTGAGATGTAGAGTAAGCTGGGATAAGTGATGTCTCTTGCTTGCTTATTGATCAGAATGAGTATCTTTTGGTAGGCTCTGTTGGTGTCCGGGCATCTACTTGGTCTCCCGTTGAGTCTGATGTTTTATGGGCAGCATATGGGTTTAGGGTTTAAACCCTAAACCTGTATGCCACATGTGGGCGTGTAGAGGAGGATCGTTGGGAGGGTTTTCAACAGGTTCCCACATGCAATCTTATTGTGTTGGACTGCTATTCTGGTACACTGTGTTATGCATGGGTGGCACATGGAAGAAACTATCTCACCTTTGAACCAATGCATGAAGGTGTACCTGATTGGTAGTATACTTTGAGTTCTCTGCCTTTGTAACCATGCAGGTCTGGTGGATGAAGGCATGCCGCTCCTTCATTCTAGACTCTTGGTTCACAATATGTCTACAATCAGTGGAAAATATGCTTTCATGGTTGATCTTTTGAGGCTTTGTAGTTGTAAAGAGTTCTTTGTCTCTGAGATGGCAAGTCTTACTGTCCTTCTGAAAAATAAAGGCATTACTCTAAAGATTCTGTTAAAGAGGACTAGAGGGTTGCTCAGTAAGGAAAAATTCCTTTTTGGAATTTCAACATTTGGAGTATTCCGAATGATTCTGTATAAAGTCTTGTAAGTGGGGAGCTTCTTGTAAGCCCACTTGGTCTTTGTTCTTCCCTACTGTCCTTTTCTCTGCATTTTGTCTATCCTGGTTTGTTTTTCTGTTTTTTGTTATTTCCTCGTGTTGTTGTTTGTTGCTACCCAGTAGCATGACTGAGTCTTCCTGTTGCTTCCGGAATTGCAGCAGAAACTCAGTACACAAGTTAGCGTTTTCACTGGCCTTTACCCACTGTAGGGAGCTGATGAAGTCAGTGGAAATGTCGTGATAGAGAATTCACTATCATACATGCTACTGTTGATGGTCCCTGAACAGGTGTGAGACTGGCACTGTTGTTTATTTATTTTTTGTTTCTTGGTCCTTTGTTCCCTGTTTTGTCTTTCCTTCTTTGGAATTCTCTGTGGCTGGTTGAAGTGTTAACCTCGCTTTGCCTTTTCTTAATCATGAGAATGGAGATTTCTCAATTCTTATGAGAGATATTTCATGGTTGATCTTCTTGGCTGGATGTATGTTGCAAGGCAAAGTTCTCAAATTGGAAGATGAAAATATTTGATGATATGTGCTATTTCAGGCCCTGAAAGAAACCATGAATCCAATGAGATAGTAGAATTACAGTAAGAATTTAACCTTGGGGAGAATCCTTAAGCTAACTGTTGTTGAGCAAATCCTCCTGAGTTGTACTGTTGTACTCTCATCTGGTGGGCTTGAGACCTTTTGTTTGCATTCAAAGCATGGGGTTTCAATTTTGTGAGGTAGGCGGTCTGGTGATAATCCACAAGAGGTCTTAGCCAAATCTTACTATAAGGTCAGAGAGGAAAGTAGAAAATTTTAGGAATTGTACTATACTTTTGCAACATGCTAGAATTTCTCGTCTAAATTTGGCAATTTCAGATTTTTTTCCTCAAAACATGGTGACATGTTTTTCTGAAAAAAACCCTTTTGTTGAAGTTGCCACTGGCTTTTTATTTATCACCAACAAAAATTTGCCACAAGAGAAAACACTAGTAACCACCTCTGCTGAAAAAGGCTGGTGATTTCTGCTCTTCTATGAACACATAAAAGATGACCATGGGACCCGAAATCAGTCCAAATGATTAAAATGAGTACTTTTCTTTTTTGTGCTGGCGCATAGAGAGGTCTTCAACCCAAATGCAGAAATGGCCAGCAAATGCTCCTGCTTGCTCGGTGAAGTGAGTTGTTAGGATAATGGTGAGAAAGAGTCACTTTGTGCAGTATCAAAGGCTCATCAGTGCAGAGCCAACCCCTTCCATAATCACTACCTTTTTCATGACTAGTGTAAACAAAACTTTCAGACAGCAAGATGTGTGCATCCTCATAGTAAATCTTGAGGATGATATGGACAACCCAGCATCCACAGAACCAAATGAGGACATGGATATATTTCAATGTCCATGGCCTCTTAGATGTTTGCAATTATTACAGCCTCTAGATGGCAAGATGTACAATTAAGCCTATGGAATGAACAATCGGATTTAAATGACTGTTTTAGAACTGAAGCTTGTTAAAAAGTTAGAAGAATTGTAGAGCATGATCACTAGAAGAATGTAACATCATTGGAAGACTGAGGTGTATGAAGTCATGTGTTACCAGATCAGCACCCAACACTATCAAAACTAGCATAAAAACATGCACACAAATGAAACTCGAGAGCTGAGACTCCATCACTAGAAGAATGTAACATGATTGGAAGATTGAGGTGCATGATGTCTACTAGATCATCACCCGACCCTATTGGAACCAACCAAAAAAAACATGCACACAAATGAAACTCTAGAGATGAGACTACAAACACACTCCTTAGGGATAAGCACTCCAAAAACTGAAAAAGCTGAAATCTCATTCACTAGGTTCCAACAACAAATAACTTCAGAAAACTAGGGTTATGCAGTAAACACTTAACAACAGAAAACTAGGGTTACTTATGTAGTAAATACTAAATACTTGACAAATAAAGTAACAGATAACTAGGGTCATGTAACTAGGGTTATTTCACAATGATGTGGTGCAAGTGTTTGAGTGTAATGTGTGAAAATGCATTACTAATCTTGGATATGTGACTCAAACAGATTGTGCGAGCAATGTACTATACTTAGGGACAAAGTGCCCATATAAATAGTTTTTAGTTGTAAAGCTTTGAATGGAACAGTTTGGAGTCAAATAGGCTTGTGCCCAGTCTATCATCCAATAGTAAGTACATAGGTTGTACAACAGGCAAACCATTGTTTAAAGAAGGTGACACAAGAAAACTTTAAAAAGCCATGGCAAACATACGATTTTTTGCATACCTATTAAACAAGCTATATAAGGCCTTTGATACCCTTTTGTGTGTGCGAGTCCTCATCCATCTACTCTATAGAAAGGTTTACATTTAAAAGAGATGGATCATATTACTGGATTGCTGGAAATAAAAGATCCTATTGAAATAAAGATGTCCATCTTTTATAGTTGGGCAATACAATCCTTAAACCACTGTGTTGATAAACCCACAGCTTTGACCTATAGGGCCTTTATGAACTAGGTAATTCCTTAAGAGTTCCAGCTTTACCTCTAGGAGGAGCATAGATCACAAGCACTGTCCATTCAAATTTTTGGGTCCAAACCTGCATGTGCAGGTCTTACATAAGACAACCTTCATTCAGACACCATTTGCATCCTCTTTCAAGCTGTTTACAATGTCAATAACAAACCGGTATTGGACATCTGACTTCTCAAGGCGGGCCATGGCTGTGTTGATGTATGTGATAGGGACCTTCTCAATCATGCATGTGATGTTGTGTTCACCACAAAAGTCAAGCATTTCCTGTGTTTCTTCAATGCCTCCAATCAGACTTCCACCCACAAAGTGTCGTCCTGCATTCATAACATTAGACCACTTTGTTCAGTCACAAAACTGAAATCTCATTGAGAATGCTAAGTTACTAAGACTAACCACATGATCTAAAAATCCAGAAACTTTCAGGAGACTGTGCAAATATATTACTCCTGGAATCAATGACTGTAGCTACAATAATTAGCTAACAGGATTCTATGTTACAACTGTCTCTTGTAACCTAGGGTAGATGCCCAATGTATGCTGACTTCAACTTAACCATCTGGTCAGAACCTACCCTTTTCATGGTATTGATCAAAGGTGCATAGTTCTAAATTACAAAGTCTCACCATAAACAAGAGATGATGCTGAAATCTGTAAGGGCTTCTTGGGGAGACCAACAAGGACAATGTTGCCATTTGTTTTGAGAAGAGCAAGATAGGGGTCCAGTGAATGATTTGCCGATATTGTGTCGATGATGTAGTCAATCGTTTTTTCTGCAGCCTACTCCCCAAAATAACATCAAAATGCCCATGATATAGTTAGTCCAAAAACCAAATTCCTAGTATTGCACATCTCTGCAAATTGCAAGGTCACGTACACAAAACGTTGAATCTAAATAGCACCATGAAGCAAAGTCACCTACGTCAAAAGTATTCATTCCATTCATGCAAATATGTTATTCAAGCTTAAACCCAAGAGTTGTCAATGCTGTTTGGTTATAGGTTACTCTAGCTTGAGAGTTCAAACTTCACACTATTTAAAGCTTGTGATCAACTTCTAACTTAAGAACTGCTTATAAAAACATGGACTATCTTGCACCTTCATTTGTTTTTCATCTGTACTGATGACGAAATTGTGAGCTCCCAACACCTCTCGAGCTTCTTTCTCTTTTTCCGGGGACCTACTGAATACTGTCACTTCCATTCCAAAGGCCCGAGCAAACTGGATTGCCATGTGACCTAGGCCACCCAAGCCTACTAACCCAAAGTGTTTGCCTTTCCCCACCATTTTAAAATGTTTCATTGGACTCCACACTGTTATCCCCGCACATAACAATGGTGCTGCGGCATCCAATGGCAAATTCTCTGGCATCCTCAAGACATAACTAGCAACCCAACACCACAATGTTGGAAAAGCTTCAACAAGGGTCATATGCGTTCATTCTTATTCATTTTTAACTCAGCTATTGTGCAGTTTTGCTCAACCACAAGATGAAGTCCTTGGTTTTCATCTATTTCTAGTCAAGAGGCATATGTCGATTTGTTGTAGGAGATCACCAAATAACCCAAGAAATTTTTATATCCCTAAAATCCGGCCTAAGTAGAGCATAAAAAGCCCAAATTTGTGATGTAAAAGTAATGTGGGTTATGACAAAGGGACACTGCTATTACATCAAATCACCTAATGACATCCAAATATGTCATATCTTGGGTTGTTTGATACCACATTCACAATTTATAGATGCAGATGTTTTCATCCACAAATGTTGCATTTTTTTAAGACTATTTTGTTGAAATTGGATGACACATGTCTGAAAACTCCAGAATCACAGAATAGGTGTTTGACCTCAGTACCTCTGATTGCAAACGATAGCAGTGGAGTAGCCACCTTCGGTGAGAGTGCCATCAGCATCGATTGAGTTGTAGCTCCACACCATTTCAGGACAATATTGTTCGAGGCCTAGTTGACATGAGTGGCAAGTACGGCATGAGAGAACTATACAGCCAACTCCAACATGTTGTCCCACTTTGAAGGCCTCAACCTCTGCTCCCACTTCGGTGACCACCCCAACTATCTCATGCCTGCCACCGCCATAATTGCCAACCATTCATAGATCATGATTTATTCAATGTTGTAGAAGGATGGATCTTTATTGCTTACAGCATCAATGGGTGAAATTTGTTGCAAACTACCCAATTAATGTTTGAAGCTTAACATTCATGTGCTCTGAAAACAAAGAGCACTTTGGCAAATTTCAATTTGGAAGCTCAGTAAAAGTATCAAACTTTAGGCATGGGTAAATCAGGCTTGAAGGACCTGGTTGTAAGCATACAAGTAGAATAATAATTGTCCAGCTTCTTGTGAAGCTAGGGTTTGGATTCTTCAATGCTCATATATTGTCCAACTTACCCAGGAATCATGGGGTAAATGGATTCTTGGAGCTGATTCTTAATCTGATGCAAATCCGTGTGGCAAACTCCACAGTAGAGAATGTTGAGTCTTACATCCTGAGGTCCAGTTGGTCTGCATACAAAACAAAACAAACAAACAAAGATATGCAATCAAGTCCCGAAGGCTGTGTAGACAGAGTACTTGTGTGATATTCAATGTGCAAACATGAACCAGGAAATGGGTTGCCATAGCTGCTTTTGCAGGTTAACAACTCTCCTAGTTCTACTGAGGAGAGGAACTTGAACAAATCATCAATTGCAGTCACACCATGTTCAGTGATTGGACTTTTAGTCTCGTAAAGCAACTCCAGCGGTGCTCAGTATGTGACCGTGTAAAAACATTTCCTCACATCCAAGTTTAGTTATTTACTTTTTTCCAACCCCACCATAAAACTAAAACTAGCCTAGGAGTGCAAATAGGTGGGCGACTACTAATAGCAAACCACGTGGACCAATCGTTATGATCAGCCAATCAGAAACAGGGAAAGGCAGATCATATTTATTACACTCTTCTCTGGCAGGTGTTAAGCTATGGTGTCCCTTCCATTTTGCTGAGCCAAACCGGCATGTTTTGACTTTTCTTTATCCAATTTTAATCTGCAGGGTAACATACTGAACACCGGTGGAGTTGCTCTTACAATATCACCTTGATATTTGTACTGAGTTTCATCTGCCGCAAGACACAGCCAGCAGCAACTGTAGGAAGACTCAGCATGATCATGCCGGCTAAGTCAACAATTCAGGTCAATGGAGATCATGGCCAAGGATGCTAAGAAGAAATCAGGGAAATTTACACATGAAGAAAAGGAAAACAACCAAAACAAAAAGGAAAAAAGGAGAGTTTAGGAAGAGAAACAGAGAAACAACAACTCTGGTACGTAACAATGGATCTGAAACCCATAGAAAATTTCCCATATCTTTCCTTGAAACCCATGATAATATCTATCATCTCCCTTCAAATCCCATTTGCAATCACCTGCGGGAGATCTTGAAGGGGGTAAGATGGCCTGAATCGTTCTGTGCAGCCCAGGCCGAGATCTGTCCACCTCCTTCCGCCCTCTTTATCGTTTTCGTGGACTCCATTTAAAATCCTGCAGCCCCAAAATTTTCTCACATCAGATACAAAGGTCTACCTTGAGCTAGCGAAATTGCAGAGAAAACAAAATATGAGTAAGAAAAAAACAGAGAACCGAGGAATCCCTTTTCTTCACTCAGTGATTCAAGAAAGGGGTGGCAATTTATGCTTTCTATACTGAGCTCGCTCTGCACTGCATTGGATGGCAATGCAGAGATTCCTGTACTAATAAACACAATTCCGAAATCAAAGACTCCAAAGACAGAATGCAGACCTGAGCTTGAAGGCAGCAGCTGGTTTGCAGACACGCAGTCGATAGATAGCTAGTGCGATTGGGAATGCGAAGAAGAGACAATTCAATTAGCACAGGAAGCAGCAGCTGCAATGGTTGTGTTTTGAGGAGGAGCAGGAGGGAGGAGGAAAGCAGGAGGAGCAGCTCGTACTCGTCTTTGTATACGAGTTTTGTATACAAATACAAAACTCGGTATTTGTATCCCTTCCTTTGATCTCAGTGTATATAAATTTATTTCTTTTTTCCAAATTTACTTATTGGCTTGGTTCAGTAATCTACTAGCCTAATGGGGGAGAAATTGCTTATCAATAATCAACCCTTTTTACTGGCTATATATATATATAGCCAAAATTCTATATTAAGAACTTAAAAGTGCTAAAATCAAGTGCTTTTTTGAGATTTTTCAATAGCTGGAATTCGATCAATTTTTTTCAAATATTGCCAGATTTTTATACATGGTTCATGGGGGTAGGTAGCCAAAACATAGAAGGATGTTTGTTTTAATTAGTTATATATATTTAGTCTGTAGCCAAATTCGGTTAAGTCTTCCTGTAGATCATCAGCACTTTGGTTACATCACGAAAAATAAAATAAAATAAAATTTTAAAAAAAATTTAAAAAAACACTGTCAAAAATGTAGTGTTTTTTTTATACGGAGAATTTTTTTAATTTCATCTTGCATTTTGAGGACTGTTCACCCAGTGTTATTACTTAATTTTTGGGGAACTTCATGAAGTATTATTATGCCATTTTGGTCCCAATGGTTACAGTGAACTATACCCTTGTTTTCGACAACTTCTTGGAATATTTCATATTTTTGTAAAGGCCAGAACCCCTTACACAATAAGTGGCTTGTTTATGTGTAGGGGAAGGCTCCACTGAGCCTCCCCTGATTTGAGGGTTGTAGTCTTGAGTGCAATAGCCCAGGAAGTAGGCTCCAAAATTAAGGGAGCTTCAGAGCAGGCCTTCTTTTAGCTTAAAGCACAAAAGGTGAGGTTTTCCCCAAAAAGAGAAATCAAAATTTAAAATTTTCGAAAATTAAGTCTGATTGTTAGCATTTTCAACTACCATAATATATATATGTAAAGAAAAATTGCCAGATTTCTACACTTGGTTCAAAGAAGGTAGCCAAAAATATAGGAAGATGCTTAATTATTTGAAATTTTCATATGTATCTGTCTCGTTTATTGGTGAGTTTGGCTAAATCTTCCTAAGGTTGATTGCTAAGTTGGCTACATTAAAAATTTGAACCAAAAAAACACTACCTTGCGTAGTTGGCGACAGAAAAAATTTGACCCCAAAAAACACTACCTTGCTTGAACAGTGAAGTGCTTTACTTTACTTACTTTTTTGGCTTTGATTTCCCCAAATTGTAGCACCGACGTGTGTATCTAAATATATACATGTTAGTCATCTCTATCATTCATAATGTACACTCTTCTGTACGTATTACACAATTTACAGGTGTCGTTTATTCACGTGTCCCCGTGTCTGTTTGATAACTCATTATTTCTGTAAGCATGAGTCACCGCCCGCGTGTCCCAGAACTACTTCCCTTGCCAGAGTAGTTGCTAGATTGCCAGGATTCGGTCCGGACGACCAGTCTTTTAATCCAAACAAAACTGATGTTTCAGCATAATATGAAGCCCCAGGAGAGGTGCATTCCCAAAATAAGTGGCCCCCCAGGCTGAAGGCCGACAGCTGGTTTATTTTGGGAATGCACCCCACCACCCACCACCCCCCCCCCCACCACCCAACCAACAACCCAACACAAAACACACAAAC